>Ga0210389_10000387_pt1 | contig 42292 bp, 35 predicted proteins | sample IncBWH28OmetaG_FD_160127 | JGI IMG/M metagenome (GOLD analysis project Ga0210389, IMG submission 160127) | Forest soil microbial communities from Barre Woods Harvard Forest LTER site, Petersham, Massachusetts, United States - Inc-BW-H-28-O ... | reverse complement strand
AACGTGTATGGGCGCCGCAGTGCGACTTGAACGATCCACATTAACTAATTGACCCCTTTTCAGCATACTTGCCGATACCGATCTTTAAATCAACACGAACTCCAAAGCGCCGCGGGCCGACGGCACTTGCAAATCATTGGAAACAAAGCAAACTACACCGGTCTGCAACGAGACACCGGAACCGGGCTAAGTGTTTTGTTAGTCCCATGAGGTTCGGTTCCGGTTCCCGCTAAGATTCACGCCATGACATTCACCGCACTAATCGCCGTCTGCGCGCTCTTCGGTCTCCTGTTTTTTATCGCAGCGATTCGCCGTTTGCGTCGACGGCGCGTCCTGGGCGGAATGGCCCATGGCGCTGCCGCGCTGATTTTTTTGTTGGCCGCCGTTTGCGCGGTGCTCATCGGCACGAATCTGCGCAGCTATCAGCGCCTGGCGTATGAACAACCGGCGGGCGAGCTGCAATTGGCCAGGCAAGGGGATCGCCAGTTCGAGGCCGTCTTGACGTATCCCGACGGCCAGCACGAGAGTTTTCCGCTGCGGGGCGATGAGTGGCAGGTCGATGCCAGGGTCCTCAAGTGGCATGCCTTTGCCAATCTGATCGGTTTCGACGCCGCCTACCGGTTGGAGCGCATCAGCGGCCGCTACACACGCGTCGAGGATGAGCGCACCCAGCCGCGGACGGCCTATGATCTGCACGCACCCGGCCGCATCGACCCTTGGGAGTTGGCGCGCCGCTACCGCTCGTGGGTCCCGTGGCTGGACGCACTGTATGGGAGCGCGACGTTCCTGCCGATGGCGGACGGCGCTCTCTATGAAATCAAGGTGTCCCAGAGCGGCCTGGTTGCGCGGCCCCTCAATCAAGCGGCGCGGGAAGCGGTCGGTAGTTGGCACTAGGGGTCCGCATGAAGCGATTCACACTCACCGAAAAAATCCTGGGCGCGACCTTAGGGCTGTTGCTCATTCTGGCCGGCATCACCTGGTGGAAAACCGCACCGTCCGCACCAAAGGCGAGGAAGACCGCTGCGGCGGCCATCGCGTCCACCGATCTTGTGGACCAAACCACCTACGTAACCGCCCAACGCCTGGCCCAAGTAGCAATCACGCCGGAGGAACAGACATACAGCCAGTCGGCGCTGCGAATCGCCGACCATGAACTTGATCTGGCCTTTACCGAGGCGCTTAGAGACGTCGAAGCTCACCCCCCTGCGTTGAATTCCGATGCCGCGTCCATTCAAGCGCGTATCGCCAAGTCTCAGACGTTGCTTGGCACCGACCAGCAGCAGGTGAACGCGTTAACCGCCGCACTCGCGCAGGCCAAGCCCGATCAGAAGGATAAAATCCAAGACCAGTTGGACCTGGCTCAATCGCAATTAGAGCTGGACAAGGACGAACTGGATGAAGCCAACCAGAACTTGGTAGAAGCAGGCGGCAATCCGCGGCAGCAAATCGAGTCGATGGTGAAAGAGCACGAGGCGCAGACCAAGGCGCAATCAAATCCAACCGGCCCCAAAGCGGTTGCAAACGAACAGCGCGGTGCAATCGGCAAATTTCGCGACTGGTGGCAGCTCCGGCTGAAAGAACAGGCACTGGAGGCGGCGCGAACCGCAGCACTATTGAAGGCGCAAGCCCTTGGCACCAGACATACCACCCTGGCAAGCGGTCTTGATGCGACCAAGGGGAGCATCCCGGAACTCGCCGGGCATACCAAGGCCGCGAAGGATGGCACACAGGCACTCCCTCAAGCACTCCCTCAGGCACCACAGCCGCAGCGCAGCCACGAAGATGCCGCCACGCTGGTTGAACGCACCAAGGCGATCGCGGCCGACCAAACGATATTGACGCTGGTCAACAGGCGCATCTCGGATCAGAACCAACTCGCCGGTGTGTACGGCCAATGGGCTTCAGTGATAGCGCTGCAATCCCTCGGAGTCGCGCATGGATTGTTGCTGGACGCGTTGATTGTGATCGGCGTGTTGATCCTGTTGTTATTGCTGGACGGCTGGCTGCAGCACCTGCTTGACCGGCCGAAATTGGATCGGCGACAGGTGGAGACGCTGCGCAGCATTACGCGCATGAGCTTGCGCGTCGTTGCGGTATTGATCGTTTTGCTGATCGTCATAGGGATGCCGAGCCAATTCGCCACCACCATCGGCCTGGTCGGCGCGGGACTGACCGTGGCGCTCAAGGACTTCATCGTGGCCTTTTTCGGTTGGCTGGTGCTGATGGGGCGCAATGGCATCCGCCTCGGCGACTGGGTGGAGATCAACGGCGTGAGCGGCGAAGTCACCGAACTCGGCATGTTTCATACCGTGTTGCTGGAGACCGGCAATTGGAGCGATTCCGGGCACCCGACGGGCAGACGCGTGACCTTCACCAACAGTTTTGCCATCGAAGGGCACTACTTCAATTTCTCAACCTCGGGGCAGTGGCTCTGGGACGAGCTACAGGTGATCGTGCCGCTCGGTCGCGACCCGTATCCCATCGTCGAGGCCATCACGCAGCAGGTGGAGAAAGCCACGGCAGACAGCGCGCGCCAAGCAGAACAAGAGTGGCAACGCGCTGTCCCTGCGCAACGCGGCAAATCGTTCTCAGGCACTCCCGGCGTGAACCTAAAGCCCGTGGTCGGCGGCGTGGAAATCTCGGTGCGCTACATCACTCGCGCCAACGAGCGGTATTTGGTGCGGGCGAAACTCTATCATCAGGCCGTGGATCTGTTGGGCGCGAAGGCTTAAGGCTCCGCTGCCGGCGAAATGTTTCGGGTTTGCGTCCGGTCTCATCGATAAGTAATACGACGGGAGATGTGACATGCGGCTTTTGATCGATTGGCTGATCGCGTGGCCGGAACGAGTTGCCCAACATCTGACGTGGCTGGCACCGCTATTTGCCAGAATCACGGTCGGTTGGGTGTTTTTGTTGAGCGGCTGGGGCAAGCTCAACAACCTGCCGCAGGTGACGGAGAACTTCATCGGCTGGGGAATCCCTTTCCCGCATTTTTTTACGCCGCTGACCTCGGGAATCGAATTTTTTGGCGGACTGTTTCTGCTGCTGGGATTGTTCACACGAATTTCTGCCGGAGCGCTCGGTGTCACGATGATCGTGGCCATCAAGGCGGCCAAATGGGGCGATGTCGACTCGCTCGAAACCCTGCTCGGATTTGATGAATTTGAATATCTCGCCCTGTTCCTTTGGCTTGCGATCGCCGGACCCGGTGTCGTCTCGCTGGATCACCTGTTGATGCGAATGACACGCCGGCCGGCCCAAGCTTAAGGCCGCAGGTACCGCGAAGCGGGGTCCGCTATAATGAGGCCCTGCTCCCTAGCCGGCTTAGCACAGTGGTAGTGCAACGGTTTTGTAAACCGTAGGTCATCTGTTCGAATCAGATAGCCGGCACCAATTTTGCTAGCATACCGGAGGCCGTCCGTACGGCCTTCGGTGCGCGCTCCGAACCGTATGTCAAAGCCCCAGCCGCTGCGGCCTCCCGGCGGCCTCGACAGCGCTGCAATACTGAGTATCCTGAAAGAGAATTTGAGCGAGCGGCACGCATTCGGAACGAAAAAAAGAAAGGATGCTTATTGACCGGCTCGAAAGGGCGGAGAAGCGGATGTTGTTTCACAACACAGATGGGCTGCTAGTCGAGGCGGTGGCCATGGGCCAGTCGCTTGGTGGCTCGCGAGATGCCAAGTCTTTCATTGCCGCCGTAAACGGCACCTCGCGCTCGGGCCATGCACCATGATACTGGAGGCACCAACCTGCTGCCCTTTTTGTCATCCTGGCCATGACGATCCTAGCTCCGATAGCTTATTCATTTGTTGTTTGGCTACGCTTGGAAGCGCGCTAGTCGATGCAAGGAGTTCCCGATTGTCCAGATGACTTTTTGAAATTTCATTGCGGTTAATCATCGAACCATAAAAAAATGCTTTTTCCATAAAGCCGACATTGGCCTCCGGCAGTAACGAATCGACGATCGGACTTCGGACTCAGAACGGATTGGTAACGCGCAACTGATTGTCTATGATCTGCCCGTGCTGCATGTCCTCTGAGTAGAGTATCTTAGCGCCCGAAATCAGCGCGGTGGCGACCAGAATGGAGTCATAAAGCGAAAATCCATAGCGTTCGAATACCGCCAGACCGCGATCGTGTGCTTCAACAGTGATCGGTTCAACAGTGCAGACTGCTCGGATCGTATCGAGAATCTCGCGAACTTCATTCAGGGGCATCTTCAATTTCCGCAGAGCGACAACTGCAAACTCATTCAGTACCTGCACGCTTATGACGCCCCGAGCCACCAGTAGAGTCTCGATTCGATCTGCTCTGACCGCGTCGTCAGAAAGCAGGTACAGGAGTACGCTGGTGTCGAAAAATGAATCAGCGCCGCTCATTCGCTTCGAGTCGATCGAACTTGAACGTTGGAGGCAACCTGCCCCGGAACTTGCGCAGTCTCGCCAATAGTTCGCGCGTGCCGGGCGCCTTGGTTATTGCGAACGCGTGCTTGGCGGCAACCTGGATTTCGACCTGATCGCCCTCTTTCAGTCCAAGGGCATCGACCACTGTCGCGGGAAGTCGAACTGCCAGGCTGTTACCCCACTTTGAGACTTGCATCGCGCACCTCGTAGATATACATTTGATTGCGAGTATATCATCGATAGTATGGCGCCCAACAGCGGGTTGGTCGAACCCCCGACATGAGAAAAGTCGGGTTCGACAACTTGGGTGTACCCAAGTTGAGCGCCGGACGCCGAGCAATCCTCGACCCCGTCGATCAAATCGACTTAACTTCGCCCCCATCCATTCGAAGCGTGGAGCCGGTCATCCACCGGGCGCCCGGCGACACCAGAAAGCCAATAAGTTCAGCGATCTCTTCCGGCTCCCCGTAGCGGGCAATGCCCGCTTCTCGCGGGAATTTCTCCGTGGCCTCTTCCACCGTCATTTCGTGAATCGATGCCCAATGCTCCAAGTAGGAACGACGGCGTCCCGTCAGGACGGGTCCAGGCAAGACACTATTAACCTGTACGCCGTCGGTGATCCCACGATCCGAGAACGCCTTTGCAAGAGCGACGATAGCGGCGTTGATAGTGCCAACTGCCGCATAGGGTGCCTTGGGAAACAGTGCCGAGTTGCCCGACATCAATACCACCGAACCCCTGGCGTCCCTTAGGGCCGCCCATGCTTCGATTGTCAATCGTCTTGCGCCATGAAGCTTGAGCGCCAGTCCGCTGTCCCATTGCTCATCAGTCATCTCAAACAAATCAATCTGTGGTACTGCGCCGGCAATATTGATCAGAGCGTCAATGCGGCCGAATGTTGAAATAACGCGCCGGACTACTGCCTTTGCAGACGACCGCTCCGAGAGATCGAGATCGATGACGAGTGGTATGGCGTTGGCGGCCGCCACGGCGGTCGCCGTCTCCTCCAATTTCGCGCGGTTCCGAGCAACGAGCGCGATGCGCCCAAAATCTCGTGCCAATCGCACCGCTGTGGAACGACCAATACCTTGGCTGGCACCCGTCACAATGGCGACCGAGTTCGTCATCTGTCATCTCCTTTATCCAACAGAGCGAGTCGTCGTTTTAGCGTGAAAGAAACTCGCGCATCGCCAGTGCGATTGGCTCGGCGTGCGTTTCCAACGCGAAGTGCCCGGTGTCAAAAAAGCGCACGTCCGCGCGCGGAATGTCCGTCTTGAATGCGCTCGCCCCGGCGGGCAAAAAAAACGGATCGTGCTTGCCCCACACTGCGAGTAAAGGCGGCTTGTGCGTACGGAAGTATTCTTGGAATGCGGGGTATAGTGAGACGTTGCTCTTATAGTCGCCAAATAGATCTAACTGCACCTCATCCGCGCCCGGACGGGCGAGATAGAAGTTATCGAGCGACATGCCGTCCGGCGAAACGCATGCCGAATCGGGCACACCTTGGGTGTACTGCCAACGCGTCGTCTCAGGAGCCAGAAACGTGCGCAACGCGTTCCGGTTAGCTGCGGAAGGATCTTCCCAATATGCGCGGATCGGGTTCCAACCGTCGCTTAATCCCTCTTTATAAGCATTGCCGTTCTGAGAAATGACCGCGGTAATGCGCTCGGGGTGCCACATAGCGAGGCGAAAACCCGTTGGCGCACCGTAGTCGAACACGTAGAGCGCGAAGCGCTTGAAACCCACGACTTCGGTAAATCGATCGATGCGGCGGGCGATGTTGTCGAAGGTGTATTTAAATTGGCTTCGTGCCGGCATATCCGACTGACCGAAGCCCGGCAAGTCAGGCGCGAGGACGTGAAAGCGATCGGCCAGAAGCGGGATCAAATCCCGGAACATGTGACCCGCGCTTGGGAAGCCATGGAGGAGCAGCAACTTTGGCGCATCGGGCACTCCGGCTTCTCGATAAAAGACTCTGAGAGAGTCGACTTCAACGGTACGGTAATTGATGGGCGGCATGACATCTTTCCTCATTGACCATGGAACGGTTTCGGCGGTTCTGCCGGGTATTTAAAGGGTGCGCTCAGCGATCGTTGTCATGGACCGCCTGCAGAATGAGGTCCACCACAGCCGCCGGTGCAGTGACGAGGGGCATATGGTCCACGGAGTGCGAGTACACCCGCGCCTTCATGCGATCGGCCATGAGCCGTTGCGTCCCTTGAACGATCATCCGGTCTCGCTCGGCGATGAGAAACCAACTGGGTCGGTCCTTCCAAAGGGGACGTTGAACGGCGACGGTGATACAGGTTGGGGAGATCGGTCTCTGCACGGCAGAAAGGAATGCGTGCTCCTCACTAGTTGCGTCCTGAGCAAACGCTGTGGCGAACGCATCTGAAGGAAGCCAGATGAGCCCATGCTTATCCGGTGCCAACTTCGGCGCCTGCGGGTGGGGCGTCCCCCGGTAAAATACGTCAGCGACCGTCTCTCCTTCCGCGGGCGCCAGGCCTGCCACATAGACCAGTGATTTGACCCGCTGATTTCGGGTCGATCCGATAACCGCACCAGCATAGGCGTGACCGACGAGCACGAGTTGCCCCTCGACTCGCTCCGAAGCCCGATCAAGCGCGAGCACATCATCCGATAAGGATGTGAGCGGTAACGGTGCGGCAATCGTAGTGATGCCCTTCGTTTGGAGCGCAACGATCACGTTGCTCCAACTCGAGCCATCGGCCCAGGCGCCATGGGCGAGCACAACGCTCACATTATCTCCGGACATCTCTTGCTCCTCTTGGTAGTGCGAACCTGAACGCGGCCTGCTTTTGGCTTGCGGTCAACCGGCAGAATGTAACCGTCCTAACGTGTTCAAAGAGGTTACGACGATGCCCATAACTTGTCAAACGCAATTAAGGCGGTTACGCTGCAACGCGAAGAGGTCGTTTCCATGTCGCAGAAATCCCCTGCCATATTCATCGCCGATTCGGCAGCCCTGGATTTTTTGAACTCAATAGCAACCCCGGTCGACGCCACCATTGACTGGATTGGCGATGGCGAGGGGTTATTGGCCTGGTTGCAGCAAGCGCAGCTTGTGCCGTCTGACGCACTCGAAGCGATGCGCAAGGACGCAAAGCCGGCGGAGCTCGATCGCGTGGCAGCGCAAGCGCGGAATCTACGCGAGTGGTTTCGAACGTTCGTCCACGAAAACAGGGGCAAGCCGCTGAAGGCCGCGGCTCTCGATGATCTCGAGCCGCTGAATCGACTTCTTGCTAGAGATGAAGGGTTCGGACAATTGGTCGCGCATAAGCACGGGAAGACTACTGCGCTTAAGTTTCAGAGTGCACGACGCTGGCGATCGCCGGAATCCCTCCTCCTCCCGATTGGCGAAGCACTCGCGCGGATGCTCGCCGAGGAAGACTTCTCGGATGTGAAAGCATGTGAGGGAGCATCCTGCACACTGATGTTTGCCGATCGCACGCGAGGCCGCTCGCGTCGATGGTGCAGCATGGGGATCTGTGGCAATCGGGCGAAGCAGATTGCCCACCGACATCGACTGAAGGAGTCGCGCTAAGTGATTGGTCTCTGCTCGCCCGCCACTCGGTTCATATGAATCCGAGATTGACCGGGCTGAAGGCCGAGAGGTTGGGAAGGACGGCGGTGAGCGCCGTGGCATCAGCGCCGAACCAGCTGGCGAGCGTGGCGGCGAACTGATCGACGGCGATCGTCGGAATCCAGCGGCCCAGGTCGCTTGCATCGTCGGGGCCGGACAGCGTGAGTGTGGGCATCGTGCCATAAATCTGGCCGCCCTTGACGGCGCCGCCGATGACGAATGGGTGACTGCCCCACGCGTGATCCGTTCCGCCGCCCGTGTTGGGCAGGAAGTTGCGCGAGAAGTCCGACAGGGTGAATGAGGTCACGCTCGAATCAGTACCGAGGTCGCTCATCGCGCCGTGGAACGCCGTGAGGCCGGCGTCGAGCTCGGTGAACAGGGTCTGCTGCGTATTGAGCTGGTCCGTGTGGGTGTCGAAGGAACCAAGAGTGACCAGAAACACCTGGCGGCTGGCACCGAGCGTGGCTCGAGCCTGGATGACCTTCGCGATGGCAAGCAACTGCGCGGCGAAATTCCCGGTCAGTGCGCCGAAGCGCGCCGTCAGTGTCGCATTGGTGCTCGTCAGGATCGGATTCAGTACGGCGCTGCTCGCGAGCGCGCCGGTCATCACCGCTTGCGCGGCCTGCACCAGGTTGTCGCCTTGATCGAGGCTGAGGAGCTGCTGCAAAGCGCTGAGGCGCGCCGCATCGGTTGCGTCGCTCGCGTAGCCGTTCAGCCCGAACGATCCGCTCGTCGGTATCACGAGCGCCTGCGAGGCGGCACCGGTGACGAACAGGTTGTTTCCGCCGGTCGAGATCATCGGCGGCACGCTCGAGCCGGAATTCAGCGACGCGAGCTGGTCCGTCAGCCGTCCGCCCCAACCGCTGTTCGATGAGGACGTGCTCGAGATCGAGGCCTGCCACTGGTGCTGCTGATCGATGTGGGAGAAGAGGCTCTCGGGCTTGATGGTCGAAGTCGACAGGTACTGCGCTTTGGTGAGCGGTTGGACGAGTGTCCCGACATTCGCGACGATGGCCATGTTACCGGCCGCCCAGAGCGCCTGCAGGCCCGGGAGCGCCGGATGCAGACCATAGAGCGGCGCGCCGGCAGCCACCGCGAGCGGCAGGAGCTGCGCCTGCGGAAGCGCGAGATAGCTGCGGGTCGTCGCATAATTGGCGTAGCCGGCCGTATCGAGCGGCACAATCGTATTGTTCGCATCGTTTCCTCCGTAGAGGAACACGCACACGAGTGCCTTGTAATCATTCGCGGGTGCGGCTTTCGCGGCAAGCAAGCCGAGTTGCCCGAGCGCCGCGCTGCCGGCGAGCGCCCCTGCATGTGCGAGGAAGGTTCGACGCTTCATATCAGCGCTCCACTTGGTATTGCCCGGAAGTGAGTATCAGATAGGCCGCCGCCCGCACCGGGGCAATGGGGTCGCTTGAGTTGGCGGCCGCGGCATTCGCTGCTGTAAGGATGGTGGCGCCTGCATCGCTCGAGAGGCTGCCGTGCATCAGCGTCTGGTTGAGCGCCGCGATCATCGCTGCATTATCGCTGGCACCCGTGAAAGCGCTGAGTCCGATGCTGGTTCCGGTGCTGCCGGTTACCGTGGAATTGGGCGCCGCGCCTCCTTGCAAAATCACGGTGTTGACGAAGTTCGACCTGGCGAGCGCGGTGGCGGCGTTCTGGATACCGAATTCCGGCGCGGTGGTCTGCGTGCCCGGAATCTGGTAGCTCGGTGGGTAGAAGTTGAACACCGTCTCCGGCGAGAAAATCGGTTGGCCCATCGCCGAACTTGCGGAGCGCAGGAACACGCCGTCCGATTGTCCGCCGAGGCTGCGCATCGTCGCCGTGATGAACAGCGCCGGCTCACGCAGGTGACCGAAGATCGCCGGAGGTGCCGGATCGCGGGCTTCCTCGTCCTCGAGAATCGCGCGCACCACGGCGCCCAGATCGCCACGCACGCCCTGGCCGTTGTCCGCAAACACGGCCGCGATCCGCGCCACGTACGCCGGCGAGGGATTGCTGGTGACGAGGTGCTGGATCAGCTGCTTGCCGATGAAGGGGCCGACGTTCGGATGATTGAATATGTTGTCGAGGGCGTTCGCGAGATCCTGCTCGGGCGTTTGCCCTGTCGGTACGGTATAGCCATTCAGGAGGAGCTTGGTGCCCGACTGGTGATGGTTCGGGAACGAAACCATCTGTCCATCGAAATTGATCGGATTGGTCCAGTTGGAACTTGCACCGGGGCGTGGGGGATAGGTCCAGCCGGTGAACACGGTGGCAAATCCCACGATCGTCGGCGGAGCGTACGTCGGAATCGGCGCACCGGTTGCATCGAGCTGCTGGCTGCCGTCCTGATTGAGTTGTACGAGGCCGATCGAAAAGAGCTGCAGCACTTCACGCGCATAGTTCTGGTTCGGCACGGTTCCGTTGGTGGGATTGGTCTGGTCGCTATTGGCCATGTCGAGGTAATGACCCATCACCGGGCTCAAGGTCACATCCTGCAACAGTGTTCGGTAGTTGCCGAGTGCGTCATTCAACAACATGTTCTGGAAGTCGGCGAGACCGTAGGCCTCGTAGATCTCAACGCTCGAGACCACCATGATCTGCGAGAGCGCGAGGGCCACCCTCTGTCGCAACTGGTCCGGGTTGTTTAAAGCGTGCGTGAAGAAATCCCGCTGCACCTGGAACGCCGAGTACTGATCGCGCGCGCACAGGCTCGCGGCATCAGGCGGATTCGACCCATCGTTTTTGCAATCCACCGGCGCCGTATGCGGCGTGTAGCTGTAACCCGTGTACTGGGTCGCGGGCAAGGCAAATTGCGCGCTGATATAGGCGTCGATACCGGTACTTTGCACGCTCGCCACATCGCTCGCCGTGACCCCAAAGGTCGCCTGATCGAGGAGTCGGGCAGCGTCCGCGGCTGTGACGGCAGGTGGCGGGGGTGTTGGGGGCGTCGGTGCACTCGTCCCCGAACCACCTCCACCGCAGGCCGACACCGTCAACGCAACGCTGAATGCGCCGAGAAATTTTCGGACTGTCGGTGCCGAGCGACAACGAAAGAGACCGCCTCCCATGATCCGACTCTTATTTTGCTGATGACGACTGTAGAACGTCGAGGGACGGACTCGGTTGACAGTCTTGGGCAGGACGAATTATCTGCCTTGTTTCTTTCGGTGCTTCGCGGCGGTGGTGGCAGCCTAAGAGCCCCTCCCATGTGTGCACGGGCTTGCCGAATGCTCACCGCATGACGGTTCCTAGCCTCGAAGGAGCGTGGCTCTCGTGTCGGAAATTCGTCCAGCTTCGTTTTACCGCTTCTGGTACGAGTGAAAAATGTAGTCCTTGTCCTTTACGATCGTATGGCACGTGAACCCGCAATTGACGGTACCGGTCGGATCCGGCTTGAACGTGTCGGACGCGGGCTCATAGTCAAATACCGCATAGGCCCAGCCCTTGGTGTCAGGGAATCGCTTGCTATCCTTTTCGATCAGAAAGACGTCTTGCAATGTGTCGGGCACGTTTACAGCAAAAGGTGATTCCGCCATCTTTTTCGGCTTCCACTCGATCTTCGCGATCTTGGAGCCGTCCGGGAACGGCTTGCCGTTGCCGGGGATGCCGGCCCGATAGGCCTCGATCATCGTGGGGTTGGCAACCTCCACCTTGAGCAGTTCTGTCGTCTGACTCACGGAGACCACCTGCCAGTTTTCGTATCCTTTGAATTCCGAGAAAGCGAGCCCATTCGGCAATCGCAGGCTGTACTTGTCCTGCGCGGACCAGGCTATTCCGCCCGCGACGGCCAGTCCTACCGCAATGATCACCATCAGCCAGGAAAGAAGTTTGGTCATGGCTCATCCCTCCGCTGTGAATTGGAATTCAAAGTTCGGCTGCGTTCGTTTGTACTCCGCCGCTACGGTCCTCGTCGAATCCGTCCCAGCGTACTACGAGGTCGTCCCAACCCGTTGAACATTTTTCCATTTATTGTGTTTTGCTCAGTGGGAGCCCGTGCCGCCGGGAAACGCAGTGTTCCTTGCACTGCATCCTGCTGGTGCTTGATGTTTCGGGTTCGTCGGCGGTGCTGGTAAAGTAGCGGTCGCGTCAGCCAAGAGGGGAGCTTTTATGAGCACGGCGAACGGCTATCGAGTATTTGCCGCGTTTGCGGTTATTCTGGCCTTATCGGGTTGTGACATCTCGGTCGACGGGGATGGCTCCACCAAGATCAATGGTTCGGTTCATATCCCTGCCGGTAAAGCTGCCGAGGAAGCCCGGACCGTCAACGGATCAATTCATGTAGACGACAATGCTGCAGTCACGTCGGCGGTGACGGTCAACGGCAGCGTTCGACTGGGCGCGCACGCGACTGCATCCTCGATGAAGACCGTGAATGGCGCTATTGCGCTTGGCGAAGGCGCTCACGTTTCCGGCAGCGCTGGATCCGTAAATGGCGAGCTCACGCTGGCAAGCGGCGCCGAAATTTCCGGTTCCCTGGTCAATGTCAACGGCAAAATCAGCCTGAGTTCGGCTCACGTGGGCGGCGGCATCAAGACCGTCAATGGCAACGTCAACATCATGGGTAGCTCGCACGTAGAGGGCGGTCTCTTGGTTGAAAAACCAAACAGCGTCTTGTTCAACAGTGACGATCCCGTGATTGTCATCGGGCCCGGTGCCGTCGTTCAGGGTGATCTGCGATTCGAACGCCGCGTAAAACTGTACGTGAGCGACAAGGCGACGATCGGAACTGTGACGGGTGCCACGCCGATAGCGTTCAGCGGCGATAACCCACCAAATTGAAGGTAAAGGAAGGACACACCATGTTAAAGCTGAGTTCGTTTATCGGCATCGTTGCCATCACCGCCATGGGATATGCAACTTCGTCCGCGGCTGCCGATGCCGCTCTATCCGCCGCGGTTGCCAGCACCGCGCGGCCCGCCGGCGCGGTGGCACGCGACAAGGTGCGCCATCCGGTCGAAGAGCTGACTTTTTTTGGGATCAGTCAAAAAATGAACGTCGTGGAACTATGGCCGGGCGGCGGCTACTGGACCGACATACTCGGTCCCTATTTGGCTCCCAGCGGCCACTACACTGTCGCATTACCTCCATCGGGCGGCGAGGAAGGTTCGAGCGCCGCTCGCTTTCGCACGCGTATCGCCGCGGAGAAGGGCCGGCTTGGCACCATTCACGAAACCACCTTGGGGGCAGGCCAGTTTGAGATCGCGCCGCCGGGTTCCGCCGACCTGGTACTGACATTTCGAAATCTGCACAACTGGATGAACGACGGCTATGCCGATCAGGCGCTGGCGGCGTGCTTCACCGCCTTGAAACCCGGCGGGATCCTCGGGATCGAGGAGCATCGCGGCCGCAACGACGTGCCCCAGGATCCGAAGGCCGAGAGCGGTTACGTTCGCCAAGACGTCGCGATAGCCATGGCCAAGAAGGCCGGATTCGTGCTGGTGACATCCTCGGAAATCAATGCCAATCCCCGCGACACCAAGGACTGGCCCAAGGGGGTTTGGACGCTGCCTCCCACATTGGCGATGGGCGAAAAAGATCGCGACAAGTACATCGCCATCGGTGAAGGCGACAATTTCGTTCTCAAGTTCCAAAAACCGCGCTGAAGCAACCGACCGACTGGGGGCATCCCCGGTCGGTCCTTTCTTGGCAGGGGACCTGACCTGCTCCCGCCGGCAGTGCAATCGGGCCCAAGGCTCTTGAAGTTGCAATCGATTGCCCCCATTGGGGTTTCGAGTCACAGCAATTCATGACCGTGCGTCGCCTCTTTCTAAACCCCTTTTGGCTGTTCCTTGCCCTGCCGGGATATGTCGGCTGGCGGCTGTTGTCAGGCATGGCCGTTGGTCCGATGGGGATCACCGTCGGCATCCTGGTGGTAGTCGGCTGCTGCCTGCTCATCCCGCTGTCCATGCGAACTCGGGCGCTGCAGAACCGGCAATGGGCCGACCTGCTCGCATGGGTGGGCCTAACGGCGATGGGCTTCTTTTCTTCCTTGCTAGTGCTCACCCTGCTGCGCGACGTCGTGCTTCTGGGCGCATACCTCTTCCTGCCCAGCCCGCAAGCGCAGCTATGGATCAAGCCGAGCGCTCAAGCGACGCTATGGCTCGCGGCGATTATCAGCGCGGTGGGACTGTTTATCGCACGGCGCCGGCCCGGCATTGTTGAAGTGAATATTCCCGTGGTTGATTTGCCGCACGCCTTACACGGATTCTCGATTGCGCAGATTAGCGACGTGCACGTGGGCCCGACGATCAAGCGCGGTTTCGTCGAGGGAATCGTCCGACGAGTCAATGATTTGAAAGCCGATTTGATCGCGGTGACAGGCGACCTTGTCGACGGTTCCGTGCCGCAGCTAACTGCTCACACTGCGCCCTTTGCCGAATTGACGGCGAGGCATGGCGCCTACTTTGTCACCGGCAATCACGAGTATTACTCCGGCGAACGGGCCTGGACCGAGGAAATACGCCGACTGGGCATACGGGTTCTAAAGAATGAGCATGTGGTCCTCAAACACGATGGTGCCTCTCTGGTGCTAGCCGGCGTGACCGATGTGAGCGCGCACCATTTCGATCCCGCGCAACGCAGTGATCCGGCGGCGTCGTTGCTCGGCGCACCCATCAACGCCGGCGCGAAAATCTTGCTGGCGCACCAACCGAGTTCGGCAATGGCCGCCGCGAATGCCGGCTTTGATGTGCAACTCTCCGGACACACGCATGGAGGCCAGTTCTGGCCTTGGAACCTGTTCATACATTTTTTCCAGCCCTTTTCCGGCGGGCTGCATCGACTAAAAGACCTGTGGATTTACGTGAGCCGAGGCACCGGCTATTGGGGCCCACCAAATCGCTTCGGCGTACCTTCGGAAATCACGCGGATTCGTTTGGTGCCGGCCGCCACCTAATTCATCAGCGCACGGCAATCCATCGCCTCAGCCTCACTGGCCTGCTTCGCGCCGCTCGTCCTTTACTATTATTCCGTCCTTCATGACCACGTCCACGTGGGCGAGGACGGTAATATCGGCAAGGGGGTCACCGTGGACCGCCACTAAATCTGCGTAGCGGCCTGCCTCGAGGGTGCCTACGCTTTCCTGCAAGCCCATCAACTCAGCGCCATTCACTGTCGCCGCACGAATGACCTGCAATGGCGGCATACCCAGCCGTACAAGGGAGATCAGTTCCTGTGCGTTCCTGCCGTGCCTGCGTTCGCTGCTGGCGTCAAATCCGGTAGCCATCTTCACATTGAGACTCAGTGCGGTCTGAATCAATTGTCGAATGCGTTGCAGGAAAGCCTCGCGTCGTTGGCGCCGTTCCTCCGTGATCGCATCGCTTTTGTGCTCCTCGATCAATTCGTTGACCACGCCAACGGTCGGAACCAGAAATATTCCCTTCTCCTTCATCAATTCGAGACTTTTGCGATCTGCTCCATGCCCGTGTTCGATCGAATCAACACCCGCGGCGATGGCATTCTTGATGCCCTCCGGCGTCGTCGCATGGGCGGCCACTTTTCGGCCCGCCTTGTGCGCCTCCTCGACGATGACCCGCATTTCATCGATGGTCAGCGTCGGATACAGCCAGTCAGCGTACAGCTTGATGAGATCGGCTCCATGGCCGATCTGCTCCCGCACAGCCCGCCTGGCTTCCTCGCTGCCGCTGATCATCTGCGCGCCCGTGGGAAAGTCGGTCAAATCGGGAGAAACGCCGAACGGATTGTATTGACCTACTGCCGCGATACCGCGAGTGGCCACTCGCATCCGTGGTCCTTCAACCAGTCCGGCTTCGATGGCGTCGCGAAGTGCCACATCAGCGTAGCCCGAGCCTTCATTCTCAACGTCGCGCACCGTGGTGAATCCGGCCAGCAACGTAGCCTTGGCGTCAGCCGCCCCTTCGAGCGCGCGGTAGGCTTGGGATTTTTGCGCAAGACCAAGGATATAGCCGTCGGGCGTGCCCGCAAAGCGGGCCATCAAATGCGTGTGGCAATCGATCAGGCCAGGCAACAGGGTCTCACTATCCAAATCCAGGATCGTTGCATTATCGGGGACGTGTGGCTGCAGGTCCGCTGCCCGTCCCACCTCCTGCACCTTACCCGCTTGGATCAAAATGCCGGCCATCTCGATGTAGCGGCCGGAACGGACATCAAGCAGCCTTCCAGCCTTGACGAAAATCGCCTTCGCCGGCGGCGCGGATGCGGATTGGGCTTGAGCCCATCCCGACGCGAGAGCAACCAGCAAATTTACGAGTAAGATCCAAAGTTTCATGCGCTTAAGGTCCGAGCGTACGCGCGTCCAAGCATGCTGCCAACGCCTCCCGCAGCTCGCGCATTTTCGGCGGCTTGCCGAGAACTCGATCTACATGCGCCGGAATGTCGCCTTCGGCGACCAGGCGCTGTCCCCACCCGGTCAACATCAAAACGATGGTGCTCGGCGCGACGGTCTTGACGGCGTTGGCGACTTTACGCCCATCCACATAGGGCATGCCGAGGTCCGTAATGACGATCGGGAAAGGCTCGCCCCGTGCCAAACCGGCATGGAAAGCATCGATCGCAACTTGACCGCCATCCGCAATCACGACGGTGTGGCCGTCCGACTCGAGTGCGTCGCGCAAGGATTTGAGCACCAGCGGATCATCATCCACGATCAGAATTCGCTGAGGCGGCACAACACTGGGTACGCTGGAAGAAGCGGCAGCGACTCCCGGTGTAACGGGTATCGGAAACTTGAGGCGCATGGTGGTGCCCTTGCCCACGGCACTCTCGATTTCAATGTCCGCGCCGTGACGCTGGATGGTGCCGTATACCATCGCGAGTCCCAGGCCGGTACCGCGCTCGCCTTTTGTGGTGAAGAAGGGCTCCAGACATCTGCGCCGCGTGTTCTCATCCATCCCGACCCCTGCATCCATCACCTCAATCTGAACAGACCTGCGGCCGCGATGGTCTTCCGGCCCCTCGTCCTCCCATACGCCGGTGCGCAACTTAAGCGTTCCCCCATGGGGCATGGCATCGACCGCGTTGAATATCAGGTTGGTCAATGCTTCCCGGACCTCGTTGTCGGCTGCCATGACCGTGGGGAGATCCGCAGCGAGATCGGTCTGCATCTCGATGACAATACCGCGCCGCTGCGCCATGTCGCTCCAGTGCGCTCTCGTCAGCTCCACTACCTGTTGTACGACGCGATTCATGTCCACCGGAAGAAGTCCCGCCTGAGTCTCCCGCGGACGATAAAACTCCCGCATGCGCGCGACGGTGCGCGCAACGTCATCGATGGCGCGCTGGATCGTTTCCAGGTGACCACGGGCGCGCGGACTTAAATTCGCCTCGTGCTCAAGCAGCGATTCGGTGTAAAGCGCTACCGGAGAAATGGCGTTGTTAATGTCATGTGCGATACCGCTCGCCATCTGACCCAGCGCGAGCAGACGTTCCTGCTGCATCACCGCGCTCTGGGTCTGGCGGAGGTCGTCATATGCCTGCTGCAGAGCCCCATAGAGCTGTGCCTGATGCGCCGCCAAAGCCACGTGCTCGCTCGCCTGCTTCAAGAACTCGCATTCCCCGCTGCTGAAGGTATTGACATGCCGTCGCGCGGCGATGAGCACGCCGAACACCTTGCTTTCGACCAGTAGAGGCGCCGCCACCATTGACCGCAAACCGCCGCTCGCCAATCGCTGCGGAAATGGAAAATGGACCTCGCTGATGTCCGGTTCGTAGACCAGCCTGCCGCGAATGCACTTCGACAATCCATTCTCGTCGATCTCGACGCGCGATTGCTGCGTCATGGCCAGATCCATTGCCAGCGGTTGACTTCTCAAACCGACGCTCGTGACCGTCAGCTCATTCACAACGGGGTCGTACACACAGATGCAGCAGAAATCGACCGGCAGCTGCTCTTCAAGCGTCCTGATCACCACCTGAAAGATGCTCTGGATGTCTTGGCGCTCGCCGATGGCGCGGGTGATTTGCTGCAGCAAATTGAGTCGTGCCAGCTGGGCCTGCACCCTCTTTTCCGCCAGCCTGCGATCGGTGATGTCCCGCGCAATTTTGGATGCGCCGATGATCTTGCCTTGATCGTCCCGGATGGGCGAGATCGTGACGGAAACGTCAATCTTTCGGCCATCCTTTCCAACCCGCACGGTCTCGAAGTGATCCGTCGTCTCACCCCGCGCAATTCGTCCCAAAATCATCGCTTCCTCTGTCGCTCGCTCCGTCGGAATCAACATCATCATCGGCTTTCCGATGGCCTCCTGTGCAGCATAGCCGTAGAGTTTCTGCGCACCGTGATTCCAGCTGGTGATGATGCCATCGAGGTTTTTGCTGACGATTGCATCGTCGGAGGATTCGATGATGGACGCCTGGCGGGCCAGCTGTGTGGTCCGTTCCCGAACGCGCGCTTCGAGTCGATCGTTCGCCTCGCGCAGAGCTCGCTCCGCGTGCAGTCGGCCGGCAAAGTCGCGACGGATGGCAATCAACGCCAGTGCCACGATCGCGCAGGTGAGAAGAACGCCGCCAACAATTACGGCCTGGACAATGCCGGAGCTGCGCCGTGCGGAGTTCTCTCGTGTCGCGAGCAAGGACGCCTCAGCGGCCTTCATCTGATCGATGAGTTCGCGAATCTGATCGTGGAATCGCTTGCCCTTGCCGGTTAAAACCTCGTTCCTCGCCGCGTCTATTCCTTGGTTTCTGCGCAAATCGATGACGAAGCGCAAATTGGCCAATCGCTCGGAAACGAGCGCGACCGCGGACTCCAGCCGCTGCTGTTGCGCCGAATTGTCGGCCGTTAACTGGCGCAGTCGGGTTTCTTCGGTCCCAACGATTTGGGCCGTTTGCCGGTAGGGTTCGAGATAGCTCTCATCGCCCGTGATGATGTACCCGCGTTCAGCGGTCTCGGAATCGGTAACCGCAGCCAACAGCGCATCGAGCCCACCGAGCACTTCGTGGGTGTGCTCAACCCAGGCTGCATTCTCGTGCAGGCGCGCGAGGCTCAGATACGAGGCCAGCGCGATAATGGCCAGACATCCGAGCGCGAATGTGAACCCCAGGCGCACTCTGCGCTCTGTCGATTTCAAGTCTCTTTCGCCGCCTCCCCCACGGTCCTCGTGAACTGGTAAGTTGGCTACTTTGCTGTCCGCGGCATCATCCATAAGCCTCTCCGTTGGCTGTCGGCCCCGCATCGCTTTTTGCGTTATTGCGAGTAGGTCCCATACGTTGGACGAGTTTGCCCTTATTTTCCCGGCGCTGCCATCAGGCGTCTTGGGCAATTGGGTGAAAATCACATGCGAAAATCCGGCCGCGATCCAGGTGCCCAACATCCGAGTGGCCCAACCATATTTTTACAAAGTGGCCCTGTTGTATGGGCCCGTTACAGAACACCTTTAGCACGTGCTCTGACAAAACCAAGGTGGATCCGATGAAATTGATGCTCTCTGCCCGCGTGTGCGCGCTGCTACTCGCCGGCGCCAGCCTCTACGGCGGGTATGTGCAGGCCGCGAGTTCCCCGGTTGACGCCATTATATCGGCCGCCTCAGATCCAGGGCGGCCGGAAGGCGACCGCAATCGCGATGCGGCGCGCAAGCCGGTCGAATCACTGCAATTCTCAGGGGTCAAGCCAGGTGATGCGGTCGCCGATTTTAATGCCGGTGCCGGGTACTTCACGCGTCTGTTTTCTGATGTCGTTGGGACTCGCGGCCATGTCTACGCCATCGAGCCAGTTGAAATTCAGCAGTACATCGCGAAATCGACCGCCGAGCTACGGGAGTACGCAGTCAGTCATCACAACATCACAGTTTCAGTCGAGACTGCGCTCGAGAGTCTTCACTTGCCCCGGAAGCTTGATCTGTTCTGGATATCGCAGAACTACCACGACCTCCATAACAAGTACTTTGGTCCGCTGGACATCGCCGCATTCAACAAAGCCGTGTTCGATGCTTTGAAGCCTGGCGGCTCTTACGTTGTCCTCGACCACACGGCCGTACCCGGTGCCCCGGCTGATGTCACTGAGACCCTCCATCGCATCGATCCTGCCGTGGTACGTCGCGAGGTGGAGGCCGCAGGCTTTATCTTCGACAGCGAAAGTAAGGTTCTCGCGAATCCGGCTGATCCCCGCAGCATCAAGGTATTTGACCAGTCCATCCAAGGCCGCACGGATCAGTTCATCCTAAAGTTCCGTAAGCCACAGACACCCACTGCGACACTCTCGGTGCACGACGGGCAGCACGACTTTGATTTCAACATTGGCGTGTGGCACACCCACATCAAGCGAACTCTTGATCCATTTGCGAGCAGTTCGGATTCCATTGAATTGAATGGAACTGTGACCGTGCGCAAGGTGTGGGATGGCAAGGCGGAACTGGAGGAGATCGAGGCGGATGGGCCGAAAGGCCACTGGGAAGGCCTCACGCTCTTCCTCTACAACCCAAGCGCGCACCAGTGGAGTCAGTCGTTCGCGAACAGCAAAGTCGGGACACTGTCGTCGAACGTCGGTGAACTCAAGGATGGCCGAGTCGTGCTGACTGGGCAGGATACCGTGAACGACAAGACGATCCTGGTGAGGGCCGTGTGGTCCGACATCAAGCCGGATTCGCACCAATACGAGGAGTCGTATTCGCAAGATGGCGGAACGACATGGGTACGGTCGTTTGTCGCGAACCTGACGAGATTGAAACAGTAAGCACCGGCCGACTATCGACCCCTCACGCCCGCCGGGGACTGACCTGTCGTTGGCGAACGCCCCCTTCGGGGCGACCAAACGCACAGTTTTACCTCTGGGTCGCTCCGGGCATATGCTGGGACTGCAAGAATACAACGGTGGTCTTGCGGCCGCCGTATCGTCCTCTAAACAGCGATAACTATAAGGGATACCAACATGAGTCGTCGCAATGCGCTAACGCAATTGGCAGCACTTCCTCTGATGATGGCGGCGGGTTCGTCCGTAGCAGCCGAGACGAAGGTGCCGCTCAAGATCATGATGAAGAGTGCGTGGGGGTCTGACGACCCCACCAAGGCGGCCTTTCCGTTTCTGCACGGACATGCACTCGCCGAGGCCGGTCATACCGTGCAGATCTTCCTCCTTGGTGAAGCCGTTTCTTTGATGCGGTTATCGTTGGCCAAGTCCGTCGTCCCGGTCGGCTGGCCCCCGCTCGAGGAAGCGCTGCAAAAGGTTGTGGCGAAGAAGGTTCAGATCTTTGCGTGTGGTGCGTGCTCCCGCGCGCGTGGAGTGACGGACGCCGATCTCGCCCAGTGGGGCGCAAAATTCGGCAATCCAACGATCTTTGTCTCTCTCGTGGAATGGGCGGACCGCATTATCACGGAATGACGGCGCGGCGCGGGCTTTGCGCGAATGTGGAGTAACGAAGAGGCGGCCCGCATTTGGGCCGTCACACTTCACTCTATTACCATGATCTCGGCAGTGGCATTTCAATTTTCGTCGGCTAGCTGTCGAAACTGCCCTCGGCCGTTCGTTTAGGGGCTGATAACCGGCTTGTCGCCGGCTAGAAGAGGGATTGACCATGAAGCAATACTTACTGAGTGTCTGTTATCCCGCCGGTGGCACTCAACCTCCACCTGATGCACTGAGGAGCATTATGGGCGACGTAATAGCGCTGCAAAGGGAAATGCAGTCCGCCGGTGTGTGGGTCTTCAGTGGCGGACTCCATGCCTCGACTTCCGCAACGGTTCTTCGCCACCAAAACGGCGACATCGTGCTGACCGACGGACCGTTCATAGAGAGCAAGGAGCAGATCGGCGGCATCACCATTGTGCGGGTACCGGATCTCGATGCGGCGCTGTTATGGGCACGAAAACTCGCCAGCGCCACTACGACGCCCATTGAAATACGGCCGTTCATGGAGGACCTCCGCTGAACGCAGAGATCGCAGCAGTCTTTCGGCGCGAATACGGGCGCAGCGTGGCCGTGCTCACCCGCTTCCTCGGCGACATTTCTCTCGCCGAAGAGGCGGTGCAAGAAGCCTTCGCAGTCGCGCTTGCCAAGTGGCCGAGTAGCGGGATTCCGCCGTCTCCGGCTGGCTGGCTCATTACGACAGCGCGCAACAAGGCATTGGACCGTCTGCGCAAAGAAGCCTCTAGATCTGAGCGTCAGCGTGCCGCCCAATTGCTGAACGACGTGAAGCAGGCTGAGGAGGACGATGTGCACGACGATCACTTGCGATTGATCTTCACCTGTTGCCACCCGGCGCTGGCGCCGGACGCGCAGGTCGCACTGACGCTGCGATTGATAGGCGGACTTAGCACCGAAGAGATCGCGCATGCGTTCCTTCTGCAACCAACGACGCTGGCGCAGCGCATATCCCGCGCCAAAGCGAAAATCCGCGACGCCAACATCCCCTATCGCGTTCCGGAGGCGGCGGAGCTACCGGCCCGCGTGGGCGCAGTTCTGGCGGTGGTCTATCTGATTTTCAACGAAGGTTACAGCACGTCCTCAGGCAATGAGGTGCTTCGCACCGAACTGTGCGATGAGGCCATCCGGCTCGGCCGATTGCTGGCAACGCTCGTACCGCAGGAATCCGAAGTGCTCGGCCTGCTCGCGCTCATGTTGCTGATCGACGCCCGCCGCGACGCGCGCGTGGCGGGCGGGGAGCTGGTCCTTCTTTCCGACCAGGACCGAGCCCTGTGGGATGAATCGAAGATCGCCGAAGGCCGCACACTACTGCGAATCTGTCTTACCAGCAATCGCCCCGGCCCCTATCAGCTGCAGGCGGCCATCAATGCGGTGCATTGTGATGCGACGTCAGCCGCGCGCACGGATTGGCGGCAAATTCTCGAGCTTTACGATCAGTTCATGGTAATTGCTCCGAGCGCGATCGTGGCACTGAATCGTGCGGTGGCGGTAGCGGAGGTGCATGGCGTTGAGCATGCACTTCAACTGGTCGATGCGATTGATCTTCCAAAATATCATTTGCGACATGCAGTTCGGGCTGATCTGTTGCGGCGGATGGGTCGCACTGCAGATGCGGCGTCCGCCTATCGCGTAGCGTTGGACTATTGCGAGAACAAGAAGGAGCGCGAATTGCTCATGCGTCAATGCCAATCACTCGCGAGACATTAAGGCAACACCACGTGCATTGCGTGCTGGCGTCCCCTGATGTCCCTCCCCACCGCCACAGTTGCCGGTAGATTCTGCCAGTACCTCTCCGTGCAGGAGCGCTATCGCGCAGGCAACGATTCGCTCTTGGGCCAAAAGACATTGGCGCTGGGGTGGGGCATTCGCGGTCCGCGCAAAGGCGAACGTGATCGGGTCATACGTCACGCGCACAGGTGGCCGTCGAAGACCGCATTTGTCATCGGTCCCGAGATAGACTCAGTCGGGTGCGCTCGGCGGCCGAGCCGCATCGCAGGAGGTGCTTAGGCGGCCTGGTCACCCAGCCAGCTCACCGAGCCGGTACTCACGTCGTGCATGGCGCCCACGATGAGGAGCTTGCGCTCACTGACGAGGCCCGCCAGTATCTTGCTGCGGGTCGTGAGCTGCGAGGCGGCGTCCGTGACGTTACGCTCGCTGACCCGTTGCACGAACTTCTTGTTTTTCGAGTCGCGCGGACCGCCGGCGTCCGTCACCTCCGAGACTACCGGGCGGATATTCTCGAGCGTCGCAGTCAAATTCCCCAGCCGGACGTGATCGATGGCGCCTTTCACCGCGCCGCAGTCGGAATGTCCCAGCACGACAATGAGCTTCGCCCCTGCGACTTGCGTCGCGTACTCGAGGCTCCCCAGGATATCGGTATTCACGAAGTTGCCCGCTATCCGAACGGCAAAGATATCGCCGATGCGCTGATCGAACACGAGCTCGGGTGCGGTCCGGCTGTCCATGCAGCCCAATACGGCGGCGAATGGCGCCTGGCCGCCGGCCGTCGCCTTCACTTGCGCTTGCGGATTGCAATGGACGAGGTGACCGGCGACGAAGCGAGCATTGCCTGCCTTGAGCCGCTCGAGCGCCTGCCCCGCGGAGGTCTGGGCCTGCGCGTCTTTGCTGAAAGCGGCACAAAGGTCATCAGCGCGTACGCTCAAAATCCCGCCGGCAAAAGATCCCAGTCCTATGAGGAAACATCGGCGCGTGCTCATCATCATTCTCCTTGGTTCGGTCCTGTTACCATTGCTAAACTTCTGATCCACTTCGCCTTCGAACGCAATTCTCGCGATTTAGTGGCACCCCTTTTCAGGAGTGCACGCAGTGTCACGTACACTGCCCGGAACCGCTCAAACCGCAACGATAATCTATGCGCCTTCGTCTGGGCGCGCCGTTCACACCGAAACGCTCCGCGCGTCTGGTACAAGTGTCTGCTTCGCCGCGGATTGCCGATACTTCCATGTATCGGCGTTCGTCGCATGCGACTCACCCGACGGTTCGCCCGGCACCCTCTGCCAGCAAGCTCGAGAAACGTCTTTCAGGATTTGTTCGGCGCCCAATACTAAGCTCCATCGTCTGCCGCGGGGCTTGAATGCACCGGCTGCGGGCATGCTTCCAAGCCCGTGCATGCAATGCTGCAGTTTCCAGCAAAGCGGAGCAACACCGTTGAGAACATGCGCTATTCATACCCATTGCCATGCGCCTTCGTCACGCAGCTGTCATAGCGAGACTTACCCACCTCATAAGAGACGAGACCCCGGCCTTCCAGATTACACGTCGTCGTCCCGCCATTCACATTTCGCAGAGTCGTCTGCTCTACCGGAACATGGGCGCAGGCGCCAAGCGTAGCCATCGCAGCAACTAAAATAAAACGCAACATTTTTCGGCTCCTTATTCATTCAAAGTGTGTTGATCCAAGTACTCAAGCAGCGCCGTATGCCGGGCATCTGCAGGGGCGTGAGGTCCAAATCTCCATTCGCCGTCACCAGCGCATAATATGAGCATTGCTCACCTTTGTGGACTCGCTTTTCTGTGACTGCGCTGGTGGTGGCAGAAAACCGCTTAATTTCAGGCTTTTGAAGGCGCGGCGTGCGGCAAGGACGGCCGGAGCGGCCGAATGGCTCTCATGTTTTAGGCCGATAGCGCCGAGCACCTGCCACCAGCTGCCACACCATCCGCGATTAGGACTCTCAGCGCTTGGACGCCGCTTTTACAGCATTCGCACTGACGAATCCCGTGACCAGCCGATTGAGCGCGTCCTCGAGTGCTTGCCGCTGCGCCGACGGGTACGCATGGGTCACGACGGCTCTTAAGACACCGGCGATGGCGTTGGTCAGGACGAATGCTTCCGCGGGAGTCAGTCGCGGACCCGCGCGGCCTTCGCGTGTAAGTTCTTGGGAGAGTGCGGAGAACAACGGATTGAGGCGCGCTCGGCGCTGACTCAGTGCGTGCTCCAGAAGAACTTTGTGTACGCGCCGTCGGCCCCCGTAAGACTCGAACACCGCGCTGACCATCAACCGCAAGCGTTCCTCTGACGTTCGCGGGATCGCCGGGTCCATCGACTCCATCACTTTGGAGCCCAAGCCTTTGAGCTCGCGGCCGGTCAAAGCGTCGAGGATCGCGTCTCTATCATCGAAATACTGATATAGCGTGCCGATGCTGATGCCCGCCTTGGCGGCGATCGCATTGGTAGTAAGGTTCACGATCTCCGCGCTGTCGAGCAACCGCATGGTCGCCTCGAATATGAGATCGATCTTGTGGAGCGCACGATCCTGCTTAGGAAGACGACGCGCAACATCTTGAATCTGTGCAGTTTTACGGGGCATGGGTTGTGCTTCGGAAACGCGAGTCCTATAACATGAGTATAGCTCATATAATACACACTTCGCGTTTGTGGACAATGAGCTTCGGGAGCCAGCGATGACGAACCTTGACCGACCGGCTGCGGCACAGACCGCCTCTACCCCGCGCGCGGATCAGCGCCTCGCACGCAAGTATCGCTTCGACGATCCCAACATGGATCTTTTCTTTCTGGCCGCACTCGGTTGGGGCAAGAGCGGCGGACTCGATGTCGGCGAAGTCTTCGAGATCGTATCGCACGTCACCGACGGCGCTGCCGACAGCTGGATCCGCGCCTTCGACCAGCAGGCGAAACTTCTTGATGCCCAGGCCGACGAGTGGGCCGCTAAGGGCTGGACTCGTGCTGCCGGCGAGATGCGCCTCAAGGCGTTTGCCGCGTATCGCTCGGCATGGCAGTTTGCGGCCCCCGGCGAGACGTTCAACCGACTCTACGGTTTGCATCGCGCTGCATTTGCCGCCGCCGTGCGCGAACTTGCTCTGCCGGCGACGTTTTTTGAAGTTCCTTATGCCGGCAAGACGCTTCCCGGGGTATTTCTGCAGAACTTGCGCGCGAACGCGCCCGTCGTGCTTGCCCTTGGCGGAGCCGATACCTGTTTCGAGGATCTTTTCCTGTCCGTCGGCCGCAGCTTCTTTGAGCGCGGCTACTCGGTCGCGATGGTGGATCTTCCCGGACAAGGCGCGACCGCCAACGACGGCCTGCACTGGGAAGTAGAAGCCGAACGTCCGATTGGCGCAGTGATCGACGTGCTGATCAACCGTTTCGCCGCGCAGTCCGGCCGCATGGCATTGCTCGGTTTGAGCCTCGGTGGCTATTTCGTGGCGCGGGCCGCGGGGTACGAATCGCGACTCGCGACGGTCGTTGCCAGTACTCCGTTCCCGAATCCGAATCATCTGTTTGCGCTCTCCGTCCGAGCGGCTGCGGCCGAAGCTCATCAGCCGGCCTCGACGGCAACGCAACGCAGCCGGCAGCATTCGTTATGGAAGGCGGGCGCTACCAGCGCCGCAGAATTCATCGCGAAGACCGCGGGCATGGCCGCCGACCCGAAGCGAGTGACGATACCGTTTCTTTCTATCTTAGGGGGAGGCGATTCACCCGTGTTCGCTGAGCAGGCGATGCGTTGGCACGCGGAAATCCCCTCCATCCGTAAGTCCTTGGTATTGCTCAACGCGGCGACCGGTGCCGACGGCCACTGCCAGGTGAACAACCGACTGCGCCTTGTTCAGGAAGCCAGCGGCTGGATGGACGACATCTTCTCTCAGGCGTCGCAAACCTGACCGCTACTGCTGCCAGCCACCCCCGAGCGCTTGGTACAGCTGCACATAGTTCTGCAGCTCGGCGAACCACGCCTGCGATGACTGCAGCTCAGAGGTAAAGTACTGCTGTTGGGTAGTGAGCACTTCAAGAAAGCTGGTGCTGCCGCCTCGATACCGATCGTTGGCGAGCCGCGCGGTCTCGGCATACGTCGCTGTCTGTTCTTCCAGCGTCAGGCGCAACTCGCGCGACTTCTCGTAGCCCACCAGCGAGTTCGCGACATCGGCAAATGCCTGCTGCACGCTTTGCCGATAAGTGAGTTCGGCTGCATCGCGCTGGTCCCAGGCGAGCCGGTATGCGCTTCTGATTTTACCACCCTCGAAAATCGGCTGTACCACCTGCCCGGCGACCGACCAGACATTCGCCGATTGCTTCAAGAAATCCCCTAAACTCGCGCTCGCAGCGCCATAGCTTGCGGTGAGCGGAATCTGCGGAAAGAAGGCAGCCTTGGCCACGCCGACATTGGCATTGGCTGCGTCGAGCGTCTCCTCCGCCGCGCGCACGTCGGGACGGCGCTCGAGCAGCCGCGAGGGAAGACCCGCAGGCACCTCCGGCAAATGCGGCTGCTGCACCAAGCTCATGCCGCGGGAAATATTGCCCGGATTCTGGCCGAGCAGCAGGCTCAATTGATTTTCGGTCTGCGCGATCGACTGCTCCAGCTGCGTGATCTGCGCCTGCGCCTGTTGCACCAACAGTGTGGCTTGAAGTTGATCGGTAATCGGGCTCGCGCCGCCATTGACCGACAAGGTGGTGATGCGCAGAGTTTCCTGATTGGTCTGCAGGATGCGCTTCGACGCGTCGAGCTCTTGATCGAATGCCCGTAGCTGGAAATAGGCGCTCGCCACGTTCGCAATCAGCGTAATGCGCACGGCGTTTTGAGCATATTCGGTGGCGAGCAAGGTAGCGCGAGCCGCTTCTGTGGCGCGTCGAAATTGGCCCCAGAAGTCCAGCACCCAGGACAGCTGCAATCCGCCGCTATATATGGTCTGATCCGAGAGCTGGGGCGGCACGCGCTGGCGCTCCGCCTCGACGAATCCGCCGAGCGAGGGCAGCTGACTTGCACGGGTGACGCCGAGCTGCTCGCGTGCCTGCAGCACACGGTTGGCGGCGATGCGCAGATCAAAATTGTTCGCCAACGCATCTCTGATCAGGCCCTGCAAGACCGGATCCTCGAGCACCATCCACCATTGCAACTCGGCAAATGCCGCGCCCTGCGCGGCCTCGGGCGCGCCACGAAATTTGGCCGGGACATCGAGCGCCGGGCGTTGATAGTTAGGGCCCACCGCGCAAGCCGCCAGGTAGAGCGCCGTACCGGCAACGCCGAATTTCCTAATCACGTGCCGCGCCACCCGTCTCGGGGTCAGGCAGCTTGGCCGCGGGCAACTTATTGCGATTGGCCAATCGTTCCACCAAATCGAAGGTCATGGGGATGAAGAAGATCGCAATGAGCGATGCGGCCAGCATGCCGCCGATCACCGTCGTGCCCAGAACCCGCCGCGCCACGGCGCCGGCGCCCGAGGCCGTCCACAACGGGACACAACCCAATATAAAAGCGAATGCCGTCATCAAAATCGGCCGCAGCCGCAGCCTGGCACCCCCCAAGGCCGCCTCGGCGATCGGCACGTTGCGCTCGTACTCCGCTTTGGCGAACTCCACGATCAAAATCGCATTTTTGGCCGACAGGCCGATCAACATCACCAGACCGATCTGTGCGTAAACGTTGTTCTCGAGCGAGCGCAGGTTCAAGGCCAGGAATGCCCCGAATACCGCAATGGGAACGCCCAAGAGGACGCTGAAGGGCAACGACCAGCTCTCGTATTGCGCCGCCATGATCAAGAACACAACGAGAAAAGACATCGCAAAGATGGTCGACGGTGACACACCGAGTGCGGCTTGCTGCTCTTGGTAGGACATGCCGGTGTAGTCGAACCCCATCTGCACCGGCATGGTGTCGTGAAATACTGTCTCGAGCGCCCTCATCGCTTGACCGGAACTAAAGCCCGGCGCCGCGCTGCCGTTGATCTGCACCGCTTCGTACTGGTTGTACTTAAAGATGAACTCAGGACCGGAGCTCGGCTCAATGGCCGTGAGCGTACTCATTGGCACCATTTGCGCGCCCGCGTTCTTCACGTAAAACTGTCCCACGTTCTGCGCCTGCGTGCGATCGGCGCCATCCGCCTGCACGTACACTTGCCACTGGCGGCCGAAGCGATTGAAGTAGTTCACCAAACTGCCGCCCATGAAGGTTTGCAGCGTTTGATAGACGTCCGCCAAATTCACGCCTTGGGTCAGCACTTTGGCCTTGTCCACACTCACTTTGACCTGCGGCACACCGTACAGCGCCGTGGTATTGAGCCCGGCGAGTTCGGGACGTTTACGTGCCGCCTCCAAAAAAGTTTGCAGGTTCTTCACCAGGAAGCTCGAGCCGCTGCCGGAACGGTCCTCCAGCACGAAATTGAAGCCGCCGGACGTGCCGACACCCGGTATCGCGGGCGGCGGAAATATAAATGCGATACACGCGGGTAATCTCGACAAGGCCCCTTGCAAATGCGCCTTGATGGCGGCATAGCTTTCGGCAGCGCCTTTGCGGTCGCCCCAATTCTTCATGGTGATGAAAAAGAACGAGTTGTACGAAGTCGTCACGCCGCTCAGCATGTTGAAGCCGATCACGGATGACACGTACTCCACCCCGGGGGTCTGCATCACCACTTGTTCGACTTCGCGCGCCGCTGCGGCGTTGCGCTGCATGGAGGCCGACGCCGGCAGTTGCAGCGCGCCGAATAGGTAGCCTTGATCCTCGTCGGGTAAGAAACCGGAGGCCAATCGCGAGCCGAACAAGGCGGCTGCGCCCACCAAGAGCAGCAGCAGTCCAACCCCCACGACCCACTTTCGCAGCAGCAGGGCCGAGGTATTGACATAGGCATCGGTCGCCTTGGCGAACCCGCGGTTGAAGGCGCCGAAGAAAGCGCCCAACGGTCCGCGTTGCTCTTTCCTCGGGCGCAACAGCAGCGCCGCCAATGCCGGGCTCAAAGTCAGCGCGTTGAAGGCGGAGAAGATGACCGACACGGCGATGGTCACGGCGAATTGCTGGTAGAGCTTTCCCGTGATGCCGGGAATAAAAGCTGTCGGCAGGAACACCGCGGCCAGAATCAGCGCGATGGCCACCACCGGACCTGATACCTCCTGCATGGCCTTGATGCTGGCCTCACGCGGGGTCAGACCCTTCTCGATGTGATGCTCGACGGCCTCCACCACCACGATGGCATCATCGACCACCAGTCCGATCGCCAGGACCAGGCCGAACAGCGACAACGTGTTGATCGAAAAACCCAGCAGCGGGAACACCATGAACGTGCCCAACAGCGACACCGGCACGGCCAGCAGGGGAATGAGTGCCGCGCGCCAGTTTTGCAGGAAAAGAAACACTACAACGATCACCAGACCCAACGCTTCCAGCAGTGTGGTCTCGATCTCCTTCAAGCCCTGGGTCACCGCCAGTGTGGTGTCCATGGCCACCGTGTAGCTCAATCCTTCCGGAAAGCGCTCGCTCGCTTCCTTCAGGCTCTTGCGCACGCCGTTGGCGGCATCCACCGCGTTGGTGCCGGGGAGTTGATAAACCGCAAGCAGCGCGGCCGGCTTGCCGTTGAGCCGGCCCTGAATGCTGTAGTTCTGTGCGCCGAGTTCAATGCGCGCCACGTCCTTCAGGCGCACGATGGCCCCGTTTGATTGCGCACGCACGATGATGTCGCCGAACTCTTCAGCTGACGGTAGGCGGCCGGGCGCGCGAATGGTGTAGGTGAACTGTTGCCCGGCCGGCACCGGCTCGCTGCCGATTTGCCCGGCCGGGTTGACCGTGTTCTGCGCCCGAATGGCGCCGATCACTTCGGGGATCGTGATGCCGAGATTTGCCAATTGTTCCGGCTTCACCCAAACGCGCATCGCATATTGGCCGGCACCGAAGACCTGCACGTTGGCGATTCCGGGGACGCGCGTCAGCGCATCGTTCAAATTGATAATGCCGTAATTGGCCAGAAAAATATTGTCGTATTGCGCCTGCGGTGAATACAGCGCGATCAGCATCAGAGGCGATCCCATGGATTTGTTCACGGTGACGCCGGCACCGATCACATCCGACGGCAATTGCGAGTTCGCCTGGGAGGTCCGCATTTGGGCCAGAATTTGGTCGGTGTTGGGATCCGTGGAGGTATCGAAATTCACCGTGAGAGACATCGAACCGCTGCTGCCATTCACCGAATACATATAATTCATGTGATCGACGCCGCTCATCTGCTGCTCGATGGGGGTCGCGACCGACTGGGAAACCGTGCCTGCGTCGGCGCCGACGTAACTGGCCTTTACCTGGATCTCTGGGGGTGCAATTTGTGGAAATTGCGCGGTCGGCAAGCCGAGCATGCAAATCACGCCGCCGATCACCATCAAAATGGCAATCACCATGGCCACGATGGGCCGATTGATGAAGAAGATCGACATCAGCCCGCCGCTGGCTCCGGCGCAGCCGCCGTGTAGGGTTTTGCCGCGACCGGCGAGCCGTTGCGCAGCTTTTGAAAGCCTTCGACCACAACGCGCTCATCGGGCTTGAGGCCTTTCGAAACGATCCAATCGATGCCGGTGCGTTCGCCGACCTCGACCGAACGGAACTCGGCTTTGCTGTCGACGCTCAGTACCACCACCTGGTATTCACCCTGCACTTCGTTGACGGCTTGCTGCGGTATCAACAGAGCATCTTTCGCGGTACCGATCTTGATGCGCACCCGCCCGAATCCGCCCGGCCGCAAGATCGAACCCTTGTTTTGGAATTCCATCGCAATCTGAATCGTACCGGTGGTGTTATTGACCTCACGTCCGACCAACACGAAGCGGCCCTGCGAGGCGAACGGCATCCCATTGGCCTGAATGAATTGCGCCTCCGTAGCACCGATTGTTGCGCTGCCCGCTTCGCCGTGAATGAGCATGCTAAGCTGAGGGGCGATCGACAAATAATCGCTCTCGCTGATGGCGAAATATGCGCGGATCGGATCCAGTTGCGAAACATTGGTCAAAATACTCGAGGCACTGACCAGATTTCCCACTTGCGCGGCCGCGACGCCGGCGATGCCATCAATGGGCGAGCGCACTTTGGTCCAGGCCAGGTTCAGTTCGGCTGTCTGTTGCTCTGCCAGCGCAGCGTCCAAGGCAGCTTGATTCGCCTTCATGGTCTGCACATCGTTGTCCAGCTGCGATTGGGCAATGGCCTTCTCTTTCGCCAACGGCGTATCGCGCGCCACATTGAGCTTTGAGTTGCCCAAATTCGCCATCGCGCCCGCCACCGTCGCTTTGGCCTGATCCAGAGAAGCGCGCAGCGGCCGCGCATCGATCTCAAACAGGATCTGCCCCTTGGTGACGAAATAACCCTCCTGATAATTTCGCTTGATGATGTAGCCGGACACCTTCGGTGAAATCTGCGCATTCACCGAACCGTTTAGTTGCGCGACCCATTCGCGATAAATGGGTACGTCGCGTTGCACGACGGAAGTGACCAACACCTCGGTCGGCTCCCGCGCCGCAGCCGCTTGGTGGTGGCTGCATCCTGTCAGCGGCACGCCCACGGCGACCAGCGCGATGAACGCAGATACCCTTGTCTGCACGGTTTTGCTCCAGCTAAAGATCGAATGGAGTGGATTGACTGTCACGTTTACCGCGTTTCCGATCGCCTCCCTGATTACGCGATGGTTCTTCTTCCTTGCACACGGTCGTGAGCGCCTGATCTCAGCCTACAGCGCCGAACAAAGGAATTGCAAATCACGCAGCCTGCGACCTTACTTCCACTCTTCGTTGGAACGGTATCTGCGCAGCTGCCGACCAACCGGGATGGGACCCGAACACCCCGGAAAATCTCATTGTGGTCTTTAACTCCGTTTGGTGCATTCCATGCCACACAATCGCTGCTGCCTATTTCAGATCATGCATTGTTTCTTGCGCCCGTTCGAAGGCATAGCTGCTGATATGTACCCAACCGCGATACGGTCGATCAACATCGGCGATGGCCAACATGACGAGCGTAACGAGAAGAGTAAGGGAAAAGACCTGAAACGTGTGCACCCTGGGTTTGGCTGAGCCGAACATCGATACGGAAAGAACCGTCAGCACTCCGCCGGTCAGCAGTACCCACCAAAAAATACTGGGAAGCCGATAGGTGCTTTGCAGCAACCGCGTGCGGCGATGCATGGTCAAGGAGCTGAGTTCCGAGAGCGCGTGATCTTCGGCCATGAGCTCGGATGGGGATACCGCCTTGATTGACATCAATGTCTTCCACATCTGCTCGTTGATGAGGTGACTGTCCTCCGGCAACCGGCCTACAGCCATGCCAGGCCAGTCGTGATTGATGACGGCATCTGCGTAGGCGTGCGTCAGGCTTTGGATTTCAGCGCGCTGCTGCGGCAAACCCTCGGCCAAGCGATAGATATTTCTTAGTGAGTTCGCCTCCAATTCAACGTTGAGATCGGCTGCAGTGAAATTGGTCCAGCCCGTATACAGCATGAAGCCTAGGGTAACCGCGTAAGTCGTGCCCAAAACGCTTAGCTGCCAGCCGACAAGATCGTTTTCCGTGTGGCGCTTTTCGACCGGCCACACGCGATTGAGTCCCACCATGAAGAGCAGAGACACGGCCATCGTCAGGATAATGACTAAGACATTTTGCGCAAGCGTTAGCATTAGAGCCCCAGCGATAATGGCTTGATCTTTAGGACGTAATTAGCTGAGAGTTGCGAGTCTTTCCGCCATGATACGTGGGCTACCGGTCCGTTGCCTGGATTATCTATTTTGCCGGCAGCGCTGAAGCGCCGCGCACCACCCAACCTGACTCCGGCAGCGACATCAAGGCGCACGCAAGCAACGAGATTCTGTTCATGGCTCCTCAAATGATGAAGGTTCGCGACGTTCGGCCAAAGTCTCTATAGTCCACCCATCGCCACATGCAAGGAAGAACCATGGGCATCTTACTCGGCTTCGCGCCATTTCTAGGGTTTGCGGTGGCGACCGGCGTTTGGGGGCCGACCATAGGTTTGCTGGTCGGCGCCGTCACTTCCGCCGCTCTGTTGATCATTGAGTTCCTCCGCAAGCATCGGCTCAAAATATTGGAGGTGGGCACCCTCGTGATGTTCGCCGGCCTTCTTGCTTGGGCGAAGCTGTTCCCGTCGCCGCAGACGGTTTTGAGCGTGAGGCTGCGGGTAGACAGCGGACTGCTGCTGATCATCCTCATCTCCATGGCGGTCGGTAAACCCTTCACGTTGCAATACGCGCGTGAGCGAGTGTCCGCGGAACGGTGGGGGTCGCCGCGGTTCGCGAGAATAAATCTGATCATCACCACGGGCTGGGCGCTGGCCTTTGCGTGCATTGTCGCGGCCGACCTCCTGATGATCTATCTGCCCAACGTTCCGATACGTGTCGGCATCGTGGTCACGGTCGCCGCCCTCTACGGCGCCTACCGGTTCACTGACTGGTATCCCAAGCAGGCGTCGCAGACCTGATCGGTCATGGCGCGCGCGAGCGCCGCTGCATTCATCGAACATGAGCCGCCGCTCGCGCCGATAACCGTTTAGCTTAGGCCGTTCACCTCCAATATTTGCATTATCAATGACTTACGTGCGACACCGCACGCTCCGAAAAGGCGAGTCTACAAACGTGAGCAACGCTCATATTATGCGCGCACTCGCAGATATGGCGGACGGCGAAAGGAGAACTACCCGTCTGCGCAACTTGTGAGGTGTTGCAGAACACAATTGACAATTCTGGGAGTTCTCCATCGACACTCAAGGAGAACTTTCAATGTCACTCAAATTCTTCCGCGACACGCGCGCACAACGCGCCGTCTCAGTCATCACCGGCATCGCCTTGGCCGGCTCGCTATTGCTTTCGGCATGCGGTGGCGGCTCGTCAACCTCATCCGGGATGCCGCAACCATCTGCCGGCGTATCGAGCGTTTCCAACCTGCCGGCCTCCGGCAAGGCGCCCGTCTTCAAGGCCGCGCAGATGTCCGGCGCGAAGACCGGCAACAACATCGGCATCACCGCGACCTCCACCCCAGGAACGAGCACCGTGCAGCTGCAGTTGCCTGCGAACGCCAACACGCAATCCCTTGCCGTGACGCTGAATGGCAAAGACATCAGCAGCCGCTTCTCAACCGCATCTTGCGCGGCGGGCACCTGCATGCAGGCGACGGTGAGCGTAAACGACGGCTACGCCATCAAGAATGTGCTCAGCGCCCGCGTGCGCAGCTCCTCGGGGGCCATGGCGAGCGGCCGGGCTCGCTTCTCCCAGGTCACACCGGCGGCACCCGCCGCAACGGCGACCGCCGCGGCTGCCACAGCAGCAACCTTAGCAGCGGGTTCGTCGCCTAGGCTGCAGGCAGCGGTGAAGTCAGCAACACCGCAGGCGCTTGCCGCGTCCGCGAGCGTATGCGACCCGACCACCATGTGCCCGTTCTGGTTGCCCCCGAGCGTCTCCTTCAAAACGCTTCAGCCGGGCGGCTGGGACTCCGATAACGGCGCTTGGATCCAGGTGAATGGCCAGGGCTTCCCCAGCGCCGCGGCACCGGCCAACTGCGCGGGCGCGCACTATGCAGTGATCGTACTCGACCGGCAAACGCTGGCCGAGAAGACTGCGGCACCGGAATCCTCTCCCCAGTGCTTCAGCAGCGGAGCGGCACTTGAAACCTATCTAGCCACGCTTACTGCGAATGACCTGGTGATCGCAGGCACCACATCGAAACAGCCCGCCGATGGCGCTCTGGATACCGCACCCATCGGCGGAACCGGCTACGACAGTGGCACCCCGGCGGACAAATACCCGTTCAGCTACCTGGCGATCGGCGCCGGCGGGCAGAAGTCCGGCGCGTATGAGAACTACAGCACCCAGGGCGGCGGGCCCGTGTACAACGCTTTCGCCACCGGCACGTTGCAGGAAGATTCCAGTGGCAATTACTCCTTTCAGTCATCGGATGTCATCGAGTACGCGGTGTCGCCCAATGATCCCGCCTTCTTGACCAGCGCCACCAATAGCGCGATCGCGATGAACATTGCCGCCGACATGGCGATCAGCGGCGAGACGCGGCGCGTCTATTCCACCGGCAAAACCTTCAACGGTTTCTGGCTTCTGGTCTTGGACCGTTCCACACTGCTGCCGGCTGCGAACCAAGGGTGCACCCCGAGCGCGCTGACGAATGGCACAATCTCTTACACCTGTGGGACGACGTATGCGGTCGCCGGCGATACACCCGCGTCAACGCGAGATTCGAACTGGAACAATCTGGCGACGGCACTCAACGCCGTCACCGGCACGCAGCTGGCATTTTTAGTATCAAGCGGTGCCGTGGGCACGACCGATCTGCCGACCACTTTCCAGAGCGGGCAGAATTTCACCGGCTTCGCCAACTTCGCCAGCGCGCTGACGAACTTGGGCGGCAACCCGGCATTGGTCGCTGGACCGACATTTGGAACGAAAGACTCTTATTCCCTGATCGGTTTCCCGGGCGCAAAGAATCCCCTCGCGGGCGGAGCGTCGGAGGCCTCGACTGCGTTGCTCGCGCAAGGGCAGTACGGCGTACTACATGGCACATTGCAGCGAAATCTGAATGGCCTGTTCCAACCGGGTCAGGTTTCCCAAGAACCACAGCCGGTATTCCAAGCCAAGGGCGGCCTCGACGGCGGGGACTTCCTCGTGCTCACCGCCGCATTTCAACAGCCGGTGGATTGGCCCTCGAGCAGCGCTTCAACCCTGCTGCCCGGCGCCAGCACGATCGACGGCCAGCTCGCCGCCTATCGATTCATCAGCCATTGGCTGCTGGCCGGATACTATGTAAAGGGGATCTCCGGTCCGCACCAGGATGACCTGCATTATTTCTTCAGCGGCTCGTCCAACACGTGGATCGACTATCACACCGCCGATGCAGCCAATCTGTCCTTCCCCAGCGGCACGTCGGGTTGGAGCAACTTCGACTGTGACACAGGCGGGGCCTCAACCTGCACTTTCACGGCTCCCGGAGACAGCGCATCGAGCACCTTCACGGCCGCGGACTTTTCTGCGGTTCAGAAACAGATGTCGCTCGAGGTTCTGTATCTCACCAATACGCTGCAATTCCTGGTCACGGGCTCGACCAACATGAAGGACGTGATTGCAGCCGGCAATGCCAATGTGGGCCTGGCACTCACCAGCGCCGCGAGCAACATTCTCGGCAGCGACTTCGTCAACAAGAATCAGGTCCTCGCGGGTTCTAAAGTCAATTTCAGCTGGCAATCGCTGCTCGGCTTGATTGGCGGAATTGCCTCGACGGTCGCGAACTCTGAAGGCCTATTCGAGGTCGTCGACGCCGAACGTTTCCTGGCGTACTCGCCGTCAAAACAGGCCACCATCAAGAAAGCCGTGGGTGGTGCGAATGCCATCGGCGCGCTCGTGGCGACGATTGGAAGCGGCGGCAGCCTGGTCAGCAACACGGCGGCGCAGCTGCCAAGCCCGTTCACGAAGTTCACAACGACGATCGGCCAACTGGCCAACGGCGAGCTGCAAAACCAGCTGATCGTCGGCTTCGATGTGCTGGCCGACAACCTCACCTCGGATTGGGCGCGCCTCAGCAGTATCGGCCCGCGGGTGGTCAACGTGAACGATTCCGTGTTCTATGCACCGGATCAGGTGTCGCAGAACACGGTATTACAACAGCTGACGAACGCTTCCGCGCAGACCTTCTATTTCTCGTTGCTGCCCACCCTCTACCACGTGGATTTATGGCGTACCGTCGAGTACAACGCCAGCCACATCGATCCTACCAGCCAATTCCAACCGGCGATGGGCTCGTTGCAGGGCCACTTGAGCCCGGTCTGCAATGCCTACTACCTATCGCCCAACCAGTCGGGTAACCATCCTAACCAGCTCAGCCTCAATCAAGGCATCGTCTACCCGACGCTGGGCAATCCCGCCAACTACCTCTTCGGACAGGATGAAGGACTGTTCGATGTACTCGTGATCGCTGGGCCGTCGACTAACAAGAAAACCACGAACACCCTGATTCCCAGCATCGATCCTGCTCTGGCTACCATCCTGTTCGCACCGGATCAGCTCAATACCTCGATGCAGCAGTTCGTTGCGGCGAATGGTCCGATTCCCGTCATCGATGCCTCGCAGAACAATCCTTCCGGCTATTCCAATGATTCGACCTGCGACATGTGGGACTTCCCGCAGCAGGATGCCCAGGCGCCGACCGGCTCGTCCGGCACGGACGTGAACGGCAACATCGAGACGACGACGACGCTGACCGGTTCCACCCGCGACACCCTCGATGGTCAAACGGTATTGACCGCCGTGGTCAATGCAGCCGGTGGCCAGGCCATGACTTCGGGCAGTGTGTACTTCCTGGTCGATGGCAAAATTGTCGGCCAGGCAAACGTCGGTACGAACGGCGTTGCAACCCTCACCATCCCGCAGATCACGCTCGGCAATCACACCATTGAAGCGGACTACTCCTCGCCCGATGGCTATGCGGTTTCTTCATCCAAGCCGACAACCATGGGGGTTTACGCGGGTGCGCCGGATCTGACCGTGACGGCGGCAAGCGCGAGTCTCGAGGTGTCATACGACAAGCCATCGCAACCGCTGCCAGTGACGATTGCCTCGGTCGCGGGCATGTCAGGCGATGTGCAACTTGCCTGCTCGGGGCTGCCGATCGGTATGAGCTGCCAATTCAACACACCCACACCGACGCTCCCAGCCGACGGCAGCGTTCAGGCCACAGTGATCATCGGACCCACCGTCGCTACGCAAGCCGCGTTGAGTTTGCTGCTGCTGCCGATGCTCATCATCGGTTGGCGACGTGAAGATGGCAGTATGCGCCGTCGTACTCTGCCCGCCATCCTCGCGTTCTGTATGGCGGCGACAGCCCTCACCGGCTGCAGCAGCGACAGTTCAAGCATTCCGCGCGAAACCGGAACCAAAACCGTGCTGATTACCGCGACGGTCGGGAGCGTCTCGCGCAGCGTCGCGGTCGATGTAAATATTACCTAACGCAGGGAGGATGACTGAGTCAAATGGGCGGCAGCCGTTATGGCTGCCGCCTTTTAAGACGCCACCCGTAGAGGGGATTAATAGATCACGAGACAGGATTGACGGCATTCGCGACGCAGGAGTCGCCGATTCAAGCGCTGTCACGCCGACCACTAATTCAGCCATCAGCTTTGTGGACGACTTAATTCGACGGCTTCCGTTCAGCGTGCTCGTGGTCCAGACGGATAACGGCGCAGAGTTTCAGTCCAACTTCCACTGGCACCTAGAGCAACAGGACGTCCGTCATGTCTATATCCGTCCGAAAACGCCCCTCCTGTTCTCGGTTTGATTCAATCAAGCTGCGCCTTACTGACACTGCACACCGGGCAAAAATAGAGGCCGGCGTGCACGCGACCTGCAACGTTGGACTGAGTAAATCCTGCGAGTACCTCTTCGCGCAGCACCGCCTAACCTGCCGGTTGCGACCGACAACTGGCTTGACATTGCCCATGTCGTGCGGCATATTGTTTGGTATACCTACCAAGGACGCAATATGCAGGATCACAGAAAAAAGATTCTTGAGGCCGGACTGACAATTCTCCGGGAGCAGGGGCTTGCGGGGCTGACGCAGCCTCGCGTCGCGGCAATGACAGGTCTGCGACAAAGCCACCTGACCTACTACTATCCGACGCGTACCGACCTGCTTACCGCAGTGGCCCGCATGGCCATCGACACTCAGCTCGACGGTGTCCGGTCGTTGATCAAGGGCATTTCCTCTACAGGGCAGGCCGCGGCCAAGATGGCTGCGGTTGCAGCTCGGCACGAGAACACGCGAGTGCTGACAGCCCTGAACCAAGCTGCGGATCAAGAACAGGCAGTTCAGGCTCTATTCAACGAATTGCTGGATGGCTTCGTTGCCGAACTAGCCGCCCTCCTCGAGAAACTGAATCTGTCGCCCACTTCTGCGCGGATCGACCTCCTGCACGCACTGCTGGTTGGTCTGTCAGTCATAGATCTGGCTACCGGCAGGAAGAACTACAGGGCACGTACGAAGGCAGCCCTCAATCTCGCCTTCAATTTACTTTCAGGAGAGAAGGCATGACCACCATTCGCGCGTCCGGCATTGAACCCGGGCAGAGACATCTCAATGGCCCGCAAACCACGGGCCGCGAGTATCGCAACCTTTCGCAACCCACGCATGCCATGATGCGCGACGACGATGTGCCTGTGCCCATGCGTGATGGGATAAATCTCTTGGCAGACGTGCATCGACCCGCTGAACCGGGCCGGTACCCGGTGCTTATCGCCGCCTCCCCCTATCCGCGCCAGATTCAAGATTTGGGTGCGCCTGCCGGATTCATCGAAGCCGGAGCGAGTGATTTCTTCGTGCCACGCGGCTATGTGCACGTTATCGCGAACAATCGAGGCACCAGCGGCTCGGAGGGCACCTTCGGCTTTTTCGACGGACAAGAACGCCGCGACATGTATGACCTGGTTGAATGGGCAGCGGCACAGCCTTGGTCCGATGGCAATGTAGGTATGGTCGGGATCAGCTACTTTGCTGGTACCCAGATGGAAGCGGCGGTCGAGCGGCCGCCGCATCTGAAAGCGATCATGCCGATCGCCGGGACCTTCGACCTATATGAGTCGGCGACTCATCATGGTCTGGTCAGCAGCAGCTTCCTGACGCCCTTCCTCGCCATGATCGGAATGACTTCGGGTCATACCAACAAACTCTGGCGCAGCAAGTTGCTCGACGCAGTGCGCAAAGTGCTCCTGATACCCGCAATTCACAAAAAATTCGAAAACTTCAACGGTGAGGCTGCAATTGCACAGCTGAAGGTTCTGCTCAAATTGCGCCATGCGCCGCATCCCTGGGACGATTTGTGGCGCGCTATCGTCGCTGAGCATCCCATCCACGATGCTTGGTGGGAAGACCGCAACATTCTGTCGTTGCTCGAGCGGATTGAGATCCCCGTTTATCTGGGTTGCGACTGGCATAACGTAGCTCTGCATCTGCCGCATACCTTCAGGGCCTTCGAGAAGCTGACAAATAGTAAATTTGTGAAGGTGGCCATGATGGGCGAGCACGGCCTTGCGTGGCCGTGGGAGAGCCTGCACATCGAGACGCTGGCCTGGTTCGATCAGTGGCTCAAAGGTCAGGACACCGGAATTCTGGAGGGTCCGCACTTTCGCTATGTCCTACCCGAAGCTGATGGGTGGCGAACGACGGAGACGTGGCCGCCGCCGGAAGCATCCTTCAGTTATCTTGCACTCAGAGCGGACGCGACGTTAAGCGAGGATGAAGGCCAAGTCGGCGTGCGGACCTATATGAACCTCGGGGCAGGATTGAATCGGCCGCGCGCGAGCGAGACCGATCCTGCATCCTATCTCGCTTGGGATACACCGACGCTGATGCACGATCTCGACGTCGTGGGTCCGATCGAGTTACAGCTCGACGCCATCAGCACTGCTCCCGACACCGCTTTTATTGTGGTCCTGCAGGACATCGATGCAGCGGGCCACCCGGTCGAAGTCACGGCGGGCTATCTGCGCGCGGGCTTACGCAAGGTGGACGAAAGCGCCAGCAAGCCCGGAGCCCCAGTTCTGCCTTGCTCAGGATTTGAAGCGGTTCCGATCGGCGAGAAAGTCCGTTATCGCATCCCACTGGTACCGAATGCACGGCGGTTCAAGGCCGGTCACAAAATTCGGCTGTACCTTACAACGGATGATCAAGGCGAAGATAAGCCGGCTCCGTTGCTCTTCAGGCACGCCTCGATCGGCACAAACTCACTGAATACGATTCTGTCTTCATCAAGACTCCTGTTGCCGATAATGCCTACGATTGGGTGAAGACAAGCAGTGACGCGTCCCGTCCCCATGGCCTGTACGAAGCCCAAAGGCGATGCGCCAGGACGCGAGCCGCGAATCGAGCCAGTGGCCAAATTAGCCACTGGATTGGCACTGGAGAGACGGCCTCCGGACCCAGAATGCTGGAATTCGCGGCAAAAAAGTGACGGAGAGGGTGGGATTGCTCGCGGCCGGGGACGGTCGCTCGTCCTCCGCTTCGCTGCGGACCGCCGCGGCGTCCAAAAATCGCTCTGCGATTTTTGTCGAACCCCGGTTGGTTCGTCCACACGTCCTGCGCCGCCAAATAAAAAGGGCCTGAAAAACAGGCCCTATTTATTTGGCGGAGAGGGTGGGATTCGAACCCACGTGCCGGAATTACCCGACCATCCGATTTCGAGTCGGCGCCGTTGTGACCA
>Ga0210389_10000386_pt1 | contig 42407 bp, 34 predicted proteins | sample IncBWH28OmetaG_FD_160127 | JGI IMG/M metagenome (GOLD analysis project Ga0210389, IMG submission 160127) | Forest soil microbial communities from Barre Woods Harvard Forest LTER site, Petersham, Massachusetts, United States - Inc-BW-H-28-O ... | reverse complement strand
GTCGATACCCTCAAACAGTTCAATATTGATGTCGCCCCGGGAGACATCACTCGAGGCCCGACGATCACCCGCTACGAGGTCTATCCGGCCCGGGGGGTGCGCGTGGACAGAATAACGAGTTTGGAACGCGACCTGGCCAGAGCAACTCGGGCTGAACGGATTAACATTCTTGCTCCTATTCCCGGCAAAGACACGGTGGGGATCGAGATTGCTAATACGAAGAAAGTCAAAGTAGCTCTGCGAGAAATCGTGGAGTCACCGGATTGGGCGCAGACCAAAATGAAGATTCCTATTGTTCTGGGCAAGGATGTGTACGGGAAGATCATTTTGGGTGATCTCGCGCAGATGCCGCACTGTCTGGTGGCGGGAACGACGGGTAGCGGGAAGAGCGTTTGTATCAATGCGGTTATAGCCAGCATCTTGCTCCGCTTTTCCCCGGCTGATCTTCAATTCGTGATGATCGACCCAAAGGTAGTGGAGATGCAGATGTACAACTCGCTGCCTCACTTAAAGATCCCCGTCGTCACCGACCCGAAGAAAGTTCTCTTGGCGTTACGTTGGGTTGTTTCCGAGATGGAGAAGCGATACCGGATTTTCGCGCACGTCGGGGTGCGGAATGTTTCCGGGTTCAACGCCAGACCGAAACCCAAAACTCAGAAGGAACTGGATTTGGAAGCTGAATCCGGTCGAGATGGTCAAACGCGGAATGTTCCCGATGGTACCCGGAATGCCCGCGACGAAGACTTGATCATTCCCGAGAAACTGCCCTACATCGTCGTCATCATTGATGAATTAGCCGATCTCATGCAAACAGCGCCCGCCGATGTAGAGAGCGCCATTGCCAGAATTACCCAAATGGCCCGTGCAGCCGGGATCCACATGATCGTGGCGACCCAGACACCTCGAGCGGACATTATCACCGGCGTTATTAAGGCGAACATCCCGACACGGATCGCATTTCAAGTCGCTTCTAGTTTAGATAGTCGGGTTATTCTCGACGAAAACGGGGCGGAACGGCTACTTGGACAGGGAGACATGTTTTATCGGCCTCCAGGGACCTCGCGGTTGGTTCGTTCTCAGGGAGTGTTGGTAACTGATGACGAGATTCATCGGTTGGTTAGTTTCGTCTCGTCTCAGGCTCAACCGTCGTTCGACGCGGATGTTCAAAACCAGTTAGAATCAAGCTCCTCACCTGAAGAGGATGTTACCGAGGAGGATGAAGAACTAGTCAGTCGTTGCTTAGAAATTATCCGCCAAGAAAAAAAAGCTTCTACCTCTATGCTACAGCGACGTCTACGCCTCGGATATACCCGGGCGGCGAGGGTAGTTGACATTCTTGAACGCAGAGGCATTTTGGGCCCTGGCGAAGGAGCTAAACCAAGACAAATCCTGGTTGATCTCGACGCTCTGGTCGGCGAATCCAGCATGGATCCCGGCCATCTCTTCGGGGGCTAGTACTTCGTTCTATCGGTCAAATCGTTTTTCGGATGGTTGAGACAGTTGGCAGAAGGCTTCAGAAGGCGAGACAAGAAAGGAAGTTGACGATCGATGAGGTCGCGGCGGCTACGAAGATAAGGCCGGAGCGAATCGTCGATCTGGAGGCGGATGACCTCACTCATTTTCCTAGCTTGGTCTATGCCCGTAGCTTTCTGGTTAAGTATGCCCGGTTTCTTGGCCTGGATATTCAGGACGACTTAGAAAATTTCCAGGTAAACCGGGCTGTCGGGTTCGGTGAGTTTAAATATCTGACGGCGGCGCCTCCTCCTAAATTCAAGCCGGAACCACGGTTTAACCAACCAAAAAAAAGCTTAGCGCCGCCCTTAATACTTGCGGTCATTGCAGTCGTAATTTTGATCGGGGTGCCACTGATCGCCTTCTTCGCGGTTAACCTTTCCCGATTGAGTCCTGGAGTTGAGGAACAAAATAAGACGGTAGGGACGACACCGGCACCGCGAGTGCAAGGGTCGGCAACGCCTCTAATAGAAAAATCGCCTTTGGCGGCCACGACACCCGAACTTCTCAGACAGCCGCTAGCTTCACCAACCAGTCAGGGTCCGGCTCAAGTCTCCACCAATGCGCAGACGCCCGCCGTGACATCGCCTACTGCGGAGGGGACTGTGGAGGTAAGGCGTGCTCTGCCGGTTACCGCGGCGGACAAAGAATCTGGTAACGCATCTCCTTCGGTGTCCGCTTCTCCTTCGGCGTCTGCGTCTGTCGAGGCATCTGCGTCTCCAAGTGCGCCACCTTCTCAGAAACTGGAAATAAAGGTAAAAGAACGGACTTGGCTCCGAGTTACCAAAGACCGGGAGAATTCGGAGCCGGTCTTCAATGATTTCATTGGGCCAAACAGCCCCGCTATCGTGATCCAAGGTAAAAGATTCTGGCTTAAAGCCCTCGACAAGAGTGCATTGGAGCTGCGAAAGAACGGCCAGGCAGTAAACGGTCAGGACGGTGATATTGTAATCGAGTGAGTAGTGTTATGACCGTTGACAGTCAGGTAAGAGACGAACTATCTGCAGGCCTTCCTACCAAACCAACGCCGATCCGGGTTGGAATGATCAGTCTTGGTTGTGCCAAGAACCTCGTGGATGCCGAGATCATGTTGGGAGGTGTCCGAGCGAAAGGGATGGAAATTACCCGCTCTGCGGACGACGCCGACGTCATGATCGTTAACACGTGCGGCTTTATCGATGCGGCCAAGGAAGAATCGATCGAAGCAATTTTGAGCGCGCATGAACAGCGCCTCTCTCGTAAGGGCGGACGCCAGAGGCTTGTGGTGAGCGGATGTTTATCTCAACGCTTTGCCAATGAGTTGGCCGCCGAGATTCCTGAGGTCGATGCCTTTATCGGCCTGGACCAGGTCGCCGAGGCCGGAAACATTATCGAACGGTTATTGCAGACCGAAACGGGTTCACCGCCCGTCAATCTGGTGGGCGGACGATCCAGGTTTATCCCTGATTTTGATACCCCTCGATTCCAACTGACTCCCTCGCATTTTGCTTATGTGAAGATTGCGGAAGGCTGCAATCATCCGTGCAGCTTCTGTGTGATTCCGCAAATGCGAGGCCGGCACCGGAGCAGGAGCATTGAGTCAATTGAAGAAGAGGTGAGAAGGTTGGTCGGCGCCGGCGTGAAAGAGATCAACCTGATCAGCCAGGACACCACTTATTACGGAATGGATTTGTGGGCGGCCAAGGCGGGGCCGCGCCAGCCGGTAGACTCGGGTCGTGGACCAACATTGACGAGACTGCTCGATCGTCTGGCCATGATCGATGGCCAGTTTTGGATCCGGCTTCTATACACGCATCCAGCGCACTGGAGCCGCGAGCTCATGGATGCGGTCGCAGCGAATCCGAAGGTGGCGAAGTACATAGACATCCCACTGCAACATATCGATGAGGAGGTTTTGCAGGTAATGCGGCGCGAGACGTCCCGCCAACATATTGAGGATCTGTTAGCAGAGATGAGGGAAAGAATTCCTGGCGTTTTCCTTCGGACTACGTTCATCGTTGGTTTTCCCGGGGAGACTGACGAGCAGTTTGAGGTTCTGCTCGACTTCATCGAACGGACACGATTTGAGCGATTGGGTGTCTTCCAATACTCCCAAGAAGACGGATCGCGCGCTGGGAAACTAGCGAATCAGATTAGCAAGACCGTGAAACAGAAGCGGTATCGAACGGCAATGGCGCTTCAGCAACAAATCGCTGCTCAGTGGGCAACGTCACAGATAGGGTTAACTCGACAGGTGTTAGTAGAACAACCGCTCATCGGTAGAACCGAGGGTGACGCCCCGGAGGTTGATCCTCGGGTGCTATTGAACAAACCGTCACCGGTCGGCCAGTTTGCCGCTGTTAAGATTACCGGGACTCAGGTATACGATCTGCGAGGAACTGTATCGGAAGAGTGACAAAAATACCTTTCTTTGATCTGCATAGGCAGTTTGAGGCGCTCCGAACGGAGATTCTTGACGACTTGGCGCAGGTCTGTGAATCGCAGGCTTTTATCCTCGGACCGAAAGTAGCGGAACTTGAAGAGCGGATAGCTGCCTTCAGCGGAGCGAAATTCGGAATAGGAACATCCTCAGGGACCGACGCGCAGTTGCTTATTCTAATGGCGCTAGGGATCGGACCGGGAGACGCCGTTATTACCACGCCGTTTACTTTCTTTGCCACGGCCAGTGCGGTCGTTCGGGTCGGCGCTAAGCCACTTTTTATCGATATCGATCCGGTAACTCTCAACTTTTCGGTGGCGAAGCTTGAAGAATTCCTGAAGACGGAATGTGTTGCCGCCGAATCCGGGGTCAGAACCCGCGATGGCCTCAATGTGCGTGCTGTTATACCAGTTCATCTATTCGGGTTGTGCAGTGATCTGGCTGGACTTCGCCGGCTTTGCGACCAATGGAAACTGACCCTGATAGAGGATGCGGCCCAGGCATTGGGAGCGTTGTTCCCGGATGGGGACCGCCAGGCAAAAGCAGGAAGTGTCGGTGCTGCGGGTTTCTTTAGTTTCTACCCGACAAAGAATCTCGGTGCATTCGGAGACGCGGGCCTGGTAATAACGAGCGACCCTGATCTGGCAAAAAAGTTACAGATCATGAGAAATCATGGGATGGAGCCCAAATATCATCATGAGGTGGTTGGCGGAAATTTTCGCATGGATGCATTGCAAGCCGCCGTCTTATTGCGTAAGTTGGGCTATCTCGAAAGTTGGTCGAAAAGAAGATGGTCTATCGCTCAGCGATACCAAAGCGGATTGAAGGGTTTAGGAATTGGGCTTCCGGTGGAGCCGTACCACGAAGCGTGTGGCTGGCGGGGGCATATCTATCATCAATTCGTGATCCGGACATCGCGGCGCGACCAGCTAAGAACGGCATTGGATGAACAAGGTATTGGAACTGAGATCTACTATCCTCTCCCGCTGCACGAGCAGCGATGTTTCCAAAACCTTGGTTATCGAACTGGCGATTTTCCGGTCGCCGAACAGACCGCTAAGGAGTGTCTAGCCTTGCCCATTTTCCCGGAACTGACCGACGACGAGCAGGCCTTAGTGATCCTTAGGATTCAGGAGTTTTTTGCACGCTAATCGAATGACAGACACCAAAGTTAGAAGTAACCGGATTGCCTATTTGGTTGGAGTCTATCGAGATCAACACGGTAAAGACGAAGCGAGTAGTCTTTTGGACGAGCTGAAGTTGCTCGTCCAGACCCTGGGAATAGCAGTTGTCCACAAGGAGCTGGTTAGGATTCAAGAAGCTAACGCCAGATTCTTCGTTGGTTCCGGACGCGCCGAAGGAATCGTGGCCCATGTGCAACAACTGGGCGCTGATCTAATCGTGTTCGATAACGACCTTACGCCGGCGCAGCAGCGAAATTGGGAGGCGCTTTCCAAGTTGCCGGTGATCGAGCGCCAAGAAATCATTCTGGATATCTTTGCCCAGCGCGCTCAGACGAAAGAAGCGCGATTGCAAGTTGAGTTAGCGAGATTGGAGTATTCGTTGCCTCGATTAACCCGGGCATGGGGACACTTGAGCCGCCAAGCTGGTGGCGTTGGTGGAAGAGGCGAAGGCGAGACTCAGCTCGAAACCGACCGCCGAATCGTCAGGCGGCATATCGATGCGGTCAAAGCAGATCTTGAATTGGTTCGCGCTCGGCGAGCTACGCAGAGGAAGCAGCGCGAGCGTCTCCCGCTACCGCACGCCGCCATCGTTGGGTATACCAACGCGGGCAAATCTTCACTGCTCCGCCGGCTCACCGGCGCCGAAGTGTTGGTGGCGGATAAGCTATTCTCGACCCTGGACCCGACGACTCGCAGGGTCGACCTTGGTAACGGACAACCACTTCTTCTAACCGATACCGTTGGTTTTGTCCGGAACTTGCCGCACCGGCTCATCGAATCGTTCAAAGCAACTTTAGAAGAAGCGGCTCGAGCTGACTTCCTCGTTCATGTCCTGGATGCCAGTCATCCCCGGGTGTACGACTTCTACGAAACCACCAAGCGGGTCTTGGATGAATTAGGGGCAGACACTTTGAGGGCAATCACGGTCCTCAACAAGATCGACCGGCTAGAAGATCCAGCTGCCATCCATGCGCTGCGTTTACATTTTCCTGACGCAGCTTTCGTTTCGGTCCGCACGGGAGCCGGGTTGGACGATCTTTTGGAACGGTTTGCCGAAAAGCTGAGCGACCGATCGACCAAAGTAGAACTCGCTTTGCCGTTGGATCGGACTGAGTTGTTATCGCTGCTGCATCGTACCGGCAGAGTCTTACGCCTGGAGTACGGAGAGCGCGTCGCATCCGTAGTGGCGCTCGTGTCACCCAAAGTTTTCGCCCGGGTACAACCTTTCTTGGTAAATCAGCAGGCTCAGGCGGTATAGGGCTATAAGCCCCAATCGTAATCGTCCTCGTCGTCGTTCTCGTCCTCGAGGGTGTTGTGCGCGTTCAAATTGCCTCGCGTAGCGGACGCAAATTGGCAGCATTCTGCTGAAAGTTCAGTCGGATTCAGTTTTTCCCAGCGAATGTCGGGTCCCGATCGAAGCACGCTGTCCAGATGCCGGCACCAAAAGCCAAGTCGATGGGCACATACAAATTCTATTGCACGTAGTAGAAGGGAAAATGTTTGAGCTGGAGATCTACAAAGAGGGCGGTTCGCCAATGATCCGGCCGCCCGATCCGACGCAATTTGAATTGTTCTCGCCTCTTTTGAAAAATTGGCAGCGGCTCGCCTCGATTCACACCCTCGATCGTTCCCGGGAGCCGCCTGCTAGCAGAACCTATCAGGACGGGCAACGCGCTGGGTCCGGATTAGCGTGATTATATCGCCACAGGCTAAAGCGGCTCCCCTCCAGGCCGTGGGCGCGGACACATGATTGCGACCTTACACGTTAGATTCGAGGACGAGGACGACGACGAGTACGAGAACGACGGGCTATTGTGTGCTCTGCGCTGACGGACTAGCCTTTGGCTGCGGCAACGGAGAACTAACCGGTGAAGGGTTAGAAGTTAGCTTGGCTTTGGATTCTTCGAGCTTGTTAGCCAGTTTCTGGTTGTTGGGATCCAGCTTGAGCGCTTTCTGCCAATACACTTGGGCTTCGCCCGATTTTCCCAGGGCTAGAAAGGTGTCTCCAACGTGTTCGAAAACGACCGGATCCTCAGGCTTTAGCGCGTCTGCTGCCCGCAGCAGCTCTGTCAGGGCTTTGTTATAGTCACCCGTATGATAGTAATACCATCCGAGGCTATCTATATAGGCAGCGTTGTTCGGCTCTAACTCTAAGGCCTTCCTGATCATGTTGCCGCCGTCTTCCAGATTCATGTTTCGATCTACCCACATGTAGCCGATGTAGTTGTAAGCCTGCGCAGCTTTGGAAGGATCCAGCTCGATCGATTTTTGTAAAAGTGCTGCCGCTTTTTCTATGAATCCCCCTTGTTCAGCGCAAACGCCATAGTTGAAATAAAACGCGGCGTCCAAGATATCCTGCTCAGAGTCTCTAGCTTCCTGCAGAGCTGCCTCGTAAACCGGCAAAGCGTCGGCGAAACGGGTGGCTGTGCTCAAAGCGATGGCTAGGCTATACGTGATCTGTGGGATCCGAAATCGGTGCCTTGCTTCAGTTAGGGTGGCGATAGCGTCGTCGTATTTCTTGAGGTCCAACTGCATACCGGCGGTGTGCAGATAGTTCTCCGGGCGATCAGGCGCCAGCAGCAATGCTTGCTGATAATTTTCCAAGGCCCGTTCAAAGTTTTTCGAAGTCTGGTAAAGCCGGGCCAGGAATTCGTAAATCTCAGGTCGAAGAGGATTACTCTTGATCAAATCTTCGAGCGATTTGATCGCTTCGTCGCGTTGTCCGGCCTTAACAAAACTCTGGGCCAGCTTATATTCGATCTCCTGATCACCCTGGCTCAGTTCGAGCGCCTTAACATAGAAGTTTATCGCGGTCGGTACTTGATCGATCTGGGTGTAGACGTCGCCGATCTTGGAGTAGGTATCTGCGTTTCTGCCCGCTAAATCCGCGGCCTTGTCCAGACACGACTGCACTATTGAGGGATGAGGAGCCTGAAAAACGCCCTTATCATTTGAGTACAGGCGAACTCCCAAGCCTGCGAGAGTGAGCCAGAAAATGGGGGTGTCATTATTAAGTTTTGTGGCCCGCAGCAGGACACCTTCAGCATCTTTCTTACGCTTCAGCGCAAGGTAAATCTCGAAAAGCGTTTGATAAGTATTGAGCTGATTTGGCGCGATTTTTAAGGCTTGCTCAGCATAGCTTACCGCCAGGTACGGTTTCTTTAGCCTCCGCAGATAAAGATCGGACAATGCCAGAAGCCCTTGGACATCGTTGGGCCGGGCTTTGACCAAGTCCTTCAGCACATCGATACCGTTCGGGATTTCGTCGCGGTTAGCGTATTCGCTGGCCACACGAATAGCCAACTCTGGATCGGCTCCGGGATCTAGCTCTAGCGCCTTGGTGTATGCGGCCAAGGCGCCGTCATTGTCTCCTTCGTCCTCCAGAAGTAGGGCTTGAATAAATGCGGCTTCAGCGTCCGCCTTGCTCTCAGTAGTCTTCGCTAGTCCTAGATCCGGCGCCGCAGGACGCAGGTCGGAGAAAATATTCTCATCGGGGTTTCGCAATTTGAAAGCAGGTTTCGCCGGCCCTGCTTCGGGAGCAGCCCATGTCCCATGGGCTAACGCGAAACTCAGCAGGGTAGGAGCGAACCAACCAATCGCTAAGCGCAAAAGCTTGTGCGCCCACCCTGACCCCGGTGGATTCATGAAGACAAACCTAAAGCTTATGACTTGTATCGCAAACGCTTCTTATGGCGATTTTCCTTCATTCGCTTCCGTCGCTTATGTTTTGCGATTTTTGCTTTTCGTCTTTTCTTTAATGAACCCATATCAGATAGAAACTGAGCCGGTTAGGTTACGGGCGGACCGGTCGCCGCACGAGTTGAGCCCGCAATTAAGCCTAATAAACAACTTTGTTCAACGGATACTCGATAATTCCTTCCGCACCGAGTTGCTTGAGCTCCGGAATTATTTCCCGCACCACTTTTTCGTCAATAACGGTCTCGATTGCTACCCATCCTGATTGACTGAGAGAAGAAACGGTCGGATTCCGGAGTGCGGGCAGTCGCGATATCAGTTCCGGGAGCTTGGCCGCTTCCAGGTTCATCTTCAAACCGACTTTATTTCGCGCGTTTAAAGCTCCCTCAAGCAGAACGCGAAGACGTTCTACCTTTGAACGCTTCCAATTGTCTTTCATGGCGGAGATGTTTCCAATCAATTGCGGAAACGACTCCACCACCGTCTCGATAATTCTCAGGTTGTTAGCCTGCAATGACGCCCCGGTCTCGGTAATGTCTACAATCGCATCGACCAGTTCGGGAACTTTTACTTCGGTTGCGCCCCAACTGAATTCGACCGTGGCAGAAACTCCTCGTGCGGCCAAGAATCGCTTGGTCAATCCCACGGCTTCAGTAGCGATTCGTTTCCCTTCTAGATCTGCGACCGATCGATACGGCGCATGTTCTGGAACCACCAGAACCCACCTTGCCGGGGTTGAGCTCGCTTTGCTGTAAATCAGGTCGGCGATGACCAGCACTTCCGAGTCGTTCTCGGCTATCCAGTCTTTACCGGTTATTCCGCAATCGAGGAATCCACGCTCCACGTAACGGCTGATCTCCTGGGCACGTAGCAACCGGACCTCCAGCTCGGGATCATCGACATTGGGCTTGTAGGAGCGTTTAGCCGACGAGATCCAAAAGCCGGCTTTAGCGAAAAGCTCGAGGGTAGCCTCCTGGAGACTGCCTGAAGGTAAGCCGATGCGGAGACGCTGAGCACTCATAAAAATGCGGGATTACCTACAAGAAGCTCGGGAAGCCGACTAGTAAAATTTTTGTGCTTTAGCCAAACGTTTTTTCAACAAGCGTTTGCGGCTGAGCTGAAGCGTGTTTAGAGAGAGCGAAAGAGAAGAAAGAGTTTATGGCACTGAATACAGAAATACTCGGTCGGGCCGCGCTCGAGGCACGCGGATTAGCAATGGACGCTGTTCAGGCGGCCAACTCCGGGCACCTCGGCCTGCCGTTGGGTGACGCAGAAATTGGAGCAGTGCTGTTTGGGCATGCGTTACGGTACTATCCGGAAGATCCGCACTGGATCAATCGCGACCGATTTGTTCTCTCGGCCGGTCACGGCAGCATGTTTTTATATGGATGGTTACATCTGGCCGGCTACGCGGTTTCGCTAGATGATATCCGCAACTTCCGCCAGTTGCATAGTAAGACCCCAGGCCATCCCGAGTTCGGGGAAACCCCGGGCGTGGAGTCAACCACTGGCCCGCTCGGTCAAGGAGTCGGCAACTCAGTCGGAATGGCGGTGTCGGCTAAAATGGCGGAAGCACGTTTCAATACGCCAGATCACACCATTTTTGATCATAAGATCGTCTGTCTCGCTGGCGATGGCTGTCTGCAGGAAGGGGTTGCTGCCGAAGCCGCCGCTTTCGCCGGCCATTACAAGCTGGATAATTTGATTCTGATCTATGATCACAATCTCGTGACGCTCGACGCCATGGCTGAGTTGAGCCAAAGCGAGAATACGGCGCAGCGTTTCCAAGCCTACGGTTACGACGTTTACGAGGTCGACGGCCAGAACATGGAGGAATTTTTAGCCGTTTTCGAGAAAGCGAAAGCAGCAAAGTCCGGCCGGCCCCAGTTTATCCTTGCCAATACCATCATCGGTAAAGGCATCCCGGAGGTAGCAGGAACGAATAAGGCTCACGGCGAGGCTGGTGTGAAGTTCATCGACGCCGATCGAAAGGCTTTGGGGTTACCGGACGAGAAATTCTACGTTTCCAAGGAAGTTCGAGCTTATTTCGCGGACCATCGGGTTCGGTTGAAGAAGGCTTATGACGCTTGGCAGGAGAATTTTGCCGCTTGGCGGAAGGTTAATTCGGGACTGGCCGAACTCCTGGACAATGGACTCGAACACAAAATCCCGAAGGATCTGCTGAACCAGATCCCGGCTTTCGACAAGGAAGCAAAAATCGCGACTCGAAAAGCCGGGAGCGAAGTGCTGCAGCCGCTGGCCAAAGCGCTCCCGTTACTGATTGGCGGAAGCGCTGACTTGTATGGTTCTACCCTGAACTACATCCAATCGGACAAGGACTTTAATCCTAGCAACCGCTCGGGGAGAAACATTCGCTTCGGGATACGGGAACACGGCATGTGCGCGATCCTGAACGGGATGGCCTACTACGGCCTGTTCCGGCCCTCGGGCGCTACCTTCTTAGTGTTTGCCGACTATTGCCGGCCATCCATCCGTTTGGCGGCGTTGGCCAAACTACCAGTTATCTACATTTTTACCCATGACTCTGTTGGAGTGGGCGAGGATGGTCCAACCCATGAGCCGATCGAAACGGTGAGCGCGTTGCGGCTCTTACCGAACCTGGACGTGATGCGTCCCGCCGATCCGGAAGAAACGGCCGGAGCGTTCGTTGGCGCGTTGGAGAGAACCGACGGACCGACCCTTCTAGCCCTTAGCCGGCAGACCTTACCTAACCTTTCCGAGGCTACTGTCGAAGCCCGGCGAAACGGTACCTTGAAAGGCGCCTACATTCTTCATCGTGAGACCGGTCCCCTGCAGGCGATCATTATTGCGAGTGGCTCAGAGGTGCAACATGCGGTAGCGGCAGCCAAACAGCTCGGGGGCGGAATACGGGTTGTTTCTGCGCCTTGCTTGGACCGGTTTGACCGGCAAGACGCCAGTTACCGCGAAGAAGTCTTACCATCTGCTTGCCGCAAGCGGGTCTCGATCGAGGCTGGGGTTACCGAATTCTGGTACAAATACGTTGGGATTGATGGTAAGCCGATCGGCATCGACCGATTCGGACTAAGCGGCCCTGGCGGCGCCGTGATGAAGGAGCTTGGGATCACTGCGGAACACGTGGTCGAGGCGGTGAAGAGCCTCTTGGGCTAGAGGATGTCTGCTTCTAGTTGGATTCTTGTCCCGACCAGGCTCAAAGACTCAGCCCGGGGTTTCAACCCCGGGTTTCGTCTATCGCCTCTAGGTGGCGTGTCAGACCTCGCCGCGAAGCAGCTACACATTACAGCCCAGGGCTTTAGCCCCGGTCAGATAGCTAGTGAGAAGATGCCCTGAAAGTGGCACCCGACGGCGCAAGATTTTCGCGCCGCATGTAAATCTTGCTAAATGTCTATAGAGATATAGACATTACCAGATGACTGATGCCGTCTTGTTGTCGGTAGATGAGATTAAAGCGCTCTCGAGGGAGTTCGAAACGGCGTCCCCGGGCCAGGTGCTCCAGTGGGCAGCCCAAACCTTCGGTTCCCGAGCCGCATTCGGAACCAGTTTCCAGGGGGCTGGTTTGGTCGCGATTCACCATGCCGTCACTCTTGGTTTGTCGATTCCGGTGTTCACTATTGACACGGGCCTTCTTTTTCAAGAGACTCTGGCCCTCAAACTTCGGCTGGAACAATTTTTTGGAATTGAGATCGAAACCCTGACTCCGGAAATGAGTTTAACCGAGCAGGGGGCAGAGTTCGGTCCCAATCTATGGGATAAGAACCCAGATCTTTGCTGTACGCTACGAAAAGTGTTCCCTTTACAAAAGAAGCTTTCAACCCTGGACGCGTGGATTACGGGCGTTAGAAGGGAACAGTCCGGCACTCGAGCGAAGGCACAGACGTTGGAAGTTTACGAATTTGATCGATTGCGCAGTAAACAAATAGTTAAGGTGAATCCGCTGGCGACGTGGAGCTCGCAGCAGGTTTGGGATTACATCCGTGATCATGGCATCCCCTATAATCCCCTAAGGGATAGAGGGTTTCGGAGCATCGGCTGTTATCCCTGCACCCGTGCTGTAATCAGCGGTGAGGATGAGCGGGCGGGGCGTTGGATCGGGTTTGAGAAGACGGAGTGTGGCATTCACACATTTCTGGGAGAGAACATATGACGGGGGCAAAGTACCGACATTTGGACGCTCTGGAAAACCAGAGCGTATACATTTTGCGCGAGGCGCATCGCAAGTTTAAGCGGCTGGCGATGCTTTGGAGTATTGGAAAGGATTCGTCGGTTTTGTTGTGGCTGGCTCGCAAAGCGTTCTTTGGTCACGTGCCGATGCCGTGTGTGCACGTAGATACGAGCTACAAAATCCCCGAGATGATCCAATTTAGGGATCAGAAAGTCCGTGAGTGGGGCATTGATCTGATCGTTGGCCAGAACAAAGCGGCGCTTGCTGCCGGTAAGACTTTCCCAAATGGCGCACTTACGCGGGTCGAGTGCTGCGGGCTTTTGAAAAAGGATGCGCTACAGCAGGTGATCGAAGAGAAGGATTATCAAGCGGTAATCGTCGGAATCCGCCGCGATGAAGAAGGGACCCGAGCTAAGGAGCGATATTTTTCGCCGCGCGATCGCAATTTTGAGTGGAATTTCAAGGACCAGCCTCCGGAACTGTGGGACCAATTTAAGACGGATTTCGATCCAGGAACCCATATTCGAATTCATCCACTTCTGCACTGGACCGAGATGAATGTTTGGGAGTATATCGAACGGGAAAAGATACCGATCGTTGATTTGTATTATGCAAAGGATGGTTTTCGTTACCGTAGCCTTGGCTGTGCCCCATGCACTAAGCCAGTCCCCTCGCAAGCAACTACGGTGGCGGAAATTATCGAGGAACTAAGAGAAACTAAGGTGTCAGAAAGAAGCACGCGCGCTCAGGACCAGGAATCGGAAGATGCATTCGAGCGGCTGCGCGCGAGCGGCTATATGTGATACCGACACAACGGCGACGGTAGGGTGCACCAGAACCGAACTAACGGGGAGAAAAATTAAGCTTGCGAAGAAATGTAACGGCAAACCCTGAGGTCTCTTCTGAGAGGCTTTCGGTAGCAGACTCGCTTGACGAGGCTTTTCTATCATCAGAGCATCGAGCCTTAAGAGTAGTCATCGTTGGTCATGTCGATCACGGAAAATCAACCTTGGTCGGACGTCTGTTGTATGAGACCGGATCCCTGCCGGATGGAAAATTCGAGCAGATCCAAACTGTCTGCCGCCGTCGCGGGATGCAGTTCGAATGGGCGTTTCTTATGGATGCGCTCCAAGCGGAGCGGGACCAGAATATCACCATCGATGTCTCTCAAATCTGGTTTAAAACGCGGAGACGTAACTACGTCATCATCGATGCGCCAGGCCACAAGGAATTTCTAAAAAACATGGTGAGCGGAGCCGCCTCCGCAGATGCTGCTCTACTGCTGATTGACGCCCACGAGGGCATTCAAGAGCAGAGCCGCCGGCACGCCTACCTCCTGAGCTTGTTGGGTATCCGGCAAGTGGTTGTGGTGGTGAACAAGATGGACCTGGTGAACTTCGACCAGGCAGTCTTCAACCGGATTGAGGCTAACTATCGAGAATTCCTCCGCAAGTTAAACGTCCAGCCGTTGCAGTTCCTGCCGATCGCTGCTCGTGATGGAGTTAATCTGGTCGCACCCGATCCAAAGACGAGCTGGTTCGAGGGGCCTACCTTGATTCAAACGCTCGACGACCTGGAGCAGCCAGTACCTCCTGCCGATCTGCCTCTCCGGTTTGCCGTGCAGGATGTCTACCGGTTTGACCAGAGAAGGATTTTGGCGGGCCGCATTGAATCAGGAACGCTCAGGGTCGGCGACACGGTCGTCTTCGCTCCGTCGAACAAGGAGTCCGTCGTGGCTTCGATCGAAGTTTGGAACGCGCCTCAACGGAGTGCGGTCTCTGCTGGGGAATCGGTTGGCGTCACTCTCCGGGAACAAATTTTTGTCGAACGAGGTTCGGTCGGGATCCATATCGACCAAATGCCGCTCGAGACCAACCGCTTTCGAGCCCGCGTTTTCTGGATGGGTGACCGCCCGCTTAGTCTTGCGAAAAAGTATAAGATTAAGCTGCTCACTCAGGAGGTTGAGTGCCAACTCGCATCGATCGATCGGGTGATCGATGCCAGCACGCTGGAGGCTTCTGCGGCGATTCGGCGAACTGTCGAAAAGAATGAGGTTGCCGAAGTGACGATCCAGAGCCGGGGTCCGCTAGTGATGGACAACTACGACCGGCTTCAAACGAGCGGCAGGTTTGTGCTGGTAGACGGAAACGATGTGGCCGGCGGCGGAGTCATCTTCGGCGGGGTCTATCTGGTCCATAAACAGGTCAAGAGCGCAAATATTACGTGGTCGGAGAGCCACATCCGATATCAGGACCGCGTCGAAAGAAACGGACATCCGGGGCTGGTCGTTTGGATGACCGGGTTATCCGGGTCGGGCAAATCGACGTTAGCGCGTGCTCTCGAGAAGGAGCTGTTTGAACGCCAGATGCAAACGTACGTTCTCGACGGCGACAATATCAGACATGGGCTGAATGCGAATCTCTCATTCTCACCCGACGATCGCGTGGAAAACATTCGCAGAGTTGCAGAGGTGTCCAAGCTCATGGCGGATGCCGGAATCATAACGGTGACCTCCTTCATTTCGCCGTACCGGCTAGACCGGGTGCGGGCTCGTGAGATCGTTGCGAGCAGTGGCGTCGAGTTTGTGGAAGTTTACGTCTCTGCTCCGCTGGAAGTCTGCGAAAAACGGGACCCAAAAAATCTGTATCGAAAAGCGCGAGCCGGCGAGATCAAAGGTTTTACTGGCCTCGACGCTCCGTACGAAGCTCCCGAGAATCCGGAACTTGTGTTAGAGACGGGCGAGGAAAGCGCTGAAGCTTGCCTGGAGCGGCTCCTGGAGTTTCTTCTTCCTCGCCTGCGAGTGGATTAAGCCCAGCGGTAGAGCGGTAGGGACACGAGCTCCTGCTCGTCCGGTGCCAGCGAGCATACTGTTAAGCGCAGATCGACCACGGATGAGCGGGAGCTCATCCCTACCGGTTCCGAATAGCTTCATCTCTAAGGCGCGCGCCTTAGTCGTCATTATCCAGCCACTCGCAAAATTCTTTGTAGATCGCTTTGCTGATTTCGCCCAATCTGAGCTGGATTCGATCTAGATATTCATGGAGACCTATGCCGAACACATCGTCCATGGTGACGTAGGATAAGTCAGCCAGGAGCCTACCCGAAAGTCGTTCTGCCTCGACCTTGTAAAGGAAATCACCGCGATCCATGCCGGTAATTTGATGCAAGGAATGGTCGAGAGAACCGACGCAGAAGCGAATCGAACGCGGAAAGGATGCGTCTTTAATTAAGAACTCGGCGACTGTCCAAGGAGCGATCTGACCCTGGAATTGTCTCCGGTATGCCTCAGCGCCACTGCAGGAATTGAGCACTGCGAACCACTGTACGCTATCGATCGTGCCGCCGACCTCTTCTTCCTTGGGAAGCAGAATATGATATTTGATGTCGAGGATTCGGGAAGTTCGGTCTGCTCGTTCCAGAAATTTTCCCAACTGAAGGAAGTCCCAACCTTCATCGTGAGCCATCGTGGCGTCTGCGATTCCCTGGAATAGGTGGCAGCCTTGCAGCGCCCATTTGAAAAACTGGTAGCTGCTGGAGCGAAATAAACGCTGCGCTTCACCGGATCGGAAGTCCAAGTACGTTCGATTCAACTGCTCGAACATCTCGGCAGAGATCAGCTCGCGCACGCTTCTGGCGTTTTCTCTAGCTGCGCACAAACAGGAATAGATAGAATTAGGGTTCTTGCGCTCAAAGGAGACGAACTCGACCACCGTCTCCCCAGTGATGTCCGGGTAAAGCTCTTGGAACAGTTTTGTGTCTTCGAGTGAGTAGATGATCGATTCCCAATGCTGCTGGGTATAACGATGGTTTAGGATAGTCGCATCCAGAGTTAACTGGAGGTTGACGTCCAGCATCCGGGCATTGTTCTCCGCCCGTTCAATATAGCGGCTCAGCCAATAGAGCGTATCAGCGACTCGAGAGAGCATCTTTGACGCGAACGCAACTTAAAACGTGTGATATTTCTTTCAACGGTTACTCGCTTAGAACCCAGGTGTCTTTACTGCCACCGCCTTGGGAAGAGTTGACGACTAAGGAATCTTTTCGCAAAGCGACTCTAGTCAGGCCGCCGGGGATAATCGTTGTCTTTTCTCCAAAGAGAATGTACGGCCGCAAATCGATGTGCCGTCCTTCGAAGCGACCACTGATATAGGAAGGAGATCGGGAAAGTTGGACGACTGGCTGTCCAATGTAGTTACGTGGATTCTTCGCAATCGCGTCTCGGAATTTCTCGATCTCCTCGCGAGTGGCATGCGGGCCGATCAACATTCCGTAGCCGCCGCTCTCGTTGGCCGATTTCACAACCAATTCCGGTAGATGCTCGAGCATATATTTGCGGTCATCCTCGAGCATCGACAGGTAGGTGGTGACGTTCGGTAAGATCGGGTCCTGGTCGAGGTAGTAGCGGATCATTTTGGGAACGAAATGGTAGGTGACCTTATCGTCCGCCACCCCGGTCCCGATGGAATTCGCTAAACTCACGTTACCGCGCCGATAGACCTCAACCAGACCGGGAACCCCAAGCAGCGAGTCTTTGCGAAACACCTGCGGGTCCAGGAAGTCGTCGTCGATACGCCGATAGACTACGTCCACCTTTTTCAGACCTTTCGTGGTTTTCATCATCAGGTAACCGCCCTGCACCACCAGGTCTGCTCCGACCACAATCTCGATGCCCATCGATCTCGCCAGAAATGAATGTTCGAAGTAAGCAGAGTTATAGATCCCAGGCGTGAGCAGCACCACCGTCGGCTCCGATTTCCCGCCGGGAGCAATGAAGCGGAGCAAATTCAGCAATTCTTCACAATACCGGTCGACCGGCTGTACCGAATAACGCGAAAACAGGTTCGGGAAGACCCGTTTCATGGTTTGCCGGTTTTCCAGAAGATACGAGACCCCAGACGGACACCGGCCGTTGTCTTCCAGCACTAAATAATTGCCGTCCTGATCGCGAATCAGGTCGGTTCCGCAGACATGGATATAAATATCTTTCGGAACGTTAAATCCCATGAATTCGGGGCGAAAATGGATGGCGCTATGGACGATCTCGGCAGGAATCACTCTATCTTTCAGGATCTTTTGCTCGTGATAAATGTCGCGGAGGAAAAGGTTCAGCGCCGAGATCCGCTGCGTGAGTCCACTCTCGATGTGGAGCCACTCGTTTAGCGGAATGATTCGCGGGACCAGATCAAAAGGGAAAATTCGCTCGGTCCCTTCGGTGTCATTATAGACCGTGAACGTGATGCCTTGGGTGAGAAACGAGTTATCGGCTACCAGGCGTTTACGGTCGAACTCTCCCAAGGTGAGATCGTTGTATCGTTCAAAGAGACGCTGATAGTGGGGACGAACCTCCGTCGGAGACGCGAACATCTCGTCGAAAAATCGGTTTGGGTCGTAACCGGTGAACAGGTTGCCCATGGGAATATGATTTCTAGGGAGGCAAAAAGATCAAGTGCAGATATAGCAGCTCGCGTGCCGAGTCGCTCCGGACACCCCGGTAGGGAGGAGTGCTTGCTTTTCCGGTCTGCTGGGACTCTGACCGATCCTGGCCCTTAGTTTCGAACGCATTCCAGAGGAGCAGGAGCTCCTCCCTACCGGCGATTTGGCTATTTAGCACGAGGCTTCAGGAAAGGTGTCTACCCGCTGGAAACGTCATCCTTGGATCCGACAGGCACGGCGGGGTGGCTTGGTTGCCGTTTTTGTCCTGCTGCGTATCTTTGAGGTGATTTCTTATCGGTAAAAATGAATGCTTTTGGCCTATGGGCTTTTTTCGGGACACTGGCGTTGTCTCTCTGGGCTGTTTGGCGCGTTAAATCGGTATATAGCAAGTATAGCCAAGTGCCGAATTCCGCCGGACTGAGTGGAGCCGAAGTAGCAGCGCACATTCTCCAACGCGCCGGTATCGGAGATGTCCAGATAGTAGAATCGAGCAATTTGCTGACGGACCATTATGACCCGATTAATCGCCGTCTGGTTTTGTCGCCTGAGAATTTCGAGGGCAGGTCCGCCGCGGCTATGGGAGTTGCTGCCCATGAATGCGGTCACGCGCTACAACATCAGCAGGCGTACGCTCCCTTGACCTGGAGAATGGCCTCTACGGGTCTGGTCGGGTTTGCCAGTCAGGCCGTTTATATATTACCAATCATCGGTTGGTTTACTCATCTTTTGGCGCCGATGTTAATCCTGCTCTGCTTCGGTTGGGCGATCATCATGTTGTTCAATCTGATCACGTTGCCAGTTGAGTTTGACGCCTCGGCGCGTGCAAAACGAGTCCTGGCTGATATGGGATTGATGCGGACCCAAGAAGAAACGCGAGCAGTTAGCGGTGTCTTAGACGCGGCGGCATTCACCTATGTGGCCGCTTTCATTACCTCGCTAAGCTATCTCTTGTACTACTTCTTGATGATGTCTGGACGGCGGAACTAGGTGTATCGACGGGTGTCGGCTGTGGTGGGGCGAGACTCCCGAAAAATCTAAAAGGACAATCAGGGCTGGCGACGCACCCGCCGCCACTAAACCATATTGGAACGATAACCGCGCCGACTTGTCCGACGTAGCTTTTTCCTGGTTCAGTCATGTTGTTTTAGCGAAGTCGGAGCTGTGCCCGGGACATGCCAATATCCAGGGTCCAATCATGTCACAGACCCGCGGCTCGGCAGACCCGTCGTCCCAGCGTCGCTCTGCGGCCTTGAAAATACGCTAGGCCGCAGTCGCGCGCTTCGGTTGTTCTGGAGCCTCGCCCTACCAGCGTTTCCCTCCAACTCTTCACTTGAAGCACGTCACCTTAGAGCTGAATTAAGGGGGTTACACTGGTCCCCCGGCCATTTATGACGAATTCGTCACAGATCTACAGTCGCGCCGGCATTTCCAGTCACTAAAGGATGCAAAACAAACGCAAGGCTCGCTCACGACAACAGAACACAATTATGGAAGCGCCCGAAGCTCCAACATTTGACGATCACGCGCTTTACGCGAATCGGGAACTGAGCTGGCTAGAATTCAATCAGCGTGTGTTGGAAGAAGTGGAAGACGCTGCGAACCCATTGCTGGAGCGAGTTAAATTCCTTTGTATCGTCAGTTCCAACCTCGATGAGTTTTTTGAGATCAGGGTCGCCGGATTGAGACAGCAAAGGGACAGCAAAGTGAGCGCGGCTGGTCCCGACGGCATGGGTCCCAATGAACAGCTGGTCGCCATCTCGCAGCGAGTGAGGCAGATGGTCGACGATCAATATCGGCTTTGGAACGACGTATTGGTGCCCGGGCTGGAGGAGCAGCACATTTTCTTCCTCCCCTATGAAGACCTGAGCGACGACGAGAAGAAGTATTATACAGATTATTTTGAGAAATCCGTTTACCCCGTTCTGACTCCGTTAGCTGTGGACCCGGTTCACCCGTTTCCGCAGTTGTTGAACAAAAGTTTGAATGTTGCCGTCGAGCTGGAAGGCAGCGATCTCAGCACGAAGTTAGCGGTGGTCCAAGTGCCGCGCATCCTGCCGCGGTTGCTACCCTATAAGGCGGGAGAACGCGGCATTTATCGCTACATCTTCATTGGCAAGCTGATCCAAGCGCACGCCGGATCTCTGTTCCATGGCATGAAGGTAAAAGGGGCCTACCAATTCCGAGTTACCAGAAATAGCGATCTCTATCTGGATGAGGAAGAGGCGGAGAACATGCTGAAGACGATCGAGATCGAGCTGCGTAAGCGGAACCGGGGAGCGGCGGTGCGATTGGAAGTGCAGAAGGAGTGTCCCGTTCACGTGTCGGATCAACTCCTGCAAACGTTCGGCTTGGACAGAGACGACCTTTACGCCGTAGACGGCCCGATCAATTTCTCGCGTTTAATGCCGGTAGTTGGTGGAGTTGACCGGCCCGATCTCAAGTATAAGCCTTTTGTTCCCGTCGTGGTAACGGGCACCGATGGAGAGGATATCTTTACCCAAGTCCGGCGTAAGCCAATCCTGTTACACCACCCGTATGACAGTTTTCAGACTGTCTTGGATTTTATAGAACAGGCGGCGGAGGACCCGAACGTTTTAGCCATAAAACAGACCCTGTACCGGACTAGCGGCGATTCGCCCATCATCGCTTCTCTGGCCGAAGCTGCGGAGAGCGGGAAACAGGTAACTGTCGTGATGGAGCTGAAAGCGCGGTTCGACGAAGCAGCTAACATCAAATGGGCGCATACCCTTCAAGAAGCGGGTGCTCATGTGGTTTACGGGATAGTCGGCTTGAAGACCCATGCGAAAATGGCCCTGGTGGTCAGAAAGGAAGAAGATGGCATTCGGCGTTACTTGCATCTCGGGACCGGAAATTATCATCCGTCTACTGCTCGCCTCTACACCGATCTGGGCTTGTTGACTTGTGACCCGGTCATAACCAACGATGGGGCTGAGCTCTTCAACTGGTTAACCGGTGTCTCGGTATTTCCGGAATTAGCTAAGCTCAAGGCAGCACCCAAGAAACTGCATGAGTTTGTGCTCGATATGATCGAGCGGGAGACAGACCACGCCAAGGCAGGCAAACCGGCTGCAATATTCGCTAAGTTAAATTCGCTGGTCGATACAGAGGTAATCGAGGCGCTCTATCAGGCTTCTCAGGCCGGTGTTAAGATCCGACTAATGGTGCGGGGTATGTGTTGCTTGCGAGCACATGTTCCCGGGGTCAGCGACAATATCACGCTGCGCAGTATCGTCGGCCGGTTCCTGGAGCATAGCCGGATCTACCGATTCGAAAACGGTGGGCGACCTGAACTCTATTTGGCGAGTGCGGATTGGATGCCGCGCAACTTTTTCCGACGAGTGGAGACCTGTTTCCCGATTGAGGATCCGGATCACCGAACTTATCTCGAGGATCTCATCAGTACTTGCTGGGCTGACAACGTTAAGGCTCGTGAACAAAACTCGGAGCTGACTTACGCGAAGAGACACCCCAATGGGCAGCCGGTCGATTCTCAGGCTCTGTTTTTGGAGCGCCTCACTAAGCGTAAACGCCCCGAGATCGAGGTCAAGCCTGTGGTAGTGAAGCAACCGGGCAAAAAAGAAGTCTCCGGTGGCGTGGACCAACCCGCCTAAGCCGAAACTTCAGCGAAAACGATCGAGCATTTTCCCTGAAATTTCGGCTATCAGAGCGAAGGTCCAGGCTGACGCCGGTACCTTCGCTGTCGTAGCCTGAATCGATTTCAAATACCGTTATGCATTTGGAATCGATTCAGGCTTCTTGCGCTTCGGACGTGCCTCGCGCTTAGCAAACTCCCAGCCGATCTTGCCATCCACCAGCGTTAGCGAGGCATCGAACGGTCGTCCCTTCTTCGAGATGAAGCGTCGGAGCAGATCGCTTTTGCCCTCGGTAAGCATTTTTTTGAGTTGGTCAGGTGGAACTTCTCTTTGGAGAATGGTCTTGCTCATTTTAAATGTGCAGGAGCCTTTCGGAACGTTCTCACAGACGTAGACCGGGCCTACGTCGTAGACCTGACCAGACTTACACACTTGGCACTGACCCAAGGCTGTGTGTGTTTCCGGATCAACTTGGATATTGTTAGACGACAGCCCGTTCTCAAAAGCGAATTCCGGCTTGTTCTCGTCGTTGAGAATCACCAAGGCGGCAAACGGCCGGCCGGTCTTGCTGCGAAATCCTTCGAGAGGTCCTACCTTTCTCTCTTTGATCAGGGCGGTCACCTCGGCCGGGCTGAGCTCCCGGCTGGCCAGAACCTTGAAAAGGCGGTACTCGCAGTTTTCGCAGTGATAGGTCCGGTAATCCTCTTTCAACTGAGCGGCACCGCAATTGGGACACTGAACGCTAAGCGTAACGTAGTTTCCTTCGACGACATCGCTCTCGAAGTGTTTCGCTTTATCGACGATCTCGCTGGTCAGTTGCTTAATCTGAGTCATGAACGTCGACCGGTCGAGGTCGCCGTGTTCCATCTGCTTCAGCTTATGCTCCCACTCGCCAGTCAGTTCGGGAGAGGACAACAACTCGATGCCAATGCCTCGCAAGAGTGTAATCAGTGAGATCCCCTTAGCCGTTGCGATCAGGTCGCGGTTCTCACGATTGATGTAGCTGTCTTGGATTAGTCCCTCAATGATGGCCGCGCGTGTCGCTGGCGTCCCCAATCCTTTGGCCGACATCGCTTCCCGTAGATCTTCGTCGTCGACTAGCTTGCCAGCGCTTTCCATGGCCGAAAGCAAGGTGGCCTCCGTGTAGCGGGCTGGCGGTTTGGTTTGATTCTCTTTGACCTCAACCTGGGCAGCGAGGGCCGGCTCTCCGGGGACCACCGCGACCAGCGCGTCGCCCTGTTCGTCGGCAGCAGCGTGACGGCCATACACCTCGAGCCAACCGGGTTCCTTAATGATTCTACCTTCGGTTTTGAACGCTTCACCTTCGACTCGCGTGATTCTCGTAGTCACTTCAAACTCGGCCGGCGGATAAAAAACCGCCACGAACCGGCGAGCGATCATATCGAAAAGCTTTTGCTGAGCTTCATCCAGATTTCGCGGGTTTTCCCCCGTCGGGATGATCGCGTTATGGTCGGTGATTTTCGCGTTGTTGAAGATGCGTTTGCTGGGCCGGACCCAGTTGTTGGCCAACGCTTTTCTGGCGGCCGGCGCCAAAGTCGGATCTGTCAGCCGGCCCAGAATGTTATTGGCTGTGCCGAGATAGTCCTCAGGTAGATACCGGGAATCGGTTCTTGGATAGGTGATTACCTTGTAACGCTCATAGAGCTGTTGGGCGATCTGGAGAGTCCGTCTGGCGGAAAAACTGAAGCGGGCGTTAGCCTCGCGCTGCAGAGAAGTCAGGTCGTAGAGAAGCGGAGGTGCCTGGGTAGTCGGCTTTTTCTCCTCGGTGATGGTGCCGGTTTTGCCCAGCACTTTGTCGTGGATCGCGTTTGCCTGTTCGGCCGTCCAAATGCGTTCCGGACGTCGAGTTTCATCTGCCTCCTTCTGAAACGCTTCGTCAAACCAACGACCGCGGAAACTACCGGCCGAAACGTTGAAGTCGGCTAAAACCTCCCAATAATTCTTGGGCTCAAAACGGCGAATCCTTTCCTCTCGCTCTACCAAGATCGCGAGGGTGGGGGTTTGAACGCGGCCGACCGGAGTGAGTTGGAAACCGCCAACTTTCGAATTAAACGCGGTCATGGCTCGGGTCGCATTGATCCCGACCAGCCAGTCGCTCTCAGAGCGGCAAACCGCTGCCTCCGCCAGTGGAATCATTTCTCGGTCTGCTCTCAGATGTGAGAAAGCAGATCGGATCGCGTCCGCGGTCATCGATTGCAGCCAAAGACGGGTGAAAGGCTTTTTGACGCCTGCTAACTTTACCAGGTAACGAAAGATCAGTTCTCCTTCTCGCCCAGCATCGCAGGCGTTGACGATCTCGGTGACATCCGGCCGGTCCATCAAACGCCGGAGCAGCTTGTACCGGGCCTCTGTCTTGGCTATCGGTTTGAGTTGGAACTCGCTAGGGATAATGGGCAGGCTTTGAAAGCTCCATTTGCCCTTCTTTTTGTCTAGTTCCGCCGGAAGACAGAGCTCGACCAAGTGGCCGATTGCAGATGAGATAACGAATCGGTCATTCTCGAAATAATCACCTTTTTTCTCAAAGCGCCCCAGCGCCCTCGTAAGGTCGAGCGCGACGCTTGGTTTTTCAGCGATAACGAGAGTTTTTCCCATCTGGCGAGATAATGTGTACTTGCAGGGTATCCCACATCCGGATGGCGACAGTAGTGGTCATCGAGGGAGCAGGCAAATGCTTTGCTAAAGTAATTTTACGAAGAATTTCCCGGGCAATTGCTTGACTAACCGGCGCATTTCCAGCTGCAACAGGCCTGAGGTCACGATATTCGCAGCCAGGCCCGAAGCGTCTATAATCCGGTCAATCGACGTCTCCGAGGTTTCGATCGCTTCGTAAATCCTGAGGAGATCGCCCTCCAGATCCGGAGGTTTGCTCGCCGTGAGGATGGGTTTGTCCGGGAAAAGGTTTTGCATGTCCTCGAGAATATCATCGACGCTCATCACCAGTTTCGCGCCTTGCTGGATCAAACGGTTTGTGCCGAGGGAAGTGGGCCGGTCGATAGGGCCCGGTACCGCATAGAGGTTCCGGCCTTGATCGGTCGCCTGCGAGGCGCTGATCAATGCGCCGCTGTTGGCGCCGGCCTCCACTACTAAAAGTCCGAAGCCCCAACCGCTGATAATTCGGTTTCTCATAGGAAAAGTCTGCCGGTCAGGCGTGGTATCCATAGGGAATTCGCTGATGACCGCTCCAGAGTGCGCAATTTTTTCCGCTAATGCCCGATTTTCTGCGGGATAAAGATGATTCAGACCGGTGCCGAGGACGGCTATCGTCCGCCCTTTGGCGGCTAGTGCTCCCTGGTGAGCGGCAGTATCGATCCCGCGGGCGAGGCCGCTCACGACGGTGATTCCCGAATACGCGACCTGATACGACAGCCGTTTTGCGCACTCCAACCCGTAATGGGTGGTCCGCCGCGACCCAACTATACCCAGCGCGTTGTGGTCCCGTTCTTCGAGGGTACCCCAGACATACAAAACCAACGGTGGATCGTAAATTTGGCGGAGCGATGGCGAATAAATCGGATCATCCTGCGTGATAACGGTTGCGCCAAATTGCCGGATTCTTTCGAGCTCGGCCGGCAAGTCCAGTTCGTTTTCCCAATTCAACAGCGCTTCGACCGTGTTCCGAGGCAACCCTTCGACGCGGCCAAGTTCCGCCGCTTTAGCCTGCAGGATAAGTTGGGGTTCGCCAAAGACCTCGAGAAGCTTTCGGACCCGTACCGGTCCTACGTGCGCCATCATATTCAGCGCAATCAAAGCTTCGTTTCGGGTCACGCTATGGATTCTCGCAGTGATTCGACCGCGGATTCAAGGTCCGTGCGTGTGATTTTTTCGGAAACAAAGGCCGAACCAAACTCAGAGGTCAGTACAAACCGGATCTGCCCACGGTGGAATTTCTTGTCGGCAAATACTCTCTCCATGACCGAGGCGTTCGGAATTTCATCCTCCAGAACCACCGGCAGAGAGAGTTGTCTCAATAGATTAATCAGCCGGTGGTAATCTGCGATTGGGAGGCCTGCATACTTGGTGGATAACCACCCGGCAGCGCGCATTCCAAGGCTGATTGCTTCCCCGTGGAGCAGCTTCCCATACCCGGCGGCCGATTCGATAGCATGGCCAATGGTATGTCCAAAATTCAATAGTGCGCGTTTCCCGGACTCTTCCTTCTCGTCTTCGGCGACGATGCTCGCCTTGATTTGCACGCATCGCTCAACGATCTCCGTTAGGCTCTGTTGAGACACGTCCTCCATTGCGTCAAGAAGCGACCGGTCCGCAATGACGCCATATTTTATCACTTCAGCGAGTCCCTCGTTCCTCTCCCTAGTGCCGAGAGTGGTCAATGTGTCTGTATCGATAAGCACTAACGCCGGCTGATGGAAGGATCCTACCAGATTCTTGCCTGCACCCAGGTTAATGGCCGTCTTACCTCCCACGGAACTATCGACTTGGGCCATTATGGTCGTGGGGACTTGTACGTAGGGGATGCCGCGCGCGAAAATCGACGCTACAAAACCTGCTAAATCTCCAATTACTCCGCCGCCGAGTGCAACTACCAAACTCGATCGATCAACACCTGCTTGGGCCAGGCTCTCACTGACCTCTTCAGCCATGACAAAAGACTTGGCCGGTTCACCGCCCGAAACGACGTGAAGGCTGCTGGAAAAACCGGCTGCGGCAAGAGAAGCGATCAGTTTTTGCCCGTAAAGTTCCTCCACCCGCTCATCAGTAACCACCGCAATCGGACGATTGAGACCAGCCTCCCGCAATAACGACCCCGTCTGATCGAGGATCCCGGCGCCGATCACAACATCGTAAGATCGGTTTGTTAGCGGGACGGTGACGCGGCGATTAGCAATCGACATGCGGTGGGTTGGGCTACGATGTGCCTCAAATTAAGGGGCGGTCAATTGGTGCTCGGGGGGGGACTTGAACCCCCACGCCTTACGGCATACGCCCCTCAAACGTACGTGTCTGCCATTTCACCACCCGAGCTGGTTCAAGGGAGAGAAATGTTTAACACGACCTATCGCAGTCGCAAGACAGATTATTCGGTAGGGACGAGCTTCTACTCATCCGCAACCAGATCATAACGCGCTTTCAACGGAAAATACTCGGAGGAGCTGAAGCTCCTTCCCAACCGCCTGCTTACGGCACCAGTGCCGTCTTGATTCCTTGGCGCGACCAAGCCAGATCGAGCGCTTTCCCCCAATCTTTCAGAGGGATTTCTTGGGTCACGATTTCTTTCACCTGGATCCGCCTGTTCTCCAGGTAGTTCAGGGCCCGCTGAAACGAATCGATCTGCGCGAAAGAACCTTTGATCGTAATTTCACGACGAAATACGTCGAACGGATCGAACCTCACCGATGCTTTCTCCGGATACACGCCGTAGACCAGGATCGTCCCGCGCCGGCGAACGAAATTGAGCGCTTCCTCACAAACCGATGGCGCTCCTGTCGCCTCGATCACGTAATCAAAGCCTTTGGGAGCGAGTTCTTTCAGCCGCCGTCGGTGTACCTCGGAGTCTTTACGATCCATTGGCACGATATGATCCGCAGCCAAGCGGCCGACTAAATCAAGCTTCGGACCCGCCGGCGCAGCGGCAGTCAGTGTTGCCGCACCGTTCATTTTCATCAATTGAGCCAAGACCTGCCCGGTCGGCCCGGCGCCAAAGATCAGCACGTCGCTTCCAGGCTGCATATCCAGCACTTCCATGCCGTGCAAAGCACACGACGTCGGCTCAACCATCACGGCCTCGCGTGCAGAAAGTTGCGAGATAGGAAATACTCGGTGCGCTTTAATCTTCATGTACTCAGCGAACCCCCCGTTTCGAGTGACTCCGTAGGCTTCCAGGTTGTCGCACAAGAGCCTGTCTCCTCTCTCACAGTAGAAGCAATGGCCGCAGGCCATATTGCTATTCGCTACCACGGCCTGTCCGGCGGCTAAACCGGTCACGGCGGATCCAACAGACGAAACTGTACCCGTGAACTCGTGGCCCGGGATCAGGGGGAAACTAGGCGCGAACTCGCCTTCGTGAATGTGCAAATCGGTACCACAAAGGCCGCAGGCCTGAATCTTCATCAGGATCTCGTCCGCCTCGAGTTCCGGGTCTGGGACGTCGCGATATTCAAATTGCCTGGGTGCATCGTATACGAGGGCCTTCATGTCAGTAAATCGGTATTCGGTAGTATTGTAACCACTACAGCGATCCGCGCATTTGTCATTTACGCAGCGGAAGCATATTCTCGCGCGCTTCGGTCAACGCCTGTTGTGCGGTTGCTTGACCGTTGGTGGCTATCTGAAGCGCGGAACCCATTGCACCCCAGAATCGTCCCATCTGAGGAATGTTCGGCATTACTTCGCCGTCATCCGCGCACACTTTCATCTCCCGAAGCAGTTCGTCGTTTTTTGACATCGTTTCGTAGAGCGACTTGAGCGCCGGAATGCCAAGGGGCTTTAGCCGGTTTGCCTCGGCCAGTCCCTTGTCCGTGATTGCGTAGTTCTCTAAGAACTGCCGGGCGATATCCATATTAGGTGAGCTCCTGTTAATGTAAGCGACGGATACGCCAATAAACGCTTTTCCCGGTTTCCCACCGACTCCTGGAACCGGCACCACGCCGAAGTCTATCCCGTTTTTCATCAAGTCCGGCCAGTCCCACGGTCCGGAAAGCGTCATGGCGAGCTTACCTTCTGCCATCATCTGTTTTGGCATCCCAGCGACAGATGCTGTCTTCGGCAGGACACCCGCTCGGACTAGTCCGATCAGCTGATTGAGTGCATCGATAGCGCCGGGGGTGGCGATCCCGATATCCTTGGTATCGTAGCCTTTCTCTGTCTTGCCGAAGACATAGGCTCCAGCGCTGCCGAAGATACCCCATGAGTAATAAGGGCTGGTATAGTCCCATAGGATAGTCATTACATCCGGGTGCTCGGCTTTGAGTTGTTTGTTGAGCTCGATCAAGTCCGAAAGCTGGGCAGGGGGAGTCTGCACCAGCTTTTTGTTGTAAATCAGTCCGACGACTTCAAAGCACAGAGGGTAGCCCCAATATTCGCTCCGGTGCCGGACCGCTTCCCAAGCCAGGCTTGCGAACCGCGACCGGTACGCATCGTCGACCGGAATCGGTGCGATTAGTCCTCCATCAGCCCACTCGCCAAGCTTATCGTGGGCAAAGATGACAATATCCGGCCCTTTGTTTGACTGGGCAGCCAGAGGGAAATTGTTCGGGATATTTTCAGTCGCATCAACATTGACTTTGATTCCGTAATCGTGCTCAAACTTTTGACCTGCTTTCTGCATTGCAGGCAGTCGATCTGCATCCATCCAAATGGAGAGCTCTCCATCGACCCAAGCGAACCCTGGGCGGACCCAGGCGAAGGCGAGAACGGCACAAAGAATGAAGCGCATGACGGATCTGGGAAGAATTGCGGCCACCTCGAACCTAAGCAGTAATCAGTGATCAGTAAATGAGTAATCAGTGACCGAAAAATCGAGCTGATCACTGACTCACTGCTTACCGATGATTTCTACTGAAGATCCGTCGATTTCAAGGGTTGCAGCCATCGCCGTCGGAACCCGTTGCGCGCGCCCAAAGACTCTCTTCTCCAAAGGTTGGCTCCATATCGGGGACGGTCAGCCCGCCGGTAGCCTCTAGCCAGTCGGCCACGTCGGTGACCATATGATCCAAGTTTTTATCGGTTACATCCACGACCATCTTCGGGAGAAGCGATCGATCGAACAGTTCTTGAACGACTTCTTGTTCCCGCAAGAAAATCTCTAGATCTTCGTATTGTGAAGGGTTGCTCGAGATGGCGAGCCGGCGTTGCCTGGCTTTTTCAAACGAGTCAGGTCGGCGCCAACAAAAGACTAAACGGAATCCCAGCGGGACTAGTCTCTTCTCTAACCAAGCGAAATCATAATGACGCTTTGCATAAATTGATTGCCACGCCTGAGTCGAGATATGAAACCGATCGACAATCCACGAATAGTACCGGTAAAGCTCAAAGAGCTTGGCCCAGGTGCGGTAGGCATCCATGGCCAACTCTTCGTAGGCAGGCGTGAAATTTATTAGGCTGGCGCCGTACGGGCTTCGAGTAAACCCGTTCCACTCCGCCGATATGATCGGCGAGTGGTACCGATATTTTCTGACTCCGACAATCCGCGGGTGCTCATTGAGAGCAAATGCTAGATCGGTCTTTCCCGTCAGGCGGGTGCCTTCCAGGATAATCTTTGGTGAACGTTTAATTACCATGGGGGGAGCTTCCGGAGAGTCGGCCGACTGCTCGGAATTCAGCAAGGGCATAAGTTAGCTCCATATAAGTCAAGGTTCTTTTCGAATACAAGCACGAGCTCCGAGGGGTCCGCTAATGATAGGGGTAACCAGGATGGGAGTTGCAGCATTTAATATAGCAATTTATCGACATTAAGAACTGGCTTAGGCTGGCCAAAGAGTAGATGACGAAGACCTCCACGTTTCTTTCGTTCCAAAACCCGCTGTTCAAAAGGCTTTGGGTAATGAGCCTCATATCGGGCTGCTGCGTTTCCGCGCACGACACCGCCAGTACTTGGCTCATGAGCCGACTGACTCATTCGAGTTTTCTAATTTCGCTCATCTCGACGGTGGCGTCGCTCCCCTTTTTTCTTTTTACGCTGCCCGCGGGTGCGTTGGCCGACATGACCGACCGGCGGAAGCTCCTCTGGGTGATGAATATTTGGCTCGGTTGTGCTGCCGGCGGTTTAGCCTTGTTGGCGGGGTTAAACTTGCTTCACCCATACCTGATTCTCTTATCTGTTTTTCTGATCGGCGTTGGCTTTAGTTTTTATGCGCCGGCTTGGTCTGCCATTGTTCCTGAAATAGTCTCAAAGGAACATTTAGCCTCTGCCATCACTCTGGGTGGGCTTCAACTTAACATCTCCGGTATCATTGGCCCTGCCATTGGCGGCCTTGTGCTCGGGTGGTTCGGCGCTCAATACGTTTTCGCAGCAAACGCAATCTGTTTTTTTCTTCTTCTACTGAGTCTCACTGGGTGGGGGCGCGTTTATGTGACGCCTAAAATGCCGCTGGAGAATTTCTTCGATTCGCTAGCCAGCGCGGTCCGTTATATTCGGTACGCACCGGGGATTCAGGTTGTGCTAGCCCGAGACGTGATGTTCTCGGTGTTTATCGCGGTCATCCCAGCGCTGTTACCCGTGGTAGGTCTGAAGCAACTTGGTCTCGATCCATCTAAATTGGGTCTCTTATTCACTTCCATGGGAGTCGGTTCGGTAATCGGTGCGGTTGTCGTGATTCCGCGAGCACGAGCCAAATTTTCGGCCAATACGCTGACCATTCTGGCTAATCTGTTACTGGCGTTCGTCTTTTTGCTGATGGCCTTCGTCCGGAACGCGAACTTGTTCATGGGGGTGGCAGCATTGGCCGGACTCGGATGGACACTAACCGCCTCGGAGTTGTGGGTAGCCGGCCAGCGAGCCATGCCCAGTTGGGCTCGAGGCCGGATGAACGCAACCCACATGATGGTTTCCCAAGGGGGGCTTGCTCTGGGTGGCATTACCTGGGGAGCCCTGGCTGCGGGCGTCAATGTCGAGTTTGCGCTGATCGCCGCCGCCCTGTTTCTGATTTTTAGTCTGTCTTTGGCCTTCCCCCTCTCGATCGATTTCACTAAACGGCTAAACCTGGACCCGGCTCCGCTGACAACCCAGTACCACCGGTTCCTGCACGTACCCGATCCGTCGGAAGGACCGGTGGTCGTAGTGATGCTGTTTGATGTGGAACAAGAAAACCGGCGACGCTTTCTGGATCTCATGAAGGAGATGCGGCTCATCTATCTGAGAAATGGAGCCTTTAGTTGGAGGTTGGATGAGGACCTGGAAAAACCGAATCGGTTCCGGATGGAAATGATGGTTTCGTCGTGGTCAGAGCATCTTGAGCAACATAAACGGATGACCAGAAATGAGCTGGCAGTTTGGCGGAGAACCTGGAGTCTTCACACCTCGGCCTCAGACGGTCCGGTGGTGAAGCATTATCTGTCGGTGCACCGAGAACTAATGACACGTCGTTCAAACTCGGAGACCAAGGAAGATGAAGAAAGTCTACCGGGCTCACAAATGCGCATGCAATTCTAAGCCGGGCAGGCATTTACCATAAACGGTGGCTTTTACCAAATGCTTCAATGCATTTGTCAAAAGTCGAACGCTGACGGAATTTAGTTTTCGCTTTCTTACTCCCCCTTTAGATGCATGTCTAATCACTCATCTACATTTACCGCCCTGCGGAACTCTACTTACCGCCGAATCTGGGTGGCTAGCCTCGTGTCCAGCATTTGCATCAGTGCACATGATACGGCCGCTACCTGGGTGATGAATATGCTAAGTCCATCGGCATTCTTGCTTTCCCTGATGTCGACGGTGGCTTCTCTTCCCTTTTTCTTGTTTACGCTGCCTGCTGGTGCTTTGGCAGACATGGTGGATCGGCGTAAGTTGTTGCGGTTCATGAATTTATGGCTGGCATGCACCGCGGCTTTGCTCGCTTTGCTGTTTACCTTTCATTGGCTCACTCCGGCGCTCGTGTTGATCTGTATTTTTCTCACCGGCGTCGGTTTTGCTTTTAACGCGCCAGCCTGGACCGCAATAGTGCCTGAAATTGTTACAAATGAAGAGTTACCTTCGGCTTCCACGTTAAGCGGGTTACAGCTCAACATCTCCGGGATCATCGGTCCGGCGCTCGGTGGATTGGCTTTGCGGTTTGTTACGCCTAATTGGGTTTTCGCTACGAACGCCTTCTGTTTCCTAATCGTAATTTTTGCGATCGCTCAATGGAAACGTCCGCTTCGGAACTCCAATCTGCCCTTAGAGAATTTCTTAGAATCTTTTTCCACCGCCATTCGTTACGTCCGCTTTGCCCCCGGGCTTCAGGTTGTCCTGCTTCGTAACATCCTGTTCTCCATTTTTATCTGCGTGATCCCGGCAATGCTTCCGGTCGTCGGCTTGCAGAAACTCAAATTTGAGCCTTCGAGTTTGGGGCTTTTATTCACCTGCATGGGCGCCGGGGCGGTGTTTGGAGCGGTGTTCGTGGTGCCCAAATTGCGGGACCATTTTCATTCGAACTCAATCATTCTGTCTGCCAGCGTTCTGTTGGTGTTGGTTTATCTGGGGATGGGCCTGGTTCTGGACCACGTGTTGTTCATGGCGATAGCCGCCGTTGCCGGGATCGCTTGGACCGTAGCCGCCTCCGAGCTTTGGGTGGTTAGCCAGCGGGCCATGCCTGATTGGGCGCGGGGCCGCATGAACGCCACTATTATTATGGTTTCCCAGGGTGCCATGGCCTTGGGAGGCATTATCTGGGGCGTTTTAGCCAGTACTCTGGGAGTCACCCTCACGCTGGAGATCGCGGCTGGCTTGCTCTTATTGAGCCTGCCGCTAACGATCCGGCTTTCCATCGATTTTGTCGGCGAGCTCAATTTCACTCCTGCGCCGGTCACTAGCCTGTCCCATAAGCTGTTACATATCCCACGGCCGCACGATGGACCGATCTCGATCACTTATGAATTTGAGGTCGATCGCCATCGTGGGTCCGAGTTCATTTGTCTGCTGCGCCAAGTCCGCCTGATCCATCTTCGAAACGGAGCTTTCAGCTGGCGCCTTCACGAGGACCTCGGACGAGCGAATGTTTACCGGATCGAGATGATGATGCCATCGTGGACGGAGCACTTATTACAGAAGGAGCGGTATACTAAAACCGAAAAAGAGATATTAGATAAAGCGGTATCCCTGCATGTGGGACAAGAACCACCTTTGGAACGCGTTTTTCTCTGCGTTAACCGAGAGCTCCTCGGCCATGTCTCGATTTTAACCCATCCCAGTACTATGCCCACGAGCCCGCTTGACCTCGGCGCCCAGGAACTAGGCAATACTGCGTGATGGCGTTTGGGCGTGTCGGGGTACGGAACTGTCAGATCGTAATCGTTGTCGTCGTCGTTCGCGTCCTCGAAGAAGCCGTTTTGACGTAGACGCGATGCAGAACCAACCCCCACGTTTGTTTCAGGTCCTGTTGGAATTTAGCCCTTTGCCCCACGCCCCTCGACTTCGGCAATAAATTCGGCAACCGATCGCCCGATCCTCTCCGGATGGTCCTCTTGCAAATAGTGGATGCCTGCACCGAGCTTAATGAACCTGCAGTCATGGAGTTTTTGGGCGAGATCTTCAGCCATCGCGGGTGAAACGAGAGCGCCGGGATCGGCCGCGAAGAGAAGCTTTGGATAGGTCGATACGGCGAGACTCGCGTGCGCCTTCTCAACACTAGCAACGACGTCAGCCGGTTGCCCGGCGATCGGAAGCTCGTTTGGGAAGCGCCAGGTTGGCCGTCGTGATTGTGGCGTCGAAAAGGGAGCACGATAGACCGCCATTTCTTCCCCTGTGAGCTTGCGGACAACCGAACCCGGCAGCACCCGCTCGATGAAAGCGTTTTCTTCAAGGATCAGTTTCTCTCCTTCTCCAGGTGTTCGAAACTTGCGGAAGATGTCGCGTGCTGCGGAGTCTCTGGCAAACTCTTCCCAAGTCGGGATCGCCCAGATGAACTCAAAGAAGGCTAGCCCACGCACAAATTCAGGCCGGCGCGCAGCCAGATGGAAAGCGAGAGCGGTTCCCCAATCGTGTGCAACCAGGTAAGCAGAAGCGATTCCGGCCTTCGCGATAAATGCGTCGAGATAACGCACGTGATCTTCGAATCGATACGCGATTTCTGGTTTGCCCGACTGGCCAAAGCCGATGAGGTCCGGAGCAATGCAATGCGCGACCTCTGCGACATGGGGGATGACGTTACGCCATAGGTAGGATGATGTCGGATTACCGTGCAGGAGGAGCGCGACCGGAGCGTCTGCTCGGCCCGCTTCCCGGTAGGCCATTTCGGAGTCGAGAACGGAGAGTTTGGGGAGGTTGATGTCTGGATTCATGTCGATGGTTCCTTGAATACGGTGGCAAACACGATGCGTTTAAAGCGTTCGAGTGGTTCGGCATTGCGCTCGACTTTCATCCGGAGGATGGCGCCTTCCCACGAGGAGAGGAGGAATTCAGCCAGCTCTTCCGGTGCAAACGTCGTTGCGATCTCGCCAGTCGCTTGGCCTTGCGCGATGCAGGCAGCGAAGGGAGTGCGCCACTCGATGAAGATATCAGCCAAGCGTCCGCGTAGCATCTCGCTTTGCGGCGCGGCTTCGAGGCTGAAATCGCCAATCAAGCACCCACGGCCAAACTCATCCTTCGCGAGACGGTCTGTGATGATGTCTAGATAACGCTTGAGCCTGTCGCGGGGTGTTCGGCTGCTATCCTCGAGCGCTTCCATAACAACGCGTTTGAGATCGTTGAAGTAGCGATCCAGCACCTCACGGGCGAACTCCTCTTTCGAGCGAAAATGATTGGTAAACGAGCCCTGCGGCGCCGGTGCTTCAGCTACTATGTCGCGCACGCCAGCGCCGACATAACCTTTGCGGAACATGACTTTAAGTCCGGCTTCGAGGATTCGTTCACGGAGAGAATGTCTGGCCACGCGATTAAATACGTACGAACGTATTAAACGTCAAGCGACTTTCCTTTCCGTGAGACAAGCAATCCATTTTAGGTTTCTGATTCGTCCGGATCACGGGCTCACGCCCATACTCCGGCACGCCCAAACGCTGATACGCTTATTTAGTGTCCTTTAGGGCTGCTTCCAGCGCGTGCCACCCGAGCGTGGCGCACTTCAAGCGCTGAGGAAACTTCTTCACACCAGCAAGCGCGCGTAAATGGCCGAGACCCTCGCTCGGGCCATCCTTGGTAAGAAAATCAATGAAATGGCGTTGTAACGCCAACGCCTGTTCTTGAGTCGTTCCCTTTACCTGCAGGGTCATTAGCGAGGTCGACGCGGTGCAAATCGCGCATGCCTGTGCCTGGAACGAAATAGTCTCGATCTTGTCTTCAGCGGACTTCAGCACGAACACCGTGACTTCATCGCCACATGCCGGATTGTAGCCCGAACCGTGGGTCGCCGGCGGAGGCAGGACCCCGCTGTTGCGAGGGCGCTTCGAGTGGTCCAGAATAATTTCTTGATACAGCTCGTCGAAGTCCATCAGGGGTTATAGGTTTTAAGTTATAGGTTGTAGGTTCTACGTTGATGCTCTCCGCTTCGAAACCTGTCATCGAGCCTTTGCCGACGGCCGCCCGGTCACCATCTGCAACCCGGAACTTATAACTTAAAACCTATAACTTCTAACTGTCCCCCTGGCTAACCGAAGTATTTGGCCGCCGAGTGGAGAACCTCCACTAAGCGATCGAGTTCGGATTCGGTGTTGTACAGATAGAAACTGGCTCTGGCGGTGGCATGTAATCCCAGCTTACGCACAAGGGGTTGATTGCAGTGATGTCCTCCGCGTAGCGCGACCCCGTGCTGGTCCGCAAATGCCACCAAGTCATGGGCATGAATCTTGGCCAATTGAAAGCTGACGATTCCCGCCCGCTCGCCGTGAGGGCCAAATACGCGTAGATCCGGTATCTCGCGTAGCCGATTCGCCGCAATGTTACCAAAATAATGGTCGCTCTCCTGAATCGAATTCCGTCCGACCCGGTCAAGGTAGTCGAGCGCGGCGGCCAACCCGACCGCGCCCGCGATGTGCGGAGTACCTGCCTCGAACCGGTGTGGGGGAGGTTTCCATTCTGCTCCTTCAAAAGTAACACTGACGATCATTTCGCCGCCGGTCTGATACGGCTCCATTTTTTCCAGTAAGCTCTTTCGTCCATACAAAACCCCGATCCCGGTTGGACCGCAGCATTTGTGCCCTGAAAAAGCGAGAAAATCACAATCGATAGCTCCGACATCCAGCGACATATGCCCAGCGCTCTGGGCTGCGTCGATCAGTGTCACTGCGCCGTGTTTATGAGCCGTACGGCAGACTTCCGCCACCGGATTGATTCTGCCCAGTGAATTCGAGATATGCGTGAGTGCGACGATCCGAATCGGATTGTTCGTAAGGATCGTGTCGAGTTGCGACCAATCGATTTCTCCCTGGTCTCCGGCCACGGTCAAGAAATGGAGCTTGGCTCCGACACGTCTGGCGACAATCTGCCACGGGATCAGATTGGCATGATGTTCCATCTGCGTCAGCAAAATGCCGTCACCCGGCTTGAGCTCGTTTCCAGCCCAGGAAGAAGCGACCAAATTAATCGATTCGGTGGTGCCTCTCGTGAAAATAATCGATTCCGCGTCCTCGGCGTTCAGGAAAGTGGCAACCCGCTGTCGGGCGTTTTCGTAAAGCGCAGTGGCCCGATTACTGAGCGCGTGCAGCCCCCGATGGACGTTTGCGTGATCGTGCCGGTAATACCGGCTTAGCTCGTCGATCACGCTGATCGGCCGCTGCGTCGAAGCCGCGTTATCCAGGTACACCAAAGGGTGTCCATTGACCGTTTGATCAAGGATCGGAAAATCGGCGCGAAACCTCTCTGCCAGTGAAGGGCCAGTCACGGGAGAACTGTCGTCGCGGCCCAAGGGGGTTGCAACTGTCCGCGGTTCGCGCCTCATGCTCGATTTCGAAAGGTCTAACCCCAACCCGCAACCCGCAACCAGTAACCAGTAACCAGTAACCAGTAACCAGTAACCAGTAACCAGTAACCAGTAACCAGTAACCAGTAACCAGTAACCAGTAACCAGGTAACCAGTAACCAGTAACCAGTAACCAGTAACCAGTAACCAGTAACCAGTAACCAGTAACCAGTAACCAGTAACCAGTAACCAGTAACCAGTAATCAATGATCACTGGTTGGCCACGTTGTTGGCGTCTGACCGATTACTGACACACTGGTTACTGATTACTTTTATCGTCGGGCGTGCGTTTTTCGGTTCCTGGAGCAAATTTCCGCCTTATGGATCCAATCCAACTAGGCTTACCCCATCGACCGCCGTTTATTTTTATCGATGAGGTTACGGCTGTGGACTCGGGACGGAGCGCGAACGCCACCAAATGTTTTTCAAGCCAAGAACCATTCCTGGAAGGCCATTTTCCCGGCAATGCTATCGTCCCGGGGGTATTGCTTGCAGAGGCGCTCGCTCAGACCGCGGGGATAGCGATCGGAGGCCCCGGCAAGATGTTTCTCTTAACCGCGATCCGGGCAATGAAGTTCTTGAGGCCGGTTCGGCCGGAAGAACCGATCGATCTTTTTGCCGAGTGTTTAGGCGAAATGAACGGCCTCGCCCAATGCGCCGTCCGCGCCACCTGCAAAGGCGAACCCGTCGCAGAAGGTCAGCTGGTCCTAGCCCTAGCGAAACAAGATCCCTGACCCGTTACTGGAACCTGCTAATCATTGACGGTTCACGTCTCGTGGTTGCGTGGATCTCCCATCAGTTCCGTCTGTTTGCCGCCCAGCGTTTGACCTTCTCTCTCGCGCGATCCCACCGTGGGTGCTTAACCGCCAGCCGCTAACCCCTAAGTCTCAAGAACGGATTATGACGTTTTTCTTCGCCGATCGTAGTCACGGGGCCGTGACCCGGTAGAACCGTGGTCGCGTCAGGGAGGACCAGAACTTTCTTAAAAATGTTCTCGATCAATTCCGCATGATTGCCCCCTGGGAGGTCCGTACGTCCGATGCTTCCAGCGAACAAAACATCACCTCCGACCAGCAGGTTTTGTTCGTTAGAAAAGAAACAAAGACTTCCCGGGCAATGTCCCGGAACGAGCGAGACATCGAAACTTGAACCGAGAAATTCTTGAGACTTGCCCTCAGAAATCAGGAAATCAGGTTCGACCGGTTCCGACTCAAGGAAAAAACCGAATTGCTTAAAAAAGTCTGGATTGCTGATCAATGGGACCGTGTCGGAGTGGCAGCCCACTTTGCAATCGTACCGTTTCTTGATTTTGGCTGCGTCGTCGATGTGATCAATATGACCGTGGGTGATCAATAACAGGTTCGGAGTGATCTTCTCTCGCTCAAGCCAATCCAGTGTTCCGGTCGGCGCATCGAAAAGGATTTCTCCCGCTCGGGTTTTGACTAGGTAGGCGTTCGTGTCGAATATACCGCCAATAAAGGTTTGAAAGTCGGACATATTGAGGGAAAACTCCCAAAAGGGCCCGTGTACGCGGCTCGCAAAATGGTATTTCGTAATTCTTCTGTCAATTCGTTGTGTGCTCGCCGCATGAAAATCACTAGTGTTGCTTTCCTCGGGCTATCGGTCCTGTGCGCCACCAATTGCAGCATCGGCCAACTGAAGCAGAGTTCGGCTGATTCGCGGCAAATCGCTGTCACGGTCGCTAGACTCCTCGAACAAGCACATTACAGCCGCCAGAAGCTTGATGATACCATGGCGAAAAAGATCCTCGACACGTATCTGGAGGATCTTGATTACACAAAGCTTTTTTTTACTCAGGCCGACGTTGACGAAATTTATCGTAAGTACGGGCCAACACTTGATCAGGACCTGACGGTAGGGAATGTCCAGCCGGCCAGAGAGATTTATAACCTGTTCAAGACCCGGGTAACCGATCGGATCAGCAAGGTTAAGGACCTGCTCAAGCAGGACTACAGCTTTAAGAGTACCAAAACCGTTGCGCTGGATCGTCACAAAGAGCCTTGGCCGGCCAATGCTGCGGAAGCCGATAGCCTGTGGCGAGACCGGATCGAGGGCGAGTTGTTGCAAGAGAAGCTGAATAAACTGGCTCTGGAGCCAGGGCCGAAAGTGGTCGAAAAGCGGTACGATCAACTGTTGAAGAACCTGGATGAGCGAGATGACAATGATGTGCTGCAGCTATTTCTCAATGCTGCTGCCCAGACCTACGATCCTCACTCTGAATATCTCGGGAAATCAGATCTCGAAAGCTTCGAGATCAATATGCGCCTCTCGTTGACTGGTATTGGGGCCGAGCTCAAGCCGGAAGATGGTTTTGCCAAAGTGGAACGCTTAATTTCAGGCGGTCCGGCTCAATTGAGTGGAAAGGTGAGTGTCGGTGACCGCATCGCCGCCGTGGCTCAAGGGAAAGATAGTTTTGTCGATGTTGTCGACATGAAGATCGACAAAGTGGTGGAGCTGATCCGAGGTAAGAAAGGCACCGTGGTTCGACTGATGGTCGTTCCGGCAAACACAGCTGACCCGTCCAAGAGAAAGATTGTTGAGCTGGTGCGAGACGACGTCAAACTGACGGAACAAGAGGCCAAAGCCGAATTAATTGAGAAGGATCTTCCGGATGGTACCGCGGAAAAATTAGGCTGGATCACCTTGCCGTCGTTTTACCAGGACATGGAGCGGTCTCGGACCGGTAAGAGCACATCACGAGATGTCGCTGCTCTAATCAAGAGATTGGAACACGAAGGAATCCAAGGCTTGGTCATCGACCTGCGCCACGACGGTGGGGGATCTCTGGACGAAGCGATAAAAATGACGGGCCTTTTCATCAATCAAGGTCCGGTTGTTCAGGTTAAGGATGCTAATGGAGACGTTCAAGTGCTGAAGGACCAGGACCCGGGAGTGTTATATAGCGGTCCTCTGATTGTTCTGACGAATCGGCTTAGCGCGTCCGCCAGCGAGATCTTTGCTGCGGCCCTGCAAGATTACGGGCGAGCGGTGATTGTGGGTGACTCGAGCACCTTTGGAAAAGGTACGGTGCAGACCCTCTTGGAGTTGGGGAGGTTTATGCCCCTGCTTGGAGGTTCGAGCAACGATGCCGGTGCTCTTAAGCTCACCGTCCAGAAGTTCTATCGAGTGGCGGGCGGATCTACTCAACTACGCGGAGTAATTTCGGATGTCACTTTGCCATCGCTTACCGACAATTCTGAGATCGGGGAAGCGTCCCTCGAGCATCCTCTACCGTACGATGAGGTGGAGCCCGCTGCGATCGATTTGGCAAACAACCGGAAGCCACTTTACATCGATGACCTGCGTAAGCGCTCTGCGAATCGCGTCACCCAGGATGCTGCCTTCCAGGATATTACGTCCGACATGAAAATCTTGAAGGACCGTCTGAAAACGAATCGCTTGTCGCTAAATGAAAAACTCCGAAGGGACGAATTGGACGAGGACAACGATCGCAAACAAAAGGAACTGACTGACGAGAAAAAGATCGACGCTCAGGTCCAAGACAAGCGATACGAACTTACATTAGCGGATGTCAACAAGCCTCAGTTGAAACTCTTGCCTAAGGAAGTTCTCCCTGCGGCGGGCAAAGACGCAAAGGCTTCTCCGACGCCTGGCGGTGACGACTTGGCCGATGAAGGAAACGGAAGTAATTCCGCTGACGCCGATGCGATTCACCGAGAGACGTTGAGCATCTTGGGCGATCTGATCGATCTGCAAAGGTCTCCTAGAACGGCCGGCAGGTAGAGCCAGACGTTTTGAGTTTTAGGTTCGAGGTTCGATGTTATTGGGTCATCAGACCCAAGAACCGCCATTCTTTCGATGTTCGCCCTGCCGAGCCTTCGCGATTCCTTCAGGCGCTGCCTTCAACTTCTAACTTAAAACCTCAAACTTATAACCTAGAACCGTTAAACCGCTCCCCGCGCGTCCGATGCGGCGTTAGCGACTGCCACCGCTTCACTTAAATCGATTGTTCCGTCAAACAGCGCCTTACCGACAATCGTCCCGTACAAGCCGGGCAGTGAAGCGAGGCGCCTTAGATCCTCCATCGTGGCGACTCCGCCGCTGGCGATGACCTGGCATTTCGCCCTTTTAAGAACTCCCTCAAGGGCGTTGAAACTCGGCCCCGAAAGCATTCCGTCCGTAGCGATGTCCGTGAAAATGATCGTGCCGACGCCGATCTCACAAATTTGGTCAATGAACTCAAGTGCGTCCACGTGGGTGACTTCCGCCCAGCCTTTTACGGCGACCTTACCTTCCCGAGCATCCACTCCCACAGCAATCGCATCTCCTCCGAAACCGGCGACTAGTCCGCGCAGGAATTTGGGGTCCTCGACTGCTTTTGTACCGATTACCACTCGGGACGCACCGGCCTCCAAGAGGGATTCCGCCGCCTTGAATGACCGGATTCCGCCCCCCACTTCAACCGGTATGTTCAAGGAACCAATCAGCTTTTTGATCAAACCTAGATTCCGTTGCTCTCCTGTGAAAGCCGCCTCCAAGTCGACCACATGCAGACAATTTGCTCCCTCTTCTTCCCAGCGATTCGCGTAGAACAGCGGATCTCCAGGGTAGACTGTTTTTTGTTCCAATTTGCCCTGGCGGAGACGTACCACCTGGCCCTCGAACAGGTCGATCGCAGGCAAGATAATCATTAGAGTGTGTCCAAAAATTGACGGAGTAGTAGCAGGCCGCTTTCTTGACTCTTTTCAGGGTGAAATTGGGTGGCCAGCAAGTTCTTAGTCGCGACCGCAGCGGCAAAGCTGGCCCCGTATTCAGTGTAGCAGGCGACAATAGATT
>Ga0210389_10000384_pt1 | contig 42533 bp, 30 predicted proteins | sample IncBWH28OmetaG_FD_160127 | JGI IMG/M metagenome (GOLD analysis project Ga0210389, IMG submission 160127) | Forest soil microbial communities from Barre Woods Harvard Forest LTER site, Petersham, Massachusetts, United States - Inc-BW-H-28-O ... | reverse complement strand
GGTGTTCACCACCGCCGTCCAAAAATGCTTCCTGCCGCGTTGCTGGTTAGATGCCTTCAGGGCCGAAAACATCGACACCATATTAAAAATAAAAGCGAAGGCCAGTACCGAATAGTTCCAGGCAGGGTTGCCTTCAAGTGTTGGATGGCTAAAGCCGGTTACCCCTTCGTAAAAGGAAATACAGCCGCCTACGATAAAGATAGCCAGCGAAACGATAAACGACCAAAAATATAACTCCTTGCCATAACCGAAGGGCCGCTCGGCATCAGGCAGTTTTTTGCTTATTTTAATGCCCCAGATAAGCATCACCTGGCTTACTGCGTCGATCACGGAATGCACGCCCTCCGAGATCATCGCCGAGCTGCCGGTAAACCCCGCTGCCACAAACTTTGATGTTGCAATCAGCAGGTCGACCGCTAAGGAGATGTAGATAAATGCCCTGGATTTCATGTGGTCTAACGGTACTGTTTCTATAAAGCAAGTTTAGCGCCGGCTTGTTTTTATCGGCCGGCTATTGCTTCAAATTATAATTGAACACATCCTTTTTCCAAACGCCATTTTTATCCCTTTCATTTAAAATTACATCCATTTTGTCTGCCGCCGCACGGGTATATGTAAGTCGCACCGATTTATCCAACGATTCAAATGTGGCTTCGTTGCCAGCCAAACTGACCAGCGGAAGCAGAAAAGGCTTGTCCTTTTCTTCCCAGGCCATGCTCCTACGATTAAAATGACGTATTTTCATCACCGGCATAGCGCCATCTTGTTCAATCACCACAAATTCGTATAAAATCACCTTCTCGTCTTTTACACATCTGAAACTGCTGACCATATTATCGCCCGTCGGCGCTCCCCAAAATTCTTCCAAATCGCCCCAATCGTTTTTTTGAACCCATGTACCGGTCATAAAAGACAGATCGGCAACGGATGCCTTTTTGACTTGCGCGTGTGTATTCAATGAGGTCAACAATAAAAGGGTGATAGCCGGCACGATATTTTTCATACGCTAGTTTTAATACTAAGATAAACTATTTTTCATTAGCCCGGAACGGATAAAATATAGTTAAAACCGGTTAAGAATTCCTTATTATAACCCCGGATTGTTGGTACTTTTGAATTCCATACCCCGGCGCTATGAAAAGTATTTGTTTGTTTGCAGGAATCGCTCTAAGCGTGTCTGTTTACGCCCAGAAAAAGGATTATCCTATCCAGCCGGTACCTTTTACCAGCGTAAAGCTGGCGGATAAGTTTTGGTCGGAAAAGATAGAAACCAACCGCACGGTCACCATCCCGGCTTCCTTTGCCCGCTGCGAAAGCACCGGCAGGGTAAAAAACTTCCTGATGGCGGCCGAGCACAAAGGTTCGTTTTGCACCGTTTATCCTTTTGATGATACCGATATTTACAAAACAATTGAGGGTGCTTCCTATTCGCTTGCGGTTTACCCTGATCCGAAGTTGTCCGCTTATATTGATTCGCTGATCGACATTGTTGGCAAAGCGCAAGAGCCTGACGGCTACCTGTATACCGCGCGGTCGATAGACCCCGCGCACCCGCAATCATGGGCCGGCCCCGAGCGTTGGGTGAACGAGCAAAAGAGCAGTCATGAGCTGTATTGCAGCGGTCACCTGTTTGAAGCTGCTGCCGCACACTATATGGCGACCGGCAAGCGCAACTTTTTAAATATCGCCCTAAAAAATGCCGACCTGCTGGTGCGCACATTCGGGCCGGATAAAAGGCGCGTTGCCCCCGGTCACGAAATTGTGGAAATGGGCCTGGTGCGGCTGTACCGCATCACCGGGAAAGCCGATTACCTTAACCTGGCCAAATTTTTTATCGACCAGCGCGGCATAAAAAAGTATAACAAGAAAAGCGAAAACGTTTACGAGAACGGCACCTATTTCCAGGATGATAAGCCGGTGATCGATCAGGATGAAGCCGAAGGCCATGCCGTAAGGGCCATGTACCTGTACTCGGGCATGGCCGATGTAGCCGCGCTAACCGGCGACACCGCCTATCTGAAAGCCATCGACAAGATATGGGAAAACATGGTCGGCAAAAAGATGTATGTACAGGGCAGCATCGGCGCGGTGGGCGACGGCGAGCGTTTCGGCGCAAACTATGAGTTACCCAACGAGACTGCGTACAACGAAACCTGCGCCGCCATCGGCAGCGTGTTTTGGAACGAGCGGATGTTTTTGCTGCACGGCGATTCGAAATATATCGACGTGCTGGAAAAAACGCTTTATAATGGACTGATCTCCGGTGTGGGGCTGGATGGGAAATCATTCTTTTACACCAATGCCATGCAGGTAAGCAACAGTTTCACTTTCCCTGACCTGGAGCGAAGCCGGTCGGGCTGGTTTACCTGTTCCTGCTGCCCGACAAATTTGGTGCGGCTGCTGCCGTCCATCCCGGGCTATATTTATGCGGAAGACGGCAATAATGTTTATGTGAACCTGTTTATCAGCGGCACGGGGAATTTGATGGTGAATAACAAGTCGGTTAAGATCACCCAGCAAAACAACTACCCATGGGATGGCGCGCTAACTTTCAATATCGACCCTGCATCGGCGATGGAGATGAACCTGCGCATCCGTATCCCCGGCTGGGCGCAAAATGAGGCCATGCCGTCCAACCTGTACAGTTATGAAACCTCATCGATACAAAAACTCGAGATAAAAGTAAATGGTGTACCCGTTGATTACCACATTGAAAAAGGGTATGCGGTATTAACCAAAAAGTGGAAAAAAGGCGATAAGGTTGAACTTAACCTCCCGATGAATGTGCAGCGGGTTGTTGCCAATGCCAATTTGAAAGACGATACCAGCAAAATAGCCCTGCAGCGCGGCCCCATCATGTATTGCGCCGAGTGGAAGGATAATGACGGCAAAGCCACCAACATTATTGTGCCGAAAGATGCGGTTTTTGAAACTGCTTTTGAACCCTCGCTGTTAAATGGCGTAATGGTGCTGAAAGCGAAAGTAAAAAGTGTTAATATTGACGCGGCAAGTCAAAACATCAGTACCGAAACGAAGACGATGACCGTCATCCCCTACTACGCGTGGGCCAACCGGGGCGATGGTGAGATGACGGTGTGGTTTCCCGAACAGGTTAAAGATGTTAAACTGCTAACCAGGTAAACCGATAATAAATGAAGAATAGCTTTGACTTTTTTGGCATCCGCCCGGGCACGGAGACACACCCCTGCCCCTCTCAAGAGGGGAACCCGGCGCGCATGGCCTTAAAAAAAAGCGGTGGCCCGCGCGATTCCCCTCTTGAGAGGGGGGGAGGGGTGTGTCCTTCACCGCTCAGATCACAACCCCTTATTCTAAAATTACTTATACTAACCGTCCTTGCGGCCACCCTCGTCACAAAGGCCACCGGGCAGGAAGTATCCCTGGAAAACGGCTGGAAATTCCCCATAGGCGACTCGGCCCAATGGGCATCGCCAACCTATAACGATCACCACTGGAAGCCAATTGACGTTCAACACCCCTGGGAACAACAAGGCTACGATAAACACGACGGATTCGGCTGGTACCGCCTGCACGTGCTGATTCCTTCATCGCTGAATGATAAAGCTTATCTGAAAGACAGCGTTCGATTTAATCTCGGTATCATTGATGATAACGACGAAGTTTACCTCAACGGCAAACTCATCGCGGCATATGGCGGCCGAAAAAACGGCAATATAAAAACCGGCAACTACGGCCTGCGCAGCTATACGCTTGCCGCAAACAATTCTGCCATTTTGTGGGATAAAGAAAATGTGCTGGCCATCCGCATTTTTGATACCGGTGGTGACGGCGGCATTTATGGCGAAAAACATTACCTCGCGATGAACAGCCTGATGGATAATATTAGCATCAACACCGATGAACCGTTTGATTTTGGTGAGACGGGCATGAGCAAATCGATCAGCCTGGTTACCAACAGCAGTTACGTATACAACGGCAAGCTCCATTTCACAGCACTTGACCCGGAAACGGATAAAGTTGTTATTGATAAGACGGTAGCAGCCGGATTTTCCGCTGGCAAGCCTTATGTCTACTCATTCACCATCGACAGGAGTTTGAAACGCTCGTACTGGTTAACCTATACATTTATTGAAGATAGGTCGCGCGACTCCCTTAGCAAAAACGAAGGCACACCCTATGTACTTACGCCCTATCCTTCGGCCAAGGTGCGCATAAACGGACCGGATGTGTATGGCGCAAGACCGGGTAACCCGTTTTTGTACCGCATTCCCGCTACAGGTAAAAACCTGGAATATTCGGCAGCCGGATTGCCGGCCGGCTTAAAGCTGGACGGAAATACCGGTATCATCAAAGGTGTGGTTGCCCAAAAAGGCGATTATCCGGTCGTATTTTCAGTTCATAACCGGTATGGCACCAAAACAAAGAAATTCACGATCAAGATCGGCGATTTAATCGGCCTTACGCCAGCTTTGGGTTGGAACAGTTGGAATGCCTTTGGCCTCAGCGTAAACGACCAGAAAGTGCGCACTGCCGCCAAAACCATGGTGGATAAACTCGCCGCGCATGGCTGGAACTATATCAACATCGACGACGGATGGGAAGCTGCGCAACGCCAGCCCGATGGTTTCATCACCCCCAACCAAAAGTTTCCGGATATGTTGGGCCTTACTACGTATGTGCACAACCTTGGTCTCAAGATGGGTATTTATTCCTCTCCCGGCCCGCGCACCTGCGGCGGCTATTTGGCCAGCTGGCAGCATGAAGACCAGGATGCCAAAACTTATGGCGCCTGGGGTATCGACTACCTAAAATATGATTGGTGCTCCTACTCGGAAGTTACCGATGCCAACCCAACACTTGCCGATTACAAAAAACCCTACCAGGTGATGTGCGCCTCGCTGGATAAGGTGCCGCGCGATATACTATTCAGCTTTTGCCAGTATGGCATGGGCGATGTTTGGAAATGGGGCGCCGAGGTTGGTGGTAACAGCTGGCGCTCGACAGGCGACATTGAAGACACCTGGAAAAGTATGTCCACCATTGGCTTTAACCAAACCGCCGACGGCCCTTACGCCCAGCCTGGTCATTTTAATGATCCGGACATGCTGGTGGTGGGCAAAGTAGGATGGGGCGACAACCAGCGTAACAGCAGGCTTACGCCCGATGAACAGTACACCCACATCAGCCTTTGGAGCCTGTTGTCGTCGCCATTGCTGATCGGCTGTGATATGGGCAAGCTGGATGAATTCACGCTGAGCCTGCTCACTAATGACGAAGTGATTGCTATTGACCAGGACGCGCTGGGCAAAGAAGCGCACCAGGCCATTAATACAGATGAGCACCAGGTATGGATAAAAGATTTGGAAGACGGTGGCAAAGCGGTGGGAGTTTTTAACCTGTCGGACAAATATCAAACCATCACCCTAAACCGCAACGAGAACGGCTTAAAGGGTTACACGAAGATAAGAGACGTTTGGCAGCAAAAATATTTGATCGTAAGCGGAACGGATTTCATGGTAAAAGTGGCGCCGCACGGTGTAGTGCTGGTAAAAATGAGTAAGTAACAAGAGTTAAAACATAATAAAAAATCTTCTCCGCCAATTGGCGGAGGAGCCCCGATAGCTATCGGGGTAGAAGGGGTTAAGTATGATTTGGAAAGGCGTTTTCCCGGCAGTAACAACAAAGTTTACTGACGACGATAAATTGGATTTTGACGGCTTCGATACAAACATCGAAGCGCAAATTGAAGCCGGGGTAAAAGGAATTATTATCGGCGGGTCGCTGGGCGAAGCCAGTGTATTGACGGAGAGCGAAAAGATCGAGCTATTAAAACACACGGTTGAGGCGGTGGACAAACGGGCTTATGTGGTGCTGAATATCGCGGAGCAAACCACCCGATCGGCTTTGCAATGCGCGGATAACGCCGCCAAATATGGCGCCGACGGCCTGATGATGCTGCCGCCGATGCGCTACAAAGCGGACGAAGCAGAAACAGTTGAGTATTTTTCGGCCGTTGCGAGAAGCACGTCGTTGCCGATAATGATCTATAATAACCCCTATGATTATAAGATAGAGGTGACGCTGGATATGTTTGAGGAATTGGCCAAACATGATAATATCCGCGCGGTAAAGGAATCTACGCGTGATGTGAGCAATGTTACCCGGATGATCAACCGCTTTGGCGACCGTTATAAAATACTTTGCGGAGTAGATACGTTAGCGTTAGAGAGCTTGTTTATGGGCGCAGATGGCTGGGTGGCCGGTTTGGTAGATGCTTTCCCGCGCGAAACTGTTGCTATTTTTAACCTGGCCAAACAGGGCCGGCACCAGGAAGCGCTGGCTATTTACCGTTGGTTTTTACCCGTGCTGGAGCTGGATATACACCCCAAGCTGGTGCAATATATCAAGCTTGCTGAAACACAAACCGGCCTTGGCACCGAAACAGTGCGTGCGCCGCGATTAAAGGTGGAAGGCAAAGAGCGGGAAAAGATTTTAGCCATCATTCACAAAGCCATTGCCAACCGGCCAGAATTACCCGCCGGCAGTTGGGGTGTGGAAGAGGAAGTGGATGTAAGAGGAGTTAGTTAACCCGTTTTGTCATTGCGAGGAGCGCAAAGGCGGCGTGGGTTTTCGAAACATAAAAAATTGCAGCTACCCTGTTTACGCCGAAGGCGAAGAGAGGGTCGGCGAGCGAAGCAACGCCGGGGTGAGTCAACCCGGCGGACATTAGCGCTAATGCATTGACGGTAATGTCGCTCGGCGTCGACTCACCCGGTCATCGCTTTGCTCGGCAACCCTCTCTTCCGCAAGCGGTAAAGAGGGACGAGAAACGTTTCGCGCAATGACATATTTATATTTTTGATACATCACTATGGAAACAAAAAACTTAATAGGCTACCAATATCTGCCCAACACCGGCAAAAAATTCAATGCTTTTAACCCGGCGACCGGCATGGATATTCCCGGCGATTTTTACCCGGCAACTTTGCAGGAAGTTAACGATGTGATGAACCTGGCGGATAAAGCCTTCGCCGTATACCGCAATATTGATCGCCATAAAAAAGCCGCTTTTTTGCGGGCTATTGCCGATGAGATCAATGCCCTCGGCGACGAACTGATTGAGCGGGCCTCTGCCGAGACCGGTCTGGCCGCGCCAAGGCTTCAGGGCGAACGCGCACGCACCACCAATCAAATGCTGATGTTTGCGGCGTTGGTTGAGGAAGGCTCGTGGGTGGAAGCGATCATCGATACCGCAATCCCCGACCGCAAGCCATTGCCGCGTGTGGATATCCGCAAAATGATGGTGCCTATTGGTCCGGCAATTGTTTTTGGGGCGAGTAATTTCCCCCTGGCTTATTCTGTTGCCGGTGGCGATACGGCTGCCGCGCTGGCTTCGGGGTGCCCGGTGGTGGTAAAAGCGCACCCGGCGCATCCCGGAACAAGTGCACTGGTGGCCGCCGCTGTAAAAAAAGCCGCCGAACAAACCGGCATGCCCGAAGGCGTTTTCTCCATGCTATACGATAGCGGCTTTGCCGTTGGTGAAGCGCTGGTAAAACATCCCAAAACAAAGATCGTAACGTTTACCGGCTCGCTTGGCGGCGGCACGGCGTTGCTGAAAATGGCACAGGAGCGCGCCGAACCTATCCCGGTTTTCGCCGAAATGGGCAGCATTAACCCGGTTGTTTTATTGCCGAAAGCCCTGGAGGTGCGTCCCGAAGAACTGGCAAAAACCTACAGTGACTCCATTACCCTTGGTGTGGGCCAGTTTTGCACCAATCCGGGTTTGTTACTGGCGATTAAGTCCGAAGGCCTCGAAAGATTCAAAAAAGCGCTGGCCGATGGCGTCAATAATGTCGGTTCAGGCACCATGCTAACGGCTGGTATTTGTGCCAATTATGGCAAACTATCCAAAGAACGTCTTTCAAACCCCGAAGTAGAAGTACTGGCTCATTCGGAAAAATTAGACACCGGGAAATCCAACCAGGCGCTTCCGGCCGTTGTCGAAATATCGGCGGCTGATTTCCTGGCGGATGCTAAATATAAGGAAGAAGTTTTCGGGCCGTACTCCATGCTGGTGGTAGCTGATAATGTCGCCCAATTGGAGCAGGTGATCGCCTCGTTGCACGGCCAGTTAACGGCAACCGTAATGGCCGAAAAAGAGGAATTAGCCAACTATAAAAAAATAACCGATATGCTGGCTAATTTAGCCGGCAGGGTGATCCTTAACGGACCGCCAACCGGGGTTGAAGTCGGCAACGCTATTATGCATGGCGGCCCCTTCCCGGCAAGCACCGATGGCCGGTTTACATCCGTGGGTACTTCGTCCATCAAACGTTTTGTGCGGCCTGTTTGCTGGCAAAACTGGGATGAGGAGCTGTTGCCGGATGAATTAAAAACGGGGAACCCGATGAATATTTGGCGGTTGTTTAATAATGAATGGATGAAATAGTCATTGGTCTTCAGTCATAGTAATAAAGGTGAACTATATATGCTAAGCTATATCTTGATGACAAATGCATTAATATCCATGAGATGACTGCAAAACGATTGGTAATATTTGTTCTATTCAATTTATTCTACGTAGCGTTATATTTTGTGCCCAATTTTGATTTTCCGATATTGTTCACAACTATATCATTATCAACACTTATTTTGATCTTTAGCCTTACTTTTGTACGAAAAAGAATTTTTTGGTTCCTTGTACCATTGATTTTTTCGGTGATATTTCTAGGCGTGATAGTAATAGCATTTTTTGGCCAGTTATCTGAACACTAGAATTTAGGTATTGGGCCAATGACAATTTGAAATGACAAAAACCTTCTTCTGCATAGACGCTCACACTTGCGGTAACCCCGTTCGCCTCGTCGCCGGTGGTGGCCCCAATTTACAGGGCGCCAATATGAGCGAAAAACGCCAGCATTTTTTGCGCGAGTACGATTGGATACGCAAGGGGCTGATGTTTGAGCCGCGCGGGCATGATATGATGTCGGGCAGTATCCTTTACCCGCCTCATGATCCGGAAAACGATGTGGCCGTTTTGTTTATCGAAACCAGCGGCTGCCTGCCCATGTGCGGGCATGGTACCATCGGCACCATTACCATTGCTATCGAGGAAGGTTTGATCACCCCAAAAACACCGGGCATTGTTCGCATGGAAGCGCCGGCCGGATTAGTTAAGATATCCTACAAACAGGAAGGGAAAAAAGTAAAGTCTGTAAAGCTCACCAACGTGCCGGCTTATCTGGCTGCTGAAAACCTTACCGCCGAATGCCCTGATCTGGGCACTTTAACTTTCGATGTAAGCTATGGCGGTAACTTCTACGCCATTGTGGACCCACAGCAAAATTTTAGAGGACTGGAAAACCATACCGCCGATCAGCTGATTGCATGGAGCCGGGTATTAAGGCAAAGGATAAACGAAAAATATACATTCGTCCACCCTGAAAACCCCACCATCAGTGGCTGCTCACATATTTTATGGGCAGGTAAAACCATTTCACCAGAGGCCACGGCCCGCAACGCGGTTTTTTATGGCGATAAAGCGATCGACCGGTCGCCCTGTGGCACTGGTACCTCAGCACGCATGGCGCAATGGCATGCCAAAGGCAAATTAAAAAAAGGCGATCAGTTCATCCACGAAAGCATCATCGGCAGTAAATTTACCGGCACGGTGGAGGATGAAGTAACGGTTGGCGGCAAACCGGGCATTATCCCGTCCATCGAGGGTTGGGCAAGGATATACGGGTATAATACTATCAAAATTGATGAGGAGGATGATCCGTATGCGTTTGGGTTCCAGGTGATATAAAAATAAATATGTCATTGCGAGCGAGGTACGAGCGAAGCAAACTCGTCGCCAACCTCCTAATGCCTCAACGAAACGTTATTTTCGAATGAAGAACCATTTATACTACGTTTACATCGTTACTAATAAATCAAATACTGCGTTGTATAGCGGAGTAACAAGTGACTTAGAAAATCGTGTCTGGCAGCATCAAGAAAAAGTGTATAAAGGGTATACTTCAAAATACCAGATCAACAAGCTTGTATACTTTGAAGAGTTTCAATGGATACAAGATGCGATAGCCCGCGAAAAGCAGTTAAAGGGCGGGTGAAGACAAAAGAAGATAGATTTAATTGTTGGAATGAATCCTTCCTGGCGGGGTATGAGCCTGGATTGGATGGAATAAAACTTGAGACGTTACATAAAAAATTGTCATTGCGAGGAGTGGCAGAGGCCGCGCGTCGGGCACGAGCGAAGTCCCGCACGTACGGGATCGCCCATTGCATTACCGTATACCTATCAGCGACGAGGTTGCCGCTCGCAATGACATGTTTTTATAGATGTTTATATTATGAGCAAAGCAATTATCATCGGCGGAGGCGTTATCGGCCTGTTTTCCGCATATTACCTGCACCAATCCGGCTGGGAAGTTGAGGTATTGGATAAAGGCGACTTTACCGATAACTGTTCCTACGGCAACGCGGGCTATATTTCACCCAGTCACTTTGTGCCGCTGGCAGCGCCGGGTATGGTGGGGCAGGGCATTAAGTGGATGTTTAATAACAAAAGTCCGTTCTATATTAAACCATCCCTTAACCCCGATTTGATCAGCTGGGGCTTAAAGTTTGCCCGAAGCTGCACCCAAAAACATGTCGACCGCTCTGCAGGGGGACTGCGTGATATTGCCGTTTTGAGCAGTGAGTTGTATCATCAATTTGAAAGAGATTCGGGGATTGATTTTTGCCTGGAGGACAGGGGCGTACTGGTGTTGTTTAAAACAGAAGGCCTGGCCGAACATGAACGCCACCTGGTGGAAAAAGCCACCAACCTGGGGCTGGATGCCGAATACCTGGATGCGGCCCAAACCCGGGCATTGCAACCTGATGTGGAGCTGGATATTTTAGGATCGGTGCTTTATCGCTGCGATTCGCATATTTATCCAAATATGCTGATGAAAGGCTTGATCAAACATCTGGAAAATCTCGGCGTAAAGCTGCATCGCAACGCGGAAGTGACCGGCATACATCGCGAGGGCGATAAAATAAGCGGCGTTGCCGCAGGAGGAAATGAATACACCGGTGATACTTACCTGATTGCGGGTGGTTCCTGGTCGCCGGCGATAGCTAAACTGGCCGGGTTGAACATTCCCCTAATGCCCGGCAAGGGGTACTCTTTTATGGTGCATCAGCCCGTTAAAAAAATGACCATCCCAGCCATACTCGCTGAAGCAAGAGTAGCTGTAACGCCTATGAATGGCAGCCTTCGCTTTGGCGGCACCATGGAACTGCGCAAGATTAACCGCGAAGTGAGCATGAACCGTGTGGAAGGCATTGTTGAAGCCATTCCGAAATACTTTCCCGAATTCAAATTGCCTGTGCCCGATCCAAAAGACGTATGGTTTGGTTTTCGCCCGGTATCGCCGGACGGGCTGCCTTATATCGGCCTTTCCAAAAAATACAAAAACCTGGGCATTGCTACGGGCCACGCCATGATCGGCCTCACGCTGGCAACCGCAACCGGCAAATTGATGGCGGAAGCTTTTAATGGCGACAAACCAAGTATGGATACCGGCATTTTCGCGGTAGAAAGGTTTGACTAATGCACGCCTGGTCAGGGTGGCTCACCCCCATGAAAAATGTTTTTATATCAATGCGATCACCTGCATGGTACAACATATATCATTATTTAGCAAACATTAAACGCACCTAAGTATTTGCATAATTGCGGATTTTGTTGATAGCGCCCGTCGCCGTCAATCATTAATCGCCTGGTACACCAACGACTTAAATGCTTTGGCCGTATTGGCCACATACGGCCCCCACATTTGCTCGTAAGCTAACACGATCATGTCCTCTTTAGGATCAACCCAATATGAGGTGGAGAACACGCCGCCCCAGGAATAAGTCCCAGCCTGGCTGGGGCCGAACCGGCTTCCTTCTTCAGAGATAATAAAAAAGCCGAACCCGAATTTATTGTATGCCGCATTCTCGCCGAGATTCGGGTGCAGGTCGCCGATCTGGTTCATCGTAATCATACGCACCGTGCTGGGGGCCAGCAGGCGTACGCCATTGTACTCGCCCTTATTTAAAAACATTTGCAAAAGGATGGCATAATCGTAAAGGGTGGAAACCAGTCCTCCACCTCCCGAGAAATAGTTCGTTTTCTGTAGCGGGTAATTCATGTCGAGCGCTCCGCCAAAAACCGCCCCCGTCTTTTTTATCGTTCCCGTGGAGTCGCCCATGAAGAAATTTACCAACCGGGAACCTTTTGAGGCCGGAAGGTTAAAATAGGTATCCTTCATGCCAAGGGGATTAAAAATGCGCTTTGTAAAAAACTCTTCCAGCGTCATACCCGACCATTTCTCGATCAAACAACCCAGCAGGTCCATGTTCAGGCCGTACTTCCATTGCGTACCAGGCTGAAAAAAAAGCGGCGCTTTGCCCAGGCGGCTCATCGCGTCGGCAAGTGTCTGGCCTTTAGTGCCCACGCCGCCGGTAAGATAAGCCTTGGCATAAATGGCATTTTCAGCCGGCGTGCCGATGGCCGGGTAACCCAGGCCAGAGGTATGCGTAAGCAAATCACGGATGGTGATGGCCCGGCTGGCGGCAACGGTTGTGTAGGTGGTGTCTTTCGGATTGTAGCTCGCAAGCACTTTTTCATTGACAAAGGACGGGATGAACTTAGAAACCGGGTCGTCCAGCGAAAACTTTCCTTCTTCCCACAGCATCATAACAGCAGTAACAGTAACCGCCTTGGTTTGCGAGGCGATCCGGAAGATGCCGGTTTTATCGAGCGGCGCCTTTGTGTCCGCGTCATTATACCCATGCGCTTTATAGAAAACGATTTTGCCATGGCGGGCAATCAGCACCGCCGAGCCGTTTACCCATTTCTGTTGTACCCAGGCCTTCATGCCTGAATCCAAACGGGCAAGCCGGGTAGCAGAAAATCCGCCGGCGGCGGGAGGAGCTTCCGTTAATACTTTTGATTGTGAATGTGCAGGGTTTGCATAAACAATCAACGCAAACAGCGCGAGGAGGCCAATAAAATAACGGTTCATGGACTTATAGTTGGTTTACCAAAAATAATCAATTAGTTGAATGCGGCAAGTTTCTCAGCCGTCATTCCAGGGCAGCCGCATTAAAATAGCTTTAGGCTTATTTGCCATCTAAAGCTTAGATTTTTAACCACAAAGTGCGCAAAGATTTCGCAAAGAGCACAAAGCTAAGCACTTTGCGATCTTCGCGGTTTTCTCTTTGAGTCCTTTGCGGTTAAGATTATACATCATAAAAGTAAAAGGTAATTTATTCAGGATAATTCTATTCAAAATAATTTTTAATGCGTCTGCCCTGGCCGTCATTCGCTGTTTCGGCATAGCTTGTTCATCACACTTAAAAAATCATGCATATTATTAATAGCTTTACGATAATCCTTTTCTTATTTTAACGCATCCAATTTCGATTTGATAAGGGTTATAAAAAAATAGCTGTTCCGGCACCGCTTAAACGTATACCAACAGGATGATAAAAGATATAGTTGTTAGCTGGCCTCCGGGTTTTATAACCAGGTTAGCGCGGGATGCACGGTTGCCACGCTATAAAAGGAAACTCCTGATTGTATTTTTTCATTCGGTTTTTTTACTCGCCCTTACTGTGTTGCTGCAATATACCTCGTTCATCAGGTCGGATGAGGTTGATTTCTTAAAATTCGCTGCGATATTAAAACACGATATTTTTAAAGCTGATGAAAAGCCCTGGAAAAAAAATGTTGTTTTTATCGATGTATCCAAAGACCCGTCGCTTGCGGAGGATAGTGAGTACGGCCCGCCCGACTCAACCATGCGCGGCGCCCAGCGCGTGATCACCGACAGGGTGAAGCTTGCCAAATTATTTTCCATATTAAACCAGCATCCCGACGGGTATAAGTATGTTATTTGCGATATACTATTTGATAAACCAGGCCCGGGAGACGGCAGTTTAAAACCACAGATCGAAAAGCTTAGGAAAATTGTTATTTCCGCTATTTGGGACAACAACAAACTGGTGAAGCCGATCTTTAAAGTCCCATCGGGCGTCGTGAACTACACCGCGATAAACAAAACAACATTCACCAAAATGCCGATCTATTATAAAGATTCGCTAAAGAGTTTACCTGTTTGTTTATTCGAAAAAACAACGCCTTACCGGTTCACGAAAAGTTATTTTACTTTTTTGAACGGCAGGCCAACGTTTAATACCATGATCCCCGAGTTTTATTACAGGCCAGCCGATATGGTAACTGCCGATCAAAAGGGGAACATAAACACTTATTACCTGGGTGAGCTGCTTGCCGACCCGGACTGTTTTAGTGTTTTAAATAATAAATTTATTGTGATCGGCGATTTTGCCAACGACTTGCACGTAACTTATCTGGGCAGGATGCCCGGCTCGCTGATACTATGGAATACCTATTTAACGCTTTACAAACACCACGCTTCCATATCGGTCAACTGGCTGCTTATGCTGTTTTTTTTCTACTTTTTGATCAGCTATTGGATAATTATCCATCCGGAAAAAAAAATAAACGAGATACACAAAAAAATAAGGGTCCCTTTTTTAAGTAAATTCCTGATCAATTATATCTCATTCATCGGCGTACTGGTTTTGATCAATATTTTCTCCTACTTTTATTTTGGCACCTTTGTAAGTCTTTTTTATATTGCTACTTATCTCACTTTTATCCAGTTAGTGATTGAGAAATATCCAGAATGGAAAAAAAATTTATACGAGTATATTGTAAGTTTGTAATGATGGGATCCGCGAAAAAAGGTTTGATTTTATTATCCATGTTGTTTATAATCAACACAACATTTGGCCAGGCCTATATCGTTACCTATATCAAGGGGGATGTCTACCATAACAATACGCTGCTAAAGCTGCATGACCGCCTTGATGGCGTAAGCGAGCTTACCAGTAGTGATAAGACTGCAGAAATGGCCCTTTTTAGCGCGCAAAAAGGCAAATTCAGGTTGAGTTTCGTAAACAGCAAACCGGTAACGGCGGGGCCTGCCGCCAAAAAATCGGAGTTGTATCAATTAGTAGTTGCTAATTACTTGTTAACCTATACCACCGAAAAGACTTTGACCTCGCGTGGTGATTTTGACCTTAAGGCCTTTTTTGACGCCAGCACAAACGGCAGTGGCGGCAATGTTGTACTGCTTGAAGGTGAATCCTTGCCAATAAAATCACCCGGGTTAAAAAATAACCCTGCCGATAAATATTTTATCTGTGCACTGAAGGGGAGGGATACTGTTTGCAATCCTATCCGCAGAAATAGCAGTTTTTTGATTTTCGACCGGCAATTATTTGAGGGATCGGTCCGTCCGGGCAGCCCGGATCATCATGCTGTCCCTTATTTTATCAAGCGGGGTTATACACTCAACGGAAAATACCTGGAAGAAACGTTTTCGGGACCGGCTAATATCACTTTCCTGACCCGGGAAGACCTGCAGGACCTGGCAAAAATGTTTGAGGAAGGGCTTACAACCTACTATGGCAACGATAAGAAAAAAATGATAGCCGATATTGAAAGCCAGTTAACGTATTATTACGGCAACAGCTTTGAACCGGCCACGCAACAGGTATTAACCGGGCTTATTAATTGATTAAAATAGGTATGGCGCAGAAACATATCCCCATTGTGCTTAAATCCATCACCCTTTAACGCGCGGGGAAACGATATGAAAATCCGGTGGCTGCTCCCGTTCAGTATTCTTTTCCTGCTGCTTTCAACTTCGCTATCCGGGCAAACCAAACGGGCATTAATATTTGCCATCGGTAATTATCCGGACGACAGCGGCTGGGTTGCAATTTCGAGTGCAAGAGATGACTCGCTGGTTCAAAAAGCGCTTCGTGATCAGCAATTCACAGATATCAGGGTAGTGCGGGACAAAGGCGCCACCATAGCCGGTATAAAAAACGCGCTGAGCGACCTGGTAAACAGGTCGGCGGTTGGCGATGTTGTGGTTATTCACTTTTCCTCACATGGCGAGCAGGTGGAAGACCTGGACGGCAATAAACCCGACGGCCTTGAAGAGAGCATTGTGAGCTATGAAGCTAAACAACCACCCTACGGCACAGAACCAACCCGGGAAGAAGTTTTAAAATTAAGGCAGGGGTATTTCCTGGATAATGTGTTTGGGACATACGTTGATAAGCTGCGGGCAAAACTTGGCAAAAACGGGGATGTAGCTATTTTCCTCGACCTGTGTTACGCCGGAACGGGCACACGCGGAACGGCAAGGGTCAGAGGTGGGAAAGCTCCCCTTGTTTCAAGGGGGTTTTACTCCAGGAAACATGCAATAACAGCAGATAACAAGCAGGTGTTGACGCTTCTCAACGAAAGCAACATGGCCTCCTACGTGGTTATTGGCGCCGCCAGGGCAAATGAATCTGACAACGAGACCTATGATGACACCAGGCACAGCATTGGCCCGCTTAGTTATGCCATAACCAAGGTTTTTGCCAACCTGGAACCCGGCATGACCTATCGTACCCTTTTTGCAAAAATACAATCCGTAATGAACAGCAAGCTGCCCGATCAGCACCCGGTACTTTCCGGCAACGGGCAGGACAGAACGCTGTTCGGCGGGAGCTTTATTGCGCAAAAACCGTATATCCTGATCGACAAGATCAATGGCAGTGATTTGACCCTGGCGGGGGGCAAATTTGCCGGCCTGGATATAGGGGCCAAAATTGCGGTGTACCCGGCGGGCACCAATAGCCCGATGGGTATTAAACCCCTAACCACCGGCACCGTAACGAAAGCTGAACTTTACACTGCCGGGGTTCATCTCGACTCCGATCCCGGGCTGAAAGAGGCGGCGCTGGGTTGGGTTTTTATAACGCATCAAGCATTTAAAACCGAAATGTTAAATGTAAGTATCGCCAATAATATAGCCACCGTATCCCGGGGTAAGGAACCGGCCTCAGCATTTTCACCGAATGAGCTATTGAGGCTCCAAAAGGCGCTCAAAAGCTTGCCATCTGTGAAACTCAGCGACCGGCCAGACATTAATATTGCGAGAGGAAAGAACAATAGCGTCGATTCAATTATCATCAGCTCAACCGGCGCAGCCTTTGATACCATCGCCAACGCCAGTAAGGATACCGCCCGGTTGAAAAACAAGATCAAAACCTATATCCGTTACTGCTTTTTAAAAGATCTGAACGTAAACGACCCGGACGCCGACCTGGAAGTAAAGCTTCTGCCAGTTGTTAACGGAAACCCGGACACCAACTATGTGCACTTGAGCGATACCAGCTTTACCGCCGGTGACAAAATGGTGATATGGGTGAATAATAAAAGCGGCAAAAATTTATATGTCAATATCCTGGATATGCAGCCGGATGGTATTATTAACGCGATATTGCCCAACAACAGCGCAAGAATATTTGCGGACGACCTGTTAGTGCCGGCCGGCGCATCTTTTGCTTTTACCAAGTATGTGATAACGCTTGCCCCTCCCTGCGGAAAAGAGATATTCAAAATATTTGCGTCGACCGACCGGATCGACCTGGAAAGTATCGCCAATTCAAATGGAGCAGGCAGAAGAGGAAACCTGAAGCCTTTTGAGCGGCTGGTTCAGCAATCGTTCAATTCGCGCAGCACGACGGATCAAAACATAGGCACCGCGGATGGCTCCAGCTATAATTTGTATTTTGATATCAAACCAAAGCAATAGGAGCGTTATTTCACCTTGTCCGGGAAATACTGTTTCATCAGCTGGTTAAAATCTGCAAGTTTCCTCAAATTTACAATGTCGGGATCGGTGTTAAGCCATGCATAATCCTTAAATCCTTTTTCCAGGGCCAGTTTCAGGTATTTGATGCCCATATCCGTATCACTCGCCAGCGAAAACCCGCAGGCGACGTTATAGTAAACCGCCGGGTCATCGGGATAATATTTAACCGCCTTTTGTAAACAAGCAATCCCGTTTTTATAATCCTTGCTGTACACATAGGCAAATCCAAGGTCCTGCAAATGGTATGTAATGGTACTATCCAGTTGGATGGCTATGTTGTAATAATAAATCTCCTTTGCATAGTCCTTAAGGGCCAGGTAAACATTACCTATGTTGTTATACACGCCCGGATTATTAGGATTACGTTTTGCGGCTGTGGAATAAAAGGCTAATGCTTTGTCGTAAGCTTTCGCGTTTTGGTAAATGTGGCCAATGTTCATATAGGGCAGCGCGCGCGTGGAATCAACCCCGATGGATTTTTTATAATACAGCATCGCCGTGTCAGGTTTATTTAAATCATCATAATCCGCCCCGAGGTCATTATAGCCAAGCGGGCTTGATGGCGCAAGTGCAACAGTTTTTTTGTGATAAATGATCGCTGTATTGTATTGCTTCAAAAAATAATAAACGTTTCCAAGCGCATTGTACAGCTGTGCATTTCCCGGGTCCAGGTTGATCGCTTTGGTGTAGTACAGTATTCCCTTGTCGTATTGTTTTAAGCTGGTATAAATGTTCCCCAGGTTTTTATACGCGTTTGAATAGGTAGAGTCAAGCTTAACCGCTTTTTGGTAGTCGGCAATCGCTTTTGGAAAATCTTTTTTTAGATAATAACAAGCGCCAACGTTATTGAAGGCAATTGCAAAAGTGGTATCAAGCCTGACGGCTTGTTCATAACTGGTGATCGCATGCTCCATATCCTGGTTGTAAAAATAGGCGTTGCCCAGGTTATTGTAGGAATCTGCATCGTTCGGGGTCAATTTTATGGCACCCTGGTAATTGAATATCGCTTTGTCATAAATACCCTGCGCATAGTATATATCGCCTATCGTGCGCCAGGCGGCGGATGAGTTCGGATCAAGCTGAAGTGCTTTTTGGCTATATTTTAACGCTTTATTAACGCCGGTTGTCCCCTGGTTGCAATAAAACTGGCTAAGGGTTAGGTAATTATTAATATCCAAACTGTCTGTCGACAGCGCTTTTTGATAAGCCGCTTCTCCTTTTACGGTATCTTTCATTTCCAGGTATTCATTCCCTAAAGCCCGGTAAAGCAAAGGGTCACGGGGGTTTTTGTCTATCCCCATTTTTAAATAATATACGCTGCTGTCTTTCAGGTTTATTTTATTAAATAAGCCCGCCACGATATAGTACCCATGCGTAAAGCCGGAATCGCATGCAATAGATTTTTTTAGATAACGCTCAGATATTTTAAAGTTTGGGTCATTAACCGAGTTGCTTACCATCGCCTTAGCGCTTAAAAAGCCTAAATTGCAGTTGGCGTACTTATTACAGGGATTGATGGACAATCCCTTCATAAAATATTTCTGTGCCGAATCCAGTTTCCTTTCGCCGGTATACAAAACGCCAATATTTTGGTAGGCTACGTCATCCAGGCTATCCAGCCGGACCGCTATGGTATAGTGCCTGATCGCCAGGTCAAAATTGTTTTTTTCACTGTAGAAATTCGCCAGGTCGCTTTCAGGTTCAGCCCATTTTGGCGCAAGCTTTATCGCCTTTTTAAAATAGACCTCACACGAATCATTCTTCAGATCGTATAACAAATGCCCCAGCATTAAATAGTTGTATGCGGCGGCAGTGTCTCTTCTGATTGCCTTTTTTATAAGGCCAACGCCTTGTTCCCTTATGGAAACATTGTTCACCTGGTCGCAGGCCGCGGCTTGCAGAAAATACAACTTAGTATATAAAGGATCCAATACTTCAGGTTCATTATTTAATAATTTAACCGCTTTTTCCATCATTTCCGCGGCCTTATCAAACCCCGTTATGGTCACCGTTTTCATCCTCACAATCTGGTCCTCTATCCCGGCCGGTATATTTTTTATCTCATCTTTATTAGCCGTGCCACCGCTTTTATTGCTGAATTCATTTTCCATGCGCTGCAAATGAACTATGCCCTTGCCGCTTAAAAATAGGTTTATTTTTTCCTGTCCAAAATTGATAAACTCAGTAGCAAGCGAATATTTTGCATCCTCGGTTATTGGCTGCCCCGGCCATTTTTTGTTCATTTTATCATAAATATCCTCAGCGGAATTTCGCCCTAACAGGTTCTGCGACTTAATAGCGGCAATGAACTTATTATCCAGCGCCACCAGCCCCGTATCCAGCGGTGCGCCTTTTGTAACGCCTTTTTGCCCGCCATTTTTAGTTAACACTTTGGCTATATTATCGCTGTTGCTTTGCTGCAGCATACTCTCGGCGAGTTTCCAATTATGGTAGGTGCCGCTATCCAGGTTCGCCATCGTCTCCAGGTCCCTGTCCGGCGGAAGAAAAACCGGGACCTGGTCGGTATTGAATAAAGTTTTTGCGTCTTTTCGAACCCGGCTCTTTACAAAACCCGCAATTTCTGCCAGCGATACCTTCCCGTCATTATCGGCTGCGTCACCCTCTTTATCGGCCTCGCCGCTCAATCCGGCAACCAGGTACCAGGTAAACAATCCGTGGCCGTTCCCCACTTTCTGGCTTTCAACGGCTACTTGTCCGGCTCCGGTCGAAAGCATGATAATCTCGCCGGCGCCTTGTTCGGTAATTGATCGCATCCCGCCAATAAAGCTTTGCCGGCCCTGTTCACCGCCGGGCAGGTCATTTGTTCTACAGGCATCAACAATTAATACTACGTCGACTTTTTTTTGAGTTAACGGCGCAATAAACAATGCTTTTACAGCACTCATAAATATATTGCCCGTGGCCATGTAATTATTCGTTTCCTTATTGGGCATGCAATCATAAGGCAACAGGAAGTAAGCAAATTCATTCATCGCATCGCCATGCCCCGAAAAGTAGATGTACAAGCGATCTCCCTCTTTTAAATTCTTACCATTAAGCCATAACAGCGCATAATTATTAAAGTCGCCTGCTTTCGCCTGTTCGTTTGTCCTGAAAAAAATATTTTCGGGTTTTGTATTGCCTCCCCCGGGAGTTTCCAGAAAATCGCGGAAAAGTTCGGCGTCTTTGTCGGCATATTTCAAGGGCGGAAGGCCGGGGTAGTTTGATATGCCGAAAATAATGGCATAGGTTTCGCCCGCCACGGGTTTTTGCACATTTGTATTGCTAACCTTGCCGCCTTTGGTTTGCGCAGCGCAGCTCAACATAAAGAAAAAGAGTGCCGAAAACAACAATAGCGTTTTTGCGCTAAAAATATTTTGCGGCGGATATTTCTTTTTCAATTCAGGCATAAACTCTCCCATCAATTTTGACTGTCGTTAACCCGGCGTTTCCTGCTATTTAAATATAATCAGTTGAAGGTAATTATTTTATAGGAAATGCAATGGTTTGAGTACGAAAAAGTCCGGGTGCCTGTATTCAAAATTATTAAAGCAAGAATATAATAGCATACCAGACTTAGAATAATATTTTTTTAGTAATTTACGATGTTGTGCAGCAGTAAATACTGCTCCCGTTTTACCGGTAAATTATTGCAAACAGATTGCCAGACACCTCCAGCTGATTGTGCAAAAGCTGGCGGGGCAAAGCTGAAAATAGAAATGCTAAAACTTCGGTTTTATGAATAAAAAATACTCCCTTATCGTATTATTCTTTGGCTTGATTTGGCTTGCCGCCGGTTGCGCGGGATCAAAATTCGGCTCGGCAAAAAAAAATGAAAAGGTGGTGATGCTTGCACCGCCAAAGCGCGACGTCATCAATTTTGCGTTACTAAAAAAGCAGCAGGAGCAGCCGCAAAAATTGGCCAGCCGGGGTGGCGTATCGCGGGGCGCTGAAACCGCATTCGCCGGGAGCCTGGTTTCCATTGGTGTAACGGCAGTAAAGCAGGTGATCGCCAATGAGCATAAAAAATACTTCGCAGAATGGAAACAGGGGCTTAACGATCTGTATTTTTACGACCAACCCTCGGCCGAGGGTCCTTTCGACCCAACCGGCATGCAGTTTAATGGCTTTTCCATTACCAGGACCTTTAAAGATCAGGATAAGACAATAACGGCGCTAACGGCGGAGTTTGAGGTGGATAAAGATTCAGTACCGGCGAATGAAATTATTAATGATGCCATTTTCAGGCTAAAGCTGAAAAACATTAAGATCAATTTTTCAAAAGCTAAAGTTCCGCAAGGACGCGACACGGTAAATATTGATTTCAACATCATTTTCACCACTTCATATATCAATAAAGACGGCCAGATGTTTAAGGACGCCGAGTTGGGCAGTTTTATGCTGCGCTTAAGAAAGGCCCCGCTGGATAGTACATCCGCCGGCTACAAGGAGTATTACGATAAACTGAAGAATAAACGGCTCGACGGAAAATGTTTTATTGTGCCGCGCTCCTATGGTCATTATAAAACACCGGACGACAATATTATCTCCTTATATAACCAGGGAATGTTTTCTATTGCAGTAGATGTGAAGGAATGTTCAAAAGACAGTTTTGTCAATGAAATGCTCATCAATACCGCAGGTTCAGGCGTCGATCTGATACGGGATGTAATAATGGAAAATGTTAAAAAGAAAGTTGGGGATAATTAGTCCTAAGTCAGGGAAGCATCAGATTGACTGAAGACTTACGACTAAAGACTTTCGACTTAGTACTTTTAAACCATCGGCTCACCCACTTTAATCCCTCTTTCCAGCGCGTTTTTCACATTTTTGGGAATATAGCTGTCAAGGTTATGCATCCGTTCGATCACGGATGGGTCGATGCACTCATTAAAGCCGGTGTTTTGGCCTATTTTTCGGGTTATGACCGGGTTAAACTTATGAATAAACGTCATAGAATTATGCTGTTTACCCCTGGGGTCGGGCGCCAGGAATATCGGGAAGTCCTGGTTTGTGCTGGCCATCCCCATATCTATCCCAAGGCCGGCCTGTTTGGCCTTTTCTATCATCCATAGCAGGGAGAGATCGCTTAATTGCTCCTCGTGATAGCCGCCGCCCACGTTGCAATGTACACCCGCAAACCAGCGCTGCTCCACAAACTGCTCCACATTGTTTTCAATAGCGTGTTTACTTTGCCGCCATAAGTTCACATCAAATAAACTCCGATGCTCGTCAATCGCCATTGCCTGGTAGGCATGTTTGATGATGTGGCTTAAGGTCAGGTCGTGAAATTTGTACCTTTTCCGGTTCCACATCCTGAATTTGGTGTGGGGTATGCCTAGCGCGCCCACGGTATCCCACACGCCTAAAAATTTAATTTCCGTATCCGGGTAACTGTTCCGGGCAATAAAGCTTTCCGATCGCTCTCCCCCTGCCCTGCTTTCGTGTGAGGGATCGCGGTAAAAGTTATAAGCTTCCTGTATCAGGCGAAGGTCCTGGATTTTTAGTATACCGCAACGCCGTATCATACCCGCCAGGCTGCGAACGGTGTAAGCGCCGCGGCTAAAGCCCATCAGGTACAACTCGTCGCCCGGCTCGTAGTTCCATACAATAAATTTATAAGCATTGATGATATTATCCGAAAGGCCCAGGCCGGTTGCCCCGTTAACGGCCCTTGTAACGGCAGTGCCAATAGCCCCGACGCCGTTGTCGTAGTGCTTTATTTGCTTAATGCCACCATCGCTTTTGGCAATAACCTGGAATATTTTTTGCACGTTCGACCGCACAACATAGCCGTTTTCAATATTGCCCGGCTTGTTCCAGGTACCGTCGCTGCAGATTACAATACGCTTCATTTTATGCTTAATTTGAAATATGGCGGTGAAATAACCTCTTTAAATGTAGACAGTTGAAAGCATATTTGCAAGAGGAATGGCGAGGAGCCGTGATTTGACGAAACCGGCGATTAGCCTGCAGCGAGATATTTCTTTGCCAGCGGGATAATAGTCAGCGATTCGCCCCGGTCCTGGCGCCTTTCGGACTGATATACGGCTGGTTTAATGAGCATTCGGCCCATCGAATTGCATTTTTTTTAGTCGTAAGGCACATAATTGCCTGAGCAGTGTGCTTTTGACAATTAAATGTTTAAACACATAATTTTTCCTGCTAACTTTATACTTTGATATCTGGTATTTGAAAGGAAATATGGAAATAGGAATTGACAGCTTTGCCGCAACAGGCAACCTGTACAGTGCGCTCGACGCGCAGGGCAACATCGATGCGATGGAACAACTGCTGGCCAGGATAGAATTTGCCGACCGGGCCGGGCTTGACGTGTTTGGTATCGGCGAGCATCACCGGAAGGAATTTTTGGATTCAGCTACCTCGGTGATCCTGGCGGCAGCGGCGGCCCGCACCACCAACATCAGGCTCAGCAGCGCGGTAACTGTTTTAAGCGCGGCCGACCCGGTGAGGCTGTTCCAGCAATTTGCCACGCTGGATATAATTTCGAAAGGCCGTGCCGAAATGGTGGTGGGGCGCGGTTCGTCGATAGAAGCGTTCCCGCTTTTTGGCTTTAGCCTCCAGGATTATGATGCCCTGTTCGCTGAAAAACTGGGCTTGCTGCTGCAGGTTAAGGATAACGAAACGGTTACCTGGTCGGGGCGTTTCCGTGCGCCTCTGCATGAGCAGGCTATCTATCCGCGCCCGGTACAGCAGCCCCTGCCGGTATGGCTGGGCGTTGGCGGCACGCCTGCCTCATTTGTGCGCGCGGGCACACTGGGCCTTCCGCTGATGGTGGCCATCATCGGCGGCGATACCGAACGTTTCCGCCCGTTGGTGGATTTGTACCGCAGGGCGGGCAAGGAAGCAGGTTTTGCGCCGGAAGAGTTGAAAGTTGGTATCCATTCGCTGGGCTATGTGGCCGATACCACTGAAGAGGCTGCGGAAACCTATTATCCCGGCTACAAGGAAACCTTTACCAAGCTGGGCCGCGAGCGCGGCTGGCCGCCGGTAACACGCCCCGGTTTTGATGCGCAAAGAGGCCCCAGGGGCGCCTACCTGATCGGTTCGCCGGAAATAGTAGCTGAAAAAATCATCCGCCACAGCGAGGCACTGGGCGGGGTTTCCAGGTTCACTTTCCAGATGGACAATGCCGGCCTGAGTCATGAGCAACTGATGAATGCGATAGCGCTTATAGGGCAAAAGGTAAAGCCGCTGGTGGGGTAAACCCATTAGACCGTCATTGGAGGGTTTTTGTATCTACCCAAATATTTTCGGAACAAAAATATTTAAAACCTCCACTAGGATCAGGATAATGATCACCCATTCCAGCCGGAAACTGGTGCGGTATTGCAGCAGGTCCCTGAAAAGTTCGTAGTTGTCTTTTACGATGCTTAAGCTTTCCTGGATATTCCTGAATCTTTCCCGAAGGTCGAAGGTGCGGTTAAGATCGTTGTGAATTTTATTTAAATTTTCGTCCTCCCAGGTTTCGGGGGGCGCGTCAAAAATATACAGGTTCTCGGCAATGCGGTTTTTCAGCAGCAGGGTTTTACCGATGTATTTTTTCAGATTGATCCCCGAAATGTCCAGGCTTCCTTTTGCCTCCAATATCTGCGTATGGTAATTGGTTTCTTCTAATAACTTACTTGTTTGCGCCTCATAATAATCAAGCGCGACCGACTGGGAAACATTCAGCATGATCAACCGGAGCACTTCAACATCCGACCCGATGATCTCAATCGAATTAAAGCCTATTTTGTTTTTTGCCGAGTTGGTTTGAATCTTAAATTCCTCTTCCAAACTCTCATCGAATTTGTTTTTGCAGTAGGCATATATCAGCCTCAAAAACTCGGCTATGCGGACAGGGTCGTAGTTTAAAAAGCACACTACGCCATATTTAAAAACATAGATATACCGGCCTTCTTCGGTAATGTAAAACAATTCGTCGGTATCGCCAAAGTATAATTCGGCCTTAAAGGCGCCTCTGAACGATTTTATATCAATGCTGTCGGCTACCTGGTAGGATAAAACTTGTACTAACATATATCATTGCTTAGCAAACATTAAAGGTACTTAAATATTTGCCCAAATTTGTTGCTGCCAGGTAGCACACCAGGGAAATCGCTTTTAAAATCTTCTCAGCAAGAGGAGGCTCCGCTGGAGCCTAAATTAGTTTTTTTTATCCTATAAACAGGCGACTCCTCTGGAGTCGACCAACGATATTAGTTCATAGCTCCAGAGGAGCATCCTGTTTATAGGAAAGTCGGTTTTTCTTAGGCTCCAGCGGAGCCTCCTCTTTAAAAGCGATTTCCCTGGGTAGCACACAGGAAAATCGCTTTTAAAATTGATCATGCCTTTTCCCGAAATCAATAGCTTTCAAACCCCGTACGTACGGGGTTAAAGTGTTCACGTTTTGCACACACACACCCGCAAAACGGCAACGAAACGCACTGGTTTTTAGCAAGTTAAAATTTACAATTCTCAAAATTGTTACGTTTTTGAGGATTTTCGTGAACACCTGGCTCAGTAAATAGTTGGCACTGAGCAGTTTGCAGAATTTGTGATTGTACATTGCCCGCCTAAACAAGGTTTAAACCTACTGTAAGTATTTGACAATAAGCAGTTTAAATGGTTTAACCACTGCGCGTTGCCCCCCTTTTCAAACGTGAGTCTGACGCGTAAGCCAGGTGCGGAAAGGCGACTCATGCTCCGCTGACAGGCAGCCACTATGCTTATGGTTTTTGGGGGTTGATTAATGTAGTTTAACGGCGTACATTTAAACTATTAATTGCCTTGGTTTTGGTTGACCTTTTGATATAATGACCTAGCGGCTGATTAGCCGCCAGCGGGGCATGAGTCGCCTTTGCGCTGCAGGCCCCTTCGTCAGACTGAATTGGCGGGTGCCGTCAGTTATGTAGCTTCGATAAGTTTCGCGCCGCACGATATCTCTTTTTTATTTCTTTCTACCGACGTACGACCCTGCTGGGGCCGGCAGACCACCCTCGGCCCCCCTCCCGAAAAATAAATAATAACTATTCCGGGATTCAATTGTCTTCTATCAAACAATTCAATTTTATGAAAAAATTAATTTTTATCATGGCGATGTTAGCGGCTTGTTTTCTTTGTAAAACTGCTGATGCACAAATAGGTTTTGGCATTGGCGTAAACATTGGCAATCAGCCCGACTGGGGCCCTGTTGGCTATCACCACGCCCGTTATTATTACATGCCGGATGCGGATGTGTACTATGACGTTAACGTACACCAATATGTTTATTTTGAGAATGGGGCATGGACCCACGCCGCGGCGCTACCGCCAAGATATGGCAACTTCGACAAATACCACAGCTATAAAGCCGTAGTAAACCAACGCAATCCATGGGAACACCATGCGGATATCCGGGCGAAATACGCCGCTTACAAAGGCAACACCGACCAGCGAAACATACGCGACAGCCATGACTATCATTATCGTAATCACTGGAAAGAAGGCGGCGAAAAACATTGATAACGGTTATTTCCGTCGTCGGCCCCCCGAAGATTTAGGCTTATCCGCAAAAATTGGTCTCAGATATTGCCCCGCCACTTTCAATTGGGCGACCATCAAACGTTCCGGAACGAGAGAACGTTTTTTGCTTCGTTTCTACCCACCAGACGTCCGCCAATCGGCGGACGATGTTTTGCGTTCCATAGGAACGCTTCGTTGGTAGAAGAACAAATAGGTACAGTGCGTTCCATAGGAACGCCTGGTGAAATAGGCGACTATATCCGTCCAACCAAATTCTGTGGCTAAACTTAGAGCCTGTTTAAAAATGGTTTTATAAAGGAATCGTAGAGACTCGATGCATCGCGTCTCTGACAGGCAGATAAATAATAGAACATTTTTAAACAGGCTCTTAAAAGCTCTTTAAAACCGTTTCGAAGAAGTAGTACAAGAAAAGTTCATTGCCGTTGGCTGAAGCCAACGGAATTTATGGTGTGAGTCTGTTGGCTTTAGCCAAAATTTACGTCGCAAATGGCCGCTAATTATTCGGCTAAAGCCGAAAACGTTCAATATACAAACTTCCGTTGGCTGAAGCCAACGGCAATGAAGAATTCATGTTATTTTTAAACAGCTTTTTAAAGTCGAAAAAGGAACCCTGCGCTGTAAATACCACGACGAAACGCCGCTAACGTTGCTTGCGCAGACGTACCGCTGGGTCATAGTCCGGCCGCCTGCGCAAGCAAATACAATCCTGCCACCAGGCCTACGGCACCCGTGGCAATGGCGATGCGCTGACCGGCCGGCGCAAGGCGTTCGACAGTGATCGCCACAGCAACTATAGCCATAGCGCGAATATCCATCACCCCAATGACGAGCAGTACCGCCATCTGGCCAAAACAGCAGCGGCTGCAATGGAGGCCGAGCCGCAAACCATGTCGCCAGGCTGTACCGGCCTTGGCCGGTAACGTGCGATCTCGCCCGGGCATCTGCCTGCAGCAGCTAAGATGATGCGCCTTCCATGTCGTGAACTGGAGCACTCCCGCCGCCACCAGAACCACACCCACCGCGACCGGAACCGTGCGCGCCAGTGCCGGATGCTGCATTTCGAGCGTCGCCAGTATGACGCCGACCGGAAAAGCGGCGATTCCGAACAAAGTCCACACAAAGAAATACCCTGCACCAACCAGTCCGGTTAGCCAACCCACCCGGGCGGGGCCGGTTTTGCCGACGGCCTGGCGGTAGCGCCATAGCATTGGCGCCAGGGATGGCATCATCATGGCTACCATCATTACCACCCACATGCCCAGGAATGACAATGCTGCGCCGGCCCACGTCTGCCCGGGCATCAGCATCCAGGTCATCGACATTGTCCATCCGCCGGGCATGGGCATTCCACCCATGGCGGACATGGACGCGCCCCATACAATCGTCACCGCCGCGCTGGCAGCAAATACCAGCGCGGAGATACCGAAAAAGACCCGACCGGAAACCAGGCTTCGCAGGATATCACTGTTGTCGCTCTTCTCAATCATTGCTTTGTTAAGGTTAATACTCATCGTGGCGGCGCCACCAGTTATTCGTCTCGTTACGGCCCAGTGGAGCACGGTCCAGCCATTGATAGGTCGCCCAAAGGCCGTCCAGTCCGCGCGAGAAGGCGGAATAAGTATGGTAAACGGTATCGCCATCGCGCGCAAACGCGCTCATGCCTGGTCTTTGACGCGTGAAGGTGGCTACGTCGGTTCCGGTCGTTGCCGCAACCTCGGCCACAGGCCCCTCGCCTCGTGTGGTCAGCGCGTCGCCGATCCCGTTTATGATAAAAGCAGGCTCGCGCCGGTAGTTGTATTCGATGCCCGCGCGTTGTTGTTCCTCGGTGAAAGAAACGTTGAAATCGAAGTTGAAGTCGCTCTCGTTCGACGATGCCCAGGGGAATGTCCACTCCAAACGTTTTTTGTATGCCTGCAGCTTCGCAAGCGGCGCGCGGGATATCGCCGAAAATGCGACATCGTGGTTGGCCAGGTGGACCACCATGCCGTCGAATACGTCTGCAATTGCCGAGCAATTCGGGCACCCCGCCGTATAATCCGGTCCAAACATAAAGTGGTAAACAAGGAGCTGCGAGCGCCCTTTGAAAAGATCGGCAAGGGAGGCCGTACCCTCATCCGTGTCGAACTCGTAGTCCTTATCAACGCGTACCCAGGGCAGCTCCTGGCGCTGGCGTGCTACTTCGTCGCTTTGCCGTATCAGCTCCTTCTCGGCTTTCAGCAGCTCCAGCCGCGAGGCAAGCCACTCCTCACGTGTTCCTGTTTTGTGGTTGGTCATTGCTTCTCTCCTTTTTACTTTACATAGGTTTAAATTCTTCTTTGCTCTTTTTGGTTTCTGTTCCCGGTTTTCCCGTTCCTGCTCATTATGCCGCTTTGTTACCTTTAGTAATCCAATTACGTAAACTACTGCTGATATAAGAGCCCCATGCGTTTGAACAGTCGTTGTAACATTCAATGTCCGGGACTAAGCCAACGTGGGTAAAGCGCACCTCCGTTTGGTCGCCCTTTTTTTCTATTTCAAAAATAATTTTGGTGCCGGTCCACTCGCTTTTGTCTTTAACAAAATTAATACTACTGTCTGTAACAAGCCAAACAATTTTCTTGCCGGGCGTTAATTCCGTTATCTTTTGTTTTGAATGATGGTACGGTTTGTACGCATATGTAAATTCATCGTTGAGTTTGTCCGTGCTGCCTTCAATTCCGGGGTCCCCTGTCCACCATCCGCAGACATTATTGATGGCATCGAACGCTTCTTCCGGGGTTTGATCTACCATCAGGGTAGCGGTAAAATTTTGATTTTCCATGATTGATTTTTTTGATCAGGTCAAAAATAGATGGATTTGAGGCGCGATTTGCGTGGCAGAAATGACAATTAAATTAGCTGATTTTGCCATTTGAAGAATACCTTTATGGCCAGATGATGTGCGGATGTGCGGATGCAGGGAAATCGCGTCTAAAATTTAATCGTAGCAACCCTCTTTCCGCCGCAGGCGAAGAGAGGGTAGTCGATCCGCCTTCAGGCGGAGTGACCGGGTGAATCGATCCGGCGGACATTACCGTTAATGCATTAGCGCTAATGTCCGCCGGGGTCTACTCACCCCGGCGTTGCTTCGCTCGCCGACCCTCTCTTCGCCTGCGGCGTAAAGAGGGTAACTGCAATTAAATGTTAAAAGCGATCTCCCTTGGCTCTTGGTTCTTGACTCTTAATTCAAATCGATATTTATGCGCATAGCCATCCTTAATTACGAACATGCTGTTGCTACCTGTGTAACCGGGCCAGCTGAGATATGGAGCGCAATGGCTAATACCATTCCACTCCTGACCAACACCCCGCTAAAAAACCCCGTTGCGATAGATTATATAAGAGCGGATAAAAAAAAGTCGTTCCGCAAGGCATTAGAGACAGGCCTGGAAGAAGTGCTGGGAAATGAACAGGTATATGACCTGGTAATTGTTCCGGCTATGCGTGCCGCAAAAATTGATGATGTTGTAACCGGCGAACGCCAGCTTGTCGACTGGTTAAACCAACAGCACGCAAAAAACGCTGATTTAGCCAGTATTTGCATCGGGGCTTTTTTGCTGGCCGAAACAGGCTTACTTAAAGGCAAAAAGGTTACTACCAATATAAGGTTTGCCGACCTGTTTCGCCAAAGATACCCGGACGTAGAAGTGCAGGACGACAAAATTATTATTGACCAGGGCAATATTTATACCTGCGGCGGGGCTTTTGTTTTTACCACTTTTATGATCTACCTGATTGAAAAGTACTTTGGACACCAGGAAGCCATTATGGTATCCAAAGTACTGATGATCAACACGCATCAGCTACCCCAGCACACCTTTTCCGTTTTTCAGCTTCAGCGAAACCATTCAGATGAAAAGATCGTGGAAGCGCAGCTATTTATCGAAAAAAATTATGAGCATTCCCTGTCTATCGAAGGTTTAGCCGGGAGATACTATATGAGCAACCGGAATTTTATCCGCCGTTTTGAGGGCGCCACCGGCAATACGCCTTTGGAATATTTACAGCGCGTACGCATAGAGGCAGCAAAAAAACTGCTTGAAAACAGTAATGACAGTATTGAGCAGATAGCCGTAAAATGCGGCTATGAGGACATTGGGTTTTTCAGAAAAATATTTAAAAGAAATGTTGCCTTAAACCCAAAGGAATACCAAAAAAAATACGGAAAAACGGGGTGGGGATGAAGCCAGTGCACAACATATTGGGGGTGTCCGGATGGTGCCGTTTGGTGTCAACGAGCCTTTGCGCCGCTTTTGCAATTTTTTTCTCAGGCGCGTCCAGCCGAATTAAAAACAAGGCCTTTGATTTTTTATCAAATGCCCTGTTAAATATGACAAATAGAATTTTAAGCTTTTACGGTGTGATGAGCCGTATCAAATTGTTGCCGGTGTCGGCAATGAAAATCTGTCCATCGGCAGTTACAACCAAGCCTTGCGGGCCGCTAAATGTAGAGGCCTTTAATGTGCTGTTAGTGGATCCGACTTGTCCTGTACCAGCATAAGTTATAACCGAGCCTGTGTTTGGAGTGATCTTCCGGATCACATTATTTCCGGAATCGCCCACAAATAAGTTGCCGTTTTTATCTATGGCTATCCCGGCCGGTTGGTTGAATTCCGAAGCGGTGAATTTTCCGTCCTGCAGGCCTGCAGTGCCGTTGCCCGCCAATGTTGACACTACGCCCTGCGGCGTTATTTTCCTGATCTTATTATTGCCTTCATCAGCAACGTAAACATTTCCGGCAACATCCACGCAAAGCGCCACCGGTTGATTAAACGTAGCCGTAGTGCCTGTACCGTCAAGAGAACCGCGCACACCGCTGCCGGCCAGGGTAGTAACATTTCCACTGGACGATATTTCGCGGATCACGTTGTTGCCGTTATCGGCTACATACAAATTACCTGCAGAATCAAGCGCCAGGCCTGTCGGATAATTGAACTGGGCTGCGGTGCCCAGGGCATTTACATAACCGGCATGGCCATTGCCCGCCAACGTCGAGGCGATTGACTGATCGGTAAGCAGTCGTATCGCGTGATTATTCTCGTCGCCAACGTATAAATAATTTGCTCCCGAGTTAACGGCAATGCCATTCGGAGAATTAAAAGTTATGGCGCCGGTCGTGTTGGAGAAGCCCGCCGCCCCGGTACCGGCGATGGTGGTTACCACCCCCTTTGGCGACATTCGCCGGATGCTGTTGTTTTGTCTGTCAACAATGTAAAAATAGCCTTGCCCGTCAATGGCAATTTGGGTAGGGCCGTTAAACGAGGCCTGTTCTTTGGTGCCGTCAGCTGACCCGGCCGAGCCCGTGCCGGCAAAGTTAGTTACCGTGGGGCCGCCGCCACCTGTATTATTATTATTGTTGTTGTTATTGTTGTTGTTGATGCTTTTGCTGCATGACGCCAATAACAACGCTGCAGGCAAAATCAATGTAAAAGGTATTTTCATATTTTTTATTAGGGGGCTATTTTCAGTTAAACAAATTACGAATGTAAATTAAACGTAAACCCAATTTTTAGCAAGTATAGTTGAAACGCTTGGCTGAAAAAAATATTTTGGCGTTTACCCCGGGGCAGACGCATTAAAAATTATTTTGATAGAATTATCCTGAATAAATTACCTTTTACTTTTATGATGTATGATCTTAACCGCAAAGGACTCAAACAGAAAACCGCGAAGGTCGCAAACTGCTTAGCTTTCTGCTCTTTGCGAAATCTTTGCGCCCTTGTGGTTAAAAATCTAAGCTTTACATGGCAAATAAGCCTAAAGCTATTTTAATGCGTCTGCCCTGGCGTTTACAAAAATCGGCATATGTTAAACACCGCAGAAGCATTTATTTTAAAAAAAATTATAACCAATTTTTTACCGCCAAGTTCACTAAGATCACTGAGAAAACACAATATATACCTGCCATCCGCTTAGTGTCCTTCGTGAGCCTTGTGGTTAAAGTCCCCTGGTGGCTGAAAAACTATTCTTTAAACTGCCACGCTCCGGGTGTTCAACGCTAATAAGCTTAAAACTATTTTAGCGCGCCTGCCCTGATGTGTAAGCCGAAACGGGATGGCTTATCAAAACCACCATCCGATTTATTCCACCACACCAATCATTACGCACCGGATAGCTAAAATGCAACAAACTTTATGCAAATATCAGGGCAGACGCATTAAAATTATTTTTAACAACATTATCTAATATTTCAGTTCAACCAGTGCGCTTAACTTTTATAATCAATAGTTTTTACCACAAGGTACACCAAGCGCACAAAGATTTTGCAAAGTAGCCTATGTTTATAGTGGCCTTAGTGACTTAGTGGTTAAAAAACTATTCTTTAAACCATACCGTTCCTGGCGTTCACCGCTGATAAGTTTAAAACTATTTTAACGCGTCTGCCATGATACAAATAAGCCCTTTTTCAGTTTAAACGTTTAAAATAACCAGGTTAAAAAACCTTACGCTCATCGCTGTTAAATATAACCATTATATGCTAACTTAGGGCTGGTTTGTACCGGCTTGCAATGTAAAAAATGATTTGTCAGTTTAAAAAAACACGGCTCGCGCCAACTCCCAGTGGCTATTTGCATCTCGGAAATGTGCTTTCCTTCAGTATCACCGCTGCGATGGCAAGAAAATGCGCCGCTAAAATATTATTGAGAATAGACGACCTGGACCGTACCCGCGCAGATGACCGCTATGTTCAGGATATTTTCGATACACTCAATTTTTTGGAGATCGCCTGGGACGAGGGGCCGGCCAACGCGAAGGAATTTATAGCGGGTTACTCCCAGTTTCATCGTTTAGGCGGCTACAACGATGCACTTGCCCGGCTTGCGGACGGGAAGCTGGTTTTTGCATGTACCTGCTCGCGGAAGGATCTGCTCGCACGGGGGCCGTGTTTGTGTAAGGACAAGCATTTCCCATTGACTACTGAAAACGCAAGCTGGCGGCTGATAACCGATGACACACAGGAACTGATCGTCAAAAATTACGACGGCCGGCAAATTCATGGCTTTTTACCCGAAGAGATGCGCGACTTTATCGTGAGGAAAAAAGATGGCTACCCCTCATACCAGCTCGCCTCGGTTGCTGATGACCTTTTTTACGGCGCGGACCTGGTTGTAAGAGGCATGGACCTTTGGCCGTCCACACTGGCACAGCACATGCTGGCTGCGGCGCTGGGAAACGATCAGTTCAATCAAATCGCCTTTCTTCATCACCCCTTACTTGCTGAACCATCCGGACTAAAAATGTCCAAATCCGCCGGCGCAACATCCATCAAGTACCTCCGCGAAAGCGGCAAAAGCAAAGCCGAAGTTTTTGGGTTGATAGCAAGTTTGCTGGGAAAACATGGAAATGCAAGCAACTGGAATGAATTGGCAGCATTGATTGTACCCGATTGATTTCAGGATCAAATGCGCCACGCGGCCAAGTGCTACCTTATTACCGTGACGTATCCTGAAAACACCTGGCCTTCATAGTGTGTATTGATCACATAATAATAAACCCCAACCGCTACAGGCTTGCCGCCGTAAGTGCCGTCCCAGGGTTTGGGGTAACCCAGGGAATGAAACACCGGCCGGCCCCAGCGGTCGAAAATATCAACCGTGGCATCCTGGTATGCAATTAACCCGACGATGTCCCAGTAATCATTGATCCCGTCGCCGTTGGGGGTAAACGTATTATTTATTTTGATAGTTGGCGCCACTTTTATCAGTGCGGTGTCCTGCGCTACGCAGCCCCTGCTATCGGTCACCGTTAATTTGTATACCTGGTCTGTCTTGCCGCCGGTAATTACCGGGTTTTTCAGTGTGTCGTTATTGATATTAATATCCGGCGACCACTGATAATGTACATTGTTGTCGCTTACCGTCGGGAATAAGGTGATTGTACTCCCATCAAGTATATACCGTGTTCCTCCGGCATAAACGGTGGGTGGCGGAACAAAGGTAATTATTACGGTATCCGTCGGTATATAGCATACCCCCGCGTTATTAGCCGTGAGCGTGAGCATTACCGACCCGTTTTGTACGTCGGCGGCGCTGGGAAGATAATTATTGACAAGCTGGCTTACCTGGGAGCTGAACGTGCCGGTGCCCGCAGTTGCCCACGTACCTCCGCCCGGTATTGAAATTGAGCCCGCAAGCGCTACACTGGTATTTTGTGAGCACACGCTTTGATCGGGGCCCGCATGAACGGCGGGAACAGGGCCGAAGATTATCATCATGCTCGAAGAAGAAATCGTGCAGTTATCCTTGCTGGTTGACGTTAAGGTGAGTTTGACCGACCCGGCTGCCGTATCAGCTGCAGATGGAATATAGTGCGCATTTAAAGTGTTGGCCGATGGTACAAAGGTACCCGTTCCCGCCGTCGACCAAACACCGGTTGATGTTCCGCCGGTGATGGTGCCATCAAGCATCGTCTCGGGCGCTTTAATACATACTACCTGATCTGGCCCGGCATTAGCTACAGGAGGTTCATCCACGGCAACTTGTACCGGTACAGGCAAACTGTTACAGCCCTTAACTGTAAAAACAAGCGTGTAGGTGCCTGTGCTGATGGCCGTGGCGTTGCTGATAATGGGATTTTGCAATGTGGAAGTGTAACCATTGGGGCCTGTCCATTGGTAAGTTGCGTTGTTAACCGGCGCTGTGCTCAGGTGAATATCACTACCGACACAGATGGGGGAATTACTACTGGCGGCTGGGGTGGGCAATTCAGGGTTTACCGTGGCGATGTATTTAAAAAGCGTTCCGGGGCATCCATTGGCGATAGGCGTTATATCATATTCCACGGATACAGGGCTTATGGTGGTGTTCACCAAAGTTTCTGTGATGGTACCAGGCGTTTGATTGGACACCGCCGGATTGCTGATGCCCGGGACAGCCGCGCGGCTCCATAGGAATGTTGACGAGGGAATATTGGTGGTGATAGCATAATCCTGCGGGGTTCCGGTACACGCAAACCCTTTTGCCGCGCTGGTAACAGAGTCCTGTGGATTTACTGTTATCACCAGGTTAAACGGGATACCGCTGCAATTTGGGGTGCTGTAATTAAGCACATAGATAACGTTAATAGGTTGGCTGGTAGTATTAAACAAAACTTCCCTGATTACGCTGGCGGCCTGGCCCGAAACCGCCTGATTGCTGATACCCGGAACGGCCGCCCGGCTCCATGAAAGGTTATTTACAGGAACATTGAAAGTTATCGCGTAATTGTCGGTGGTCGAATTGCAGATCGTCGCCGATGCCGGGCCTGTAACAGTTGGTGACGGGTAAACGGTTACAACATAATTAAAAGAAGGTCCCGGACACGTGCCGACCGAGGCAGTAATAACATATGTAACACTTACAGAAGTACCCCCGGTGTTTATTAGTGTTTCGGCAATGCTTGATGAAGTTTGATTGGCTACCGCGGGGTTGCTGATCCCTGCCACGCTGGCCCGGCTCCATATAAAAGTTGCATTGGCAAGGTCGGCAGTGATATTGTAGTTGAGCGGCTGGCCGCTGCATATTGTCCCGGTTGATGCACTCGTAACATTTGGTTTTGGCGTTATGGTAACGTCAACCTGTGTTCGTGTACTTATACAGCCGCCAACGGTAGTTTGTACATAAAATGAAGCGTTGGCTGTTAGTACCGGCGTGGTGTAGCTGGCGGCGGTTGACAAAAGGTTACCGCCGCTTGGAGCGTCGTACCATTCATAAGTACCTGTTGACCCGCTGGCTGAAAGTATTGTGCTGCTTCCTATACATGCCTGGACCGCGGGGGCCACCGGTGCTGCCGGGATGGGGTTTACTGTTACGGTAACAGCGGCACGCGCGCTGGTCACGCCATTTACAGTGGTTTGTACGTAATAAGTGGTGGTGGACATAAGTACCGGAGTAATAAAATCCGGGCCGGTGTTGAGCAGGTTGCCGCCCGTTGGCGCATCGTACCACTGATATGATCCCCCGGGTGCCGTTGCAGACAACGTTACGCTGCTGCCTGAACAATTAGTCACACTCTGGGCGGTCGGCGGAGCTGGCTGGGTAGTAAATATAATGGTAACGGTAGCTGAAGCAGGCCCGCAGGGGCCGGGCGGGTCGGTCGACGTGAGTGTAAGCTTGGCATTTGTTTCACCTGGTCCGGGTGTGTAAATAGGAGTAGGGCTGTTGACGTTTGAAAATGAACCTGTTCCGCCCGACCAGGTCCCGGTAGTCGTCCCTCCGCTAATGCTGCCCGCAAGTTGCACCGGTGTTCCAGTCGCAACGGTTTGATTGGGTCCTGCATTTACGTTAACCCCCTGGCCGATAGTAACCGATGCCGTTGATGATGCCGCTGCGCACGACCCGCTTGCGGCGATCGTATTGGTTATTGTATATATCCCGGGGGTGCTCTTGGTCAGGTCTATTTCGCCCGTACTGGTATTGACAAAAACCAAGCCCGCCGGCGAGGAAGAGAAGGCCCCCCCGGAGCTGGCAGCCGTAAAGGTCGGAAATGGATTTGCACCGCCCTGGCAAAAAGGGCTGCTGTAGGAAAAACTGGCGTTGGGCGTGGCCGTTATTAATATATCCTGGGTTTCGGGAACCGTACACGATCCTTTGCCGGAAAATGTTATGATATAGCGCCGCGGTATACTCGCGCCGATATTGATCTGGCCCGTAACATTACTTACGAAGACCAGCCCGGCGGGCTTGGCGCTGAAGGTTCCTCCTGCCGGGTTAAATATTGTTGGTGTCGGGTTAGGGCTGGAAACACAATAAGTGTTGCCCGGATACTCAAACTGCGATGTAGGGTTAACAGTAACGGTTACCGGTACCACGGCACTCATACATTGGCCGGAAATACTTTCGGCGTAGTAGGTGGTCGTCACCTTTAATACCGGGGTTTTAAACTTGTTGCCCGTGGCTAATAAATTACCCCCCGTTGCAGCATCCAACCAGTTTACTACGCCGGTGGCCCCGGCAGCCGTTAAAATTGCTGACATCCCGGGGCAAATAGTAACTCCGCTTACAGTTGGCGCCACAGGGGTTGGGTTAACGGTAACTTTTACCGGCGTGCGCGCACTGGCGCAGCCATTTTCGGTTGCTTCGGCATAATAGATTGTGGTAGTATTTAAAGTTGGGGTGACGTAAACCTGCGCCGACGACAGCAAGTTGCCGCCACTTGCTTTGTCATACCAGGCATAACCGCCGTTTGAGCCCGATGCGTTGAGCGCGGCAGTATTACCTGAACAGATAGTGACGCCCGCAGCCGCGGGTGTATTTATAGCTGGCAGTATGGTTACATTTACCGCTGCCCGCGCGCTGATGCAACCCGATTGAATATTCTGTACATAGTAGGTTGTGGCAGCAGTCAGCGGTGGAGTTGTGAAACTTGACCCTGTTGCGAGAAGCTTGCCGCCTGTGGCCGCATTGTACCACTGGTAGATGCCGCCGCCCTGCGAAGTTGCCGTTAAGGTGGCCGGCGCGTCAAAACAGGTGAAAACCCCTGCCGCCGTGGGTGCGGCGGCTTGCTGGCGTACGATGACGTTTATCGGCGAAAACGTGCTAAAGCAACCGCCGTTACCTGCCGTTAAATAATAGGTGGTTGAATTGGTTAGCACGGGGGTGGTAAACGAAGTGCCTGTAGCCAGCAATTTTCCGCCTGGCGCATCATACCATTGATAGATAGCTGCACCCCCGGCGCCAGCCTGCAGGGTTATACTGCTTTGATAGCAAGTGGTGTCGCTTTGCGACGCGGGAGGGCTCGGAAGCGGCGTTACTGTAACGTTAACAGGGACGCGGGCGCTCTCACATCCGTTCGTAGCATCGCTAACGTAGTAGGTATTGTTGGTCGTTAGCGGCGGGGTTGTATAGTCCGGGCTCGATATTAAAGGCGCCCCGCCGGATGGCGCGCTGTACCAATTGAAAATGGTGCCGCCCCCGGTGGCGTGCAGATTAGCCGTAGATCCTGAGCAAATGGTTACCGGCGCCGCGGTGGGGGCCTGCGGCTTAGCCGTTACAAAAACCGTTGCCGGAGCGCGGGTACTCTCGCATCCATCGGCTGATAACGAAGATACGTAATAGGTGGTAGTGCTTGTGAGCGCGGGCGTGGTGTACATACTATTCTTGCTCAACACATTTCCGCCGCTTGGCGCATCATACCAAATATAACTGGTCCCTCCGGTGGCGATCAGCGTAGCAACATCGCCTGAACAAATTATAGCGCCGGTAACCGTCGGCCTGGCCACCAGGCTAACCCCTACCGCCGTTCTTGGACTGGTACACCCCCCTATCGTTGTCTGAACATAGTATAAAGTGCTCTGGGTAATTGGCGGCGTTACATAAGTGGCGCCCGTAGCTAAAAAATTACCCGCGCTGGGGGCGTCGTACCACTGGTAAGTGCCGCCGGGATCTGTTGCCGTAAGCGTTGCCGAGGCATTAGCACAAACGGTAACGCCGGGCGCTGTCGGTGCGTTGGGTGTAGTTTGTGAAGTAATAGTCACGCTTTTGGTACCCTGACATTTCCCGCTTTTGTCAGTCGCAGTAACCGTATAGGTTCCCGCCTTATCTACCGTTATCGTCGTTGTCGTTTCGCCGGTACTCCACAGATAGGTATAGGGTGCTGTACCCCCCGACGCTGACGCGCTAAATGTAACGTCGTAACCAGAGCAAAGCGTGGGCGCCGACTGTGAGATGCTTACGCTAACGGCACAGTTTTGACCATAGGTATATGCAGATAAAACTAAAAACAGGAATAACAGTAAACGGTTCTTCATAAACCTCTGCAGGTTTTTAATGCACGAATCTCATAGGTAACGCTAAAGGCTTTCTCAGAGCCTGTTAACTTTTATTCAAAAAAAGGTTTTATTTCGTTCCCGAAAACGCAACCTCTACATAGATATAAATTCATTTTTTACGAGAATCAGGTCAAAAATGTTGTGAGCCGAAACAAATTAAAACCAGCGGACTCTTGAATTGATTCATCGATAAATAATTAAAACAGCTATTACTACGAACGTATTGTTGGTTTTATTGTCGTTTTTGTAAACTTGCTGCAACAAACCAAAAATTAAATATAAAAATATCTAATTTGGCTTAAATAAACCGCCAAAAATTGCATTATCGGTATAAAAGTTCTTAACAGCTATGCCGGTCAAATTCTTTTTAAACGGATTTATCCATTGGGTTAATTACCATCAATCATCTTTTATGAGGAAACTTTTTCTGATGCTCGCGTTTTCCGCCGCGGTTTTGCATAGCCGGGCACAGCTTGCCACGGCTAAAATTTTTGGCGATCACATGGTTTTACAAAGGAACCAACAGGTTCCGGTTTGGGGCTGGGCCGCTAAAAATAAAAAAATTACGTTGCGTTTCAACGGCCAGGCAGTAACGGTTAAAGCAGATGAAACAGGCTATTGGAAGGCCATCCTCAAACCGATGACCGAAGGCGGTCCGTTTGAGATGACCATTACGTCTGATAAGGCTACGCTGGTTTATCACGATATAATGCTGGGCGAAGTGTGGATATGTTCGGGGCAGTCAAATATGGAGTTCCAGCTAAAAAATGCACTCGGATATAAATTTGAACAAAAAAACGCCGCTCAGCAGCCTATACGCCAATTTCATGTCCCGGATAAAATTAGCCTCGAGCCGGAGAAAGATATTTCGGGCGGCGACTGGCTGAAGGCAGACACCAATACGGTAGGTGATTTTACCGCCGTTGGCTACTTTTTTGCCAAACAGCTTGCAAAACAGCTGCACGTAACCGTCGGGTTGATCTACACTAACTGGGGCGGTACGATGGCAGAAGACTGGATAAGCAAGGACGCCATGTTGAAATCAGCTGAACTGGGGCCTGCGGCCAGTGGCTTGCCTACAACCTGGGATGGTGTCACCGCCAGGCTGGATAAACATTTAAAAGATTACGCCTACGGGAAAAATCCGGTAGTCAACTACGATGCAGAACACCTTGCCGCCCAGCCTGCTTCATTTTTTAACGACTGGCCCAAAGGAAATGCACCGGGTTCGTGGGAGTGGATGGGGTTTTACTCGTACCGTGGCGCCGGCTTTATGCAGCGTACGGTGAAACTGGACAGTTCCTATAGTAGTCGTGCCTCGACGCTTAGCCTCGGTCAAACCGATGCCGACCTGGTGATGTATATCAACGGAAAACCCGTCAAAAACGGTGCATTTTCGGGCAGCTACCAACTTAATTTGCCGGCCGGAACATGGAAACCGGGCGAAAACAATCTCCTGATCGAATTGCTGTCGAAACAGAAAAACCCCGATGGGTTTGGTACAGGCATTACCGGCACTGCCAACGATCTTTATATAAAATTTGCCGATACCAGCATTAACCTTGCCGACAATAACTGGCGGGCCATGCCCGATTTTGCCAAAGCTTATCATTTTGATTATTTGCCCAACAATACCGCTTACTTGCTTTATAATTCGATGATAAACCCATTGATACCCTATGCCATCGGCGGAGCAATATGGTACCAGGGGGAATCGAATGCCGGCACCGCTTTTCAGTACCGCACAACTTTCCCGCTGGTGATTACAGATTGGCGTAACCGCTGGAAATGGGATTTCCCTTTCCTCTTTGTGCAGCTATCTTCATTCGGAGGTTCCCAGGACAGTAATGCCGGCAGCGGCTGGGCCGAATTAAGGGAGGCTCAAACCATGGCGCTGCAGCTGCCTAATACAGGCATGGCTGTTACCACCGATATCGGCGACCCGATAAATATACACCCCCGGGACAAGGCCGACGTGGGCCTAAGGCTTGCCGACAAAGCGTTAAGCATGGTTTATCATCAAACTGGTTTTACAGAAAGCCCATTATTTAAATCAGCCGATTTTTCGGGTGGATACGCCACTGTTACCTTTACCAATTCGGATCACGGGCTAATCGCCAAAGATAAGTATGGGTACCCCAAAGGTTTTGAGCTCGCCGGGGCGGATCGCAAATTCTATTATGCCCAGGCATCGATAATCGATGGCAATAAGGTTAAGGTTTGGTGCCCCCAGGTTACGCAGCCTGTTGCCGTTCGCTATGCCTGGACGGACGCACCCCTTGATGCTAACCTGTTTAATACAGAGGGCTTCCCGGTGGGTCCATTTAGGTCTGATAATTGGAAGGGGATAACTGAAGGTAAGAAATTCGAGTAGCATAGTGGTAATGACAGCAATAGAATCCTTTCCGAAAGTGTACCTGTACAGGAGGATAGTTTATGCAAAACTGTTTATCGATGAACACTACGCCGAAAAAATC
>Ga0210389_10000383_pt1 | contig 42592 bp, 38 predicted proteins | sample IncBWH28OmetaG_FD_160127 | JGI IMG/M metagenome (GOLD analysis project Ga0210389, IMG submission 160127) | Forest soil microbial communities from Barre Woods Harvard Forest LTER site, Petersham, Massachusetts, United States - Inc-BW-H-28-O ... | reverse complement strand
CCTGCCGACGTCCATGCCCGCAATGCGCACCTTGTCGCTATTGATCAGTCCGCCCGAATCGGTGAATTGCCCGTAGTAGCTGGGCTTGGCGAACAACATCGGCACACTGGTGATGCTTTGACCAACCTCGATGGCCAGGACCGTCACGATGATGCCCATGAGCCCGATGCGTAGCCGGTTGGGGGGTTCTAGCGTTCTCATTGCGGCGAACACCTACCTGACGGCTGGTTGAAGAGCCGAACCGTACGGACCGGACCACCGCCCTGCAGCCCGTTGATCTTGAGCGTGATGTCGCAGGCGTAGAAGTTGACGAAGTCGCCGTAGGAGCCGATGCCGCGCCCGATCAGGTTCAACGCGGCCGGCAACCTGTGGAGGTAGTCGTTGAGCTGGTCGCGCTGATCGATCAGCGGCTGCTGAACGGCGTCCAGGTAGTTGATGCTCTTGTGCAGCAGAGCGCGGTCCTCGGCAAGCAGGTCGGCCACCGTTCCCGAGACATTGCTGATGTGCGCGGTCCCGGCCGCCAGCGGGTCGGCGTGGTCTTTGAGCCCGGTGATCAGCACCTCGAGGTTGTTGACGGTCTGATCGAATTCCTTGCGATGCCGCACCGTGGTGTCCAGCACCACGTTCAAGTTCTTGACCACCTCGCCGATCGCCTGATCACGCTCGCCGATCTGCGTGGTCAGCTGCGCGGTGTTGTCCAGAATGTCGTTGATGGTGCCGCCCTGACCCTGAAACACCGTGATCAAAGCTGATGCGATCGCGTTCACTTTCTGCGGGTCCAGCGCCCGAAACAGCGGCTTGAAACCACCGATCAGCGCGTCGAGGTCCAACGCCGGCGACGTGCGCGCCAGCGGAATGAAACCACCAGGCGGCAAGATCCGGTCCGCGCCCTCGCCCTCGCCGCGCTTGAGCTCCAGATAACGGTTGCCGATCAGGTCCAGATAGCGGATCTGCGCGGTCGTCGACTGATACAGCGGCACCGAGCGGTCCACATTGAAGTCCACCCGCACCCGCTTGCCGCCGTCGATCAAATGCATCGAGGCGACCTTGCCGATCTCCACCCCCGAGGCCCGCACGAACTGGCCTTGCCGCAGACCGCTGATATTGCTGAATTCCGCCGAATAGCCGGTGGTCCGGTCAAAACGCAGCTGACCGAAGACCACGATGATCATGACCGTGAACAGCAGCAGCACCGTGGAAACGATGCCGAGTCGGATAAGGGTCCCGGTGTTTTTCATGGGTTGATCGTGTTATCCCCTACCTGACGGCCCCACACGTACTCGATCGCGTAGGGGGAACCGGTGTCGAGGTGGTTATAAGGCGCAATGCTGTTGCCGGTGTCCATCACCAACTCCGGCGCGGGCCACAGGTCATGGGTGATGTGCTGCCAACAACCCGGGGCCCCACCCGGTCCGCCGCGCGCGTTCACCCGCGGCAGGTTCTCCGGCCAGATATAGGGGTTCGGCGCCCCGCCGACCACACCGGCCAACCCGCCGAACATCGATCCGATGGCGGCCACCGCGGCCACCGGGTTCAAGAACAGCCCCAACCCCGACAGCAGCTCGGCGTGGTCATTCAGCGAGTAGCCGTTACCGCCCAGGTAGGCCGCAGCCTTGGGCTCGATGTCGTGATAGTTGCGGATCGTGCAGTACACCGCCGGGCTGTAGGTGTCCAGCAGCTGCGCGGTGGGCACCAGGTCGGCGGCTCCACGCGCCAGATACGGCCCGCCGCGCTCGAAGATATCGGCGCCGGTGTTACCGAATCCGGCCGCCGACAACAACGCCTGGTCCAAATCCTTTTGCTGCTGGTTGATGGTGCGCGACGTGACCACCGCGTTGTTGAGGAAGTCGAACAAATCCGGCGAGGCGTTGGCATAGACGTCGGCCAGGTTCGCCAATTGCGAGAAGTTGTGACGGATCTGCGGCATCTGCGGGTTCACGTCGTCGAGGATCACGTTGCTCTTGACCAGCGACTCCCCGAACTTGTCACCCAGCCCGGTCAGCGCCTGGGCGGCCGCGCTCAACGTCAGGTTCAGCTTGACCACGTCCACCTTCTCCGCGATGGAGGTGACGGTCTGGAACAGAGTGTTGAGCTCTGTCGTCACCGATCTCGCGTCGATGACGTTCTGCGGCGTGATCCTCTGCGGCGACGGGTTCTTCGGTGCAGTAAGCGACACGTACTTACCGCCGAACAGCGTGGAGGTCCGGATGTCGGCATTCACATTGGCCGGAATCAGCTGCAGGTAGCGCGGGTACACATCCAACCGGAACTTGGCGGCCGGCTTGCCATCCTGGCTCACCTCCGAGATGGCCGCCACCCGGCCGATCTCCACCCCGTTGTAGGTGACCTTCGCCCCCGGGTCCATCACCAAACCCGCTCGCGCCGATAACATCGTCAAATGCGTCTTGGGCGTGAAATTTCCCCGGAACTGCATATAGACCAACCACAGCACCAGGACGCTCACGACCACCAGCACCAGGCCCGCGGCCTTGTACGGCGGGGTGCGGGCTGCGTTTACTTTCCCTGCGGGCGCTGTCATCGCGGCTACACCGCCAGCGCGAAGTTGGGGTTAACGCCGTAGATCGCCAGCGCTATGAGCAGGACGACGACATTCACCGACACCAACGAGAACCGCATCGACCGGCCGACTCTTCGCCAAGCTGCTATCGCCGCCACGGTGAGGCCCTTCTCGCGTTAAAGTGACGAAGTCATAGCGAAACATCAGATCTGCGACATGTCAACAAATTATCGATATAGATAATGATTACCGTGAATCTGTCCGATAGCGACTGACTGCCGCTCCTCGCGGGACCGAAGGGCCGCAGCACCGTCCTGGCGTGGCGCCTCCGCCGGGGGCGGTGTAGTCACCTCTCCAGACGCGGCAAGCCACGGTTATCGACTCGGTGCCGCGGTTGAAGGCCGCGTGGGAACGTCACCTGAAACAGGTCTGGGCCGCTGGCCCGGGGACCCGATAAGCCCGCAACCATTCTGCTGCGCCGCCTTCAGTAACCCATCGGCACATAAGCCCTGGCTCGTCTGACACGTCACCGAACTGGACGCCCTCGAAGCACTACAAGGAGTCGAAGGGTGGGTTCCTATAGAGCCCAGCGTTGAACCGAGGGCCTGCGGCGCGTGGGTACTCAGCCATTTGTCGCCGAAGACTCGCCGCTGCGATCGATTTCGAGGTATTTCCACGCTCGCGAACTGCAGCGATCGAACGGTCGAACCTGGCGATATGCACAACGTTGTCCGTTATCGGTGCAGCTGAGCCATTCTCAATGAATCTGCGGCGTGCAGGTCAGTCCCAGGGGTTGATCACGTCGATGCTTGTTCCGTCGAAGTGGTGAGTATTGCGGGTAGCCACCGTTGCGTGCCGGGATATGGCGATACCGGCGATTTGCACGTCACGCATTTCCACTGCACGCCCGGCTCGTTGTCGGGTGGCGGCGATGGTCCTAGCAGCGATCGCAGCCGTTAGGTCGAACGATTGCACACGGCCGTCGAGGTCTTCCTCGAGGAGTTGGGAAAAGGTCTCGTCGAGCCGTTTACGACGGCGGCTAGGTGCCAAAAGTTCAATGCCAGTGCGTATCTCGAATACGGTTACCGATGTCGTCCAGATCGATTCGGTGGGCTGATCATCGAGCCATTCCACGACGACCGGATCGGGTGTGTCCCGCATCAACGCGGAGAGCACATTGGTGTCGAGCACGATCATGATTCGTTGAACTGTGCCGGCTGAACGGGCTGTCCCCGCAGTTCGGGGTATGTCCTCGGTCAAGCCCACGCCTTTGAAGCGTGGGCGATACGAGACCCTAGTCGCCGAGGAGGTGCATCGACGTTCCGCACTGCGTTCCGCAAGATCTCGCGGACTTCTTCCTCGGTGCTGCGACCGTGTTGTAAATCCGTCCGCCGACGCGCAGAGTTCCGGGCCATCGCGACGCTGAAGACTTGGCCAACCCGCAATGAATTTGCGCCTCGGACGGCGGCACCGGCATGTTGGTGCCAGCCACGTTCCCAGCGATCTCCAATTGACCGGCAGGCACCTCATCGGTCACCATCACCACACGGCCCGCGACCGATGCAATCCGGTCCTATGCCCATGGCAAACGGCGTTCCCATCACCCTGGCAAGCGACAGAAATTTGAGGCCGACTTTGCAGGATTGCGGTCCGCTCAGCGGACCGCGCTCTTGCCAATGCCACACCGAAACCGTTACAGGAATCACATGTCGAAGCATGCAGACAAGCAGACCAAGTGCGCGGAACATGGGGTCTGGACCAGTGTCCCAACGCCTCCTCCCGCCGGCCAGCAGTCGCTCGACTTCAGCGCTATTGATGCCGACGAGAATCAGCGAATCATCTCGTCTGGAAAGATGAGTTTTGCGATGGTGGGCTGCTCCGGCGATCCCGACACGCAGACCAATACCGAAGCCGTGGCCCATGCGATAACAGCCGACAACGATACCTCGTTCTTCTTTCACCTGGGTGACATCATTTACTTGGAAAAGGGCAGCGACGCGACCACCGCTGGCTCTGAAGCTGGCGACACGCCTGCGCTGTGGAACACCCAGTTTTACGCTCCTTACACGAACTATCCGAAGCGCATCGTGTCCATCCCCGGCAATCATGATGGGAAGTCTTCGCCGATAACCAACTACCTTGACGCTTTTTGTTCCGACCCTTCGAACTGGCCTAAGCCTTGGACGGGAAATACAACCGACGACAGGCCTGCCATGATTCAGCCTTATGTCTACTGGCGCCTCGATACTCCGCTGGCCTACATCGTTGGTTTGTACTCAAACATCGCGAACGGCGGCATGTTGGACGATCCGACTGCGTATCCGGTTTTCACGAACGGTCCGCAGTATCAGTGGCTTGTCGGGGAATTGAAAGCGGTGGCCGCCGCAAACAGCCAGAACTCGCCGAAGAAAGCCGTCCTGCTGGCGGTGCATTATCCGCCTTATTCGGGAGCGACAAACTTCAACGTGCGCGGAGACCCATCTCAGGGGCCTGGTCCCGACGTGTTCAACGCGGCCTATCTCGCCGTCGCGCTGCAACAGGCGATCGCCGATAGCGGGCAGCGGCCTGACGCGATATTCTCGGCCCACGCCCATCTGTTCCAGCACCTGACTTACACCTTCGCGGACGGGACCGTCATGCCCTGCCTGGTTGTCGGATGTGGGGGTCATTCTCCCCTGGAAGTGCTCTCCGACCAGTGTGACGGCGAGCCTGGAGGATCGCTAACGGCGCCTTTCCCGGCCGTGACCCCGGGGTCGTTTCAATTTCCGGAGGGCGACTCGGCGCAGGTCGAATACTACGAGGACGGCAACAGCGATAACAGTGAGTTCGGCTTTCTGAAAGTTACGATCGAGGCGCGGACGTTGATGTGTCAGTTCATTGGTGCGACTTCGAATCACACGCGGAACCAATTTAGGCTGGACCTCGATACCCACGAGTGTCGGTAGTGAACGCCTGAGATTCTGCTTTTTGTGCGGCACTGACCAGCGTCTCGGTATGAAAAGACCGTTGAGGCGAGATTCGACTCGCTATGTCGAGACCTGGTCAGCATGAGGAGCCATTCGCGCGCGATAAGGATCGGCTTCGCGGTTACCTCGATAACGAAGCCGATGAATAACGTGGCGGTCGTAGGACATCTCGCGGGACTGACCGCTATCCGCATTTGACTGGGCACGCGCTCACCGATGGTTTTCTACTCTTTCTCACGCCATTCCGAGCGCTTACAAGTCAATGCTCGAATTTTAAGTAGCGGCCTTGCCGCGTGCAGGCGAACTGGCGGTTGGCCGGTAATCGTGGCTAGGGCAGGGCGCCGGACACCTTGCCGCATTCCGGAGAAGAGTCAAAAGCGTTCGGGTGGGACAGCGCCGGTGTTGACCGGCACCGCGAAGAGCCATTGGCGACGTGCACGTCGACGTCGACAAGAGGCGGGGCTTCCAGCGGGCTCGAGTTGGCTACGTGCAACGGAGTGGGAGCTGGTGCAATCGATGAGCGGCTATAGCGTTGGATACATAATTGGTAGCCTTTCAACCGTGTCAATCAATTGCACGCTTGGCGAACTATGCGAAGGGAATGACATGAACGGCCCTGTGCGGACCTACGACTGGCCGTCCCTGATGGTGGACGAATGGACGGCCACCCGCGACACCTTGCATATGTGGGTTCAGATTGTGGGCAAGGTCCGAATGGTTCACATGCCGCTGATAAATCACTGGTGGCAAGTGACGTTGTATGTGAGTCCCCGGGGTTTGACCACGGGCGCAGTTCCGTACCGGGATGCGGTGTTCGACATGGAGTTCGACTTTGTCAACCACATGCTTGCGATCCGGAAGAGTGACGGTCGTCAGGAGGCGGTGCCGTTGGCGGCCAAACCCGTCGCCGAGTTTTACGGAGAGACGCTGTCGGCGCTCGACAGGCTCGGCATCGAAACGCGCATCGTGGGTAAGCCCAACGAGGTAGACCCCGCTATCCCGTTCGCCGAGGACTATCAGCACGTGGAATACGATCCCGATGCCGCGCGCGCGTTCTGGCAGCAACTGGTGCAGGCACACCGCGTCATGACCAACTTTCGTGCGGCGTTCATCGGAAAGGCCAGCCCGGTCCAATTCTTCTGGGGTGCTATGGATTTGGCCTGTACACGATTTTCCGGGCGGCCCGCCCCCACGCATCCGGGAGGTGCCCCGAATTGCCCGGACTGGGTGATGACTGAGGGGTACTCACGTGAGCTCAGCAGCTGTGGCTTTTGGCCCGGAGGAGGCAAAGAGGGCGCGTTCTACTCTTACGCATACCCCGAGCCGGAGGGTTTTTCCGCCCACCGCGTTGAACCAGACGCCGCGTACTACAGCGACGAGCTCAAAGAATTCCTGCTGCCCTACGAGGCGGTGCGCACCGACGATGACCCCGACGACGCGGTCGCCCGGTTCTTGCAGACCACGTACGAGGCGGCCGCCGAGCTCGGCGGCTGGGACCGCGGCACACTTGAAGACGACCCGGGCCGCCTGCCGTCGCGGTCCATGCGACGGAGTTAGTCAAAGCTCGGGGCGTCGGCGTCCATGGGGACTGAAAATGGCAGCAAAAGAATTACGCGGCAATGCGATCGGGGCCGAAAGTGTGTGCTGCCCGCCCCGTCGCTATTTGGTGATGACTGTATATAACTCAGCGATGACGTCGTTGCGAACGATTGCCACGTCGAATCCACTTGTCACCGGATCGCCACCCTCGGGACCCAGATGCCAAGCCAGGTACCCGAAATCAGCGTTTGGTAGATGGGACTGGCCTTCGTAAACACCAATCCCTGGCTGTGTTGCTGCAGCCCCTGTGCCCTTGCGTCCAGCGCTTCATGCCCGATACTCACGCCCTCATCGTCGGTCCAGCGGACACCGGGAGCATAGGTGCTCCTGATTGCCGCGGCCCTCCGTTTGGCGTCGCGCTCGTTGAACACTCCGAGCAGGTTCGCTTCCATCAAGCGGCTTACGGTTTCGTTCATCGTCAGTCCTCCGATCTTGGTCGATTCCATGATCCTCTGGTGGTCGATCGCGGGCTCATCGTTGTGCCGGGCGCTAACACCGGCCCTGTTTACAGAGACCTGCGCCTAGAACCGCTTCGGGGGCCGCGACGCTGCTGCACCTCGGCCCAGGCATGGCCAACGGGCTGGCGAACCTGCACAACTCGTCGCGCGCACATTACCGTCGCATCAGAACCGCGGAGCACAGTCGGCGCCGATCAGGGCCACTCGGAAGTAAAGGAAAAGGGCGGCACCGTCGCACCCGTTGCCGGCGTGACACCACGCCACTCACCGATCGCATCTTCGGCCCACTGAGCCCACCGGACAACAGCCTCATACTGACCCATGAGCAGCTTGCCGGTGATCGCGATGATTGGCAGTCGGCCTGGGAATGGGCCGCCGGTAGATGCATATTGTCTTGACCTGTCGAGGATTTCAGTCAAGCGCGACTCCGCGTCTAATCGTATATCCCTGATCGCCGTGCGCAGCTGATTCACGTCGCCCGCGTCTGCGAAGGCTACCTTGATTAGGGCTTCGAACTCCATGCGCATCCCAGCAGCGGGTGTATCCAGCCAATCTCGCAGTGCCGTGCGACCCGCCGAGGTGATGTGATACACGGTGCTACGCCGCTTGCCCGTGAAGGAGGGCTGCGACGTGGCCAACCCGGCGGTCGCCAGCTTTTTCGGCTCTTCATAGACCATGCTCGCCGCCCGGGGCCAGAACCAGCTCACCGTGCGGTCCATCTGCTGAGCAAGTTCATAAGTCGTAAGCGGCTGGATCGAGAGCAACCCGAGTATCGCGAAGGACGTAGGGGTCAACTGCTTGTGCGACATTCGGTTGACAATACTCCAATTCGGACTATCTTGGACGATACTCCGAATTGGAGTATAAGGAAGGAGAAAACATGCCCAGTGATATCGCAGCCCTCCCGACCCGGTTGACCCGCGAGTACGGCCTCCGGCATCCGTTCGTCGGAGCGGGTATGGGGTTCGTAGCGCACGAACAGCTTGCCGCTGCGGTCACCAATGGCGGTGGCTTGGGCGTGTTGGGAGCGTCCCCCGATCCCCCAGGCAGCCTGGCTGTAATGGTGGAACGATTGCGCGCCTTGACTTCCGGGCCGTTCGGAGTCGACCTCATCTGCGCCGATACCGGGTTCGGGCCAGCCAGCACGGACCTGCATATCGACGTGTGCGTGCAAGGGGGTGTGCCCTTGGTCGTTTTTCACCATGACCCGCCGCCGGGTCGCTGGGTCCACACACTGCGCGCCGCGGGCGTCGGTGTGTGGATGCAGGCCTCCTCGCCCGAACTCGCAGCGGCGGCAATCGAACTCGGCGTCAACGGGATAGTCGCTCAAGGCAGTGAGGCGGGCGGTCACGCTCGCGGACGCGTCCCACTACACACGCTGTTGGCGACGATCCGGCACAACTGGCCTGACATGCTTCTGTTGGGAGCGGGCGGCATATCCGACGGGACAGCCGCGGCGGCTGCCTTTCGTGCGGGCGCTGACGGGGTGTGGGTAGGCACCTCGTTGGTTGTCGCCGAGGAAGCCAACGCCCATCCAGAGTACAAGCGGCGACTCGTCGATTCGCCAGGTAAGACATTGCGCACCAAAGCCTTCGGACCCGAGTGGCCTGACCAGCCGTACCGGCTACTGGCCACCCGTGCAGTGCACAGCGCGGCGGCGGATGACCGTGGCGCCGAACCGCAGCCCCACGACACGATCGGTCGAACGCGACTGTTCCCGCACTCTGTAAACGTGCCCTATGACCTGCCGATCAGGTCGGCGCTGCCGCCGACTCCTGACACCTGCGGTGACTGGGAGTCGATGGCCTATCCGGCTGGCGAAGGGGTGGCGTCGGTTCGAAGCACTGCTCCGGCCGCCGAGATCATCCGCGAGATGATGGGTCAGGCATACGACCTACTCGCGACCAAACGCGCGCTCCGCGTCTCGACATGATTCGAAGGAATCCCTATGCCAACATTCAGCAGGGTTTCGCACATTTCGTTTTCTGTCCGTGACGCCGCGGCAAGCGCGCGATGGTGGGCTGAGTTGCTTGACATGACCGAAATCGACAGGGTCGTCGGAGATGGATGGCTTGGAATCCTGCTGTTGCATCAGCAGTCTCGGACCATCATCGAGTTTCAGCAGCACGACGGTAATGGCGGCGAAACCTTTGATCCCCGGCGCACCGGGTTCGATCACCTGGGATTCAAGGTCGACACGCGAGCTGGCCTCGACGAATGGTTGACGCGGTTCGAGGAGCTCGGCGTCCACCACTCTCCGATCGCCGAGCGCGAATACGGAGCGGTTCTGCCATTCAAGGATCTCGATGGCATTCAGTTCGAGATGTTCTTCAAAGCCGACCATCCGTAGTCCCTGAATCAACACTCAGAAAAGAAAGACATCCGAGATGCCACCTCGCCAACTTCACGGCACTGTGCTGCGCGAGATCGCAGCGGGGACTCCGTATGCGACGCTTGACGTGTTCGGACCGAACGTCGAATTCGTCAGCGGCCCAGATGATCCCGCTGCTGGATTCTGGGCCATGCGAGGCGTGCTACCGCCCGGCGTCCTGGTGCCGCTGCATAGCCACGGCGACGCCGAGGACTTTTTCATTCTGGCGGGCACTCAGCAGGTTCTGATCATGAGCGATCAAGGGTTGCAGTGGACTGAGGTCAACGCTGGCGACGACGTTCACATACCGGCGGGTGTCCCACACGCCCATCGGAACGTGTCCGACGACCCGGCGGTGGCTGGTGGTCACCACCGCTCGGTTTGGGCGATTCTTCCAAGAAGTCGCCCGGTTCGACACCAGGCAACCACCAACGCCGGCTGAACTGGCCGAGTTCATTGCCGTAGCCACCAGATACGGCAATGACCTTGGCACACCCGATCAGAACGCCGCTGTGGGCATCGCCCTGAGCTTCTGACGGGTGAGCGTTGTCAGATAGAGCTGATGTGTTGAGCGGTCGCATCGAATAACAGCGTCACCATGTCGATCACACGGTCGCGAGTCAGTCCTTGGGCGCCTTCCATCCACGTCATCAAGAACTCGTCGGCGGCGGCCACGATGCCGAGGCCGAGCAGGAGTACATCGCTTCGGGTCAGCGCTGTACTCGGAGGCAGGAGGTCGGCGACCAGCTGGGCGAGCCGGCGAAGCCCCGCGTGTCGTTGCTCGCGGGCAACGGGTCCGCCGCTGAGGATCTCTCGCGACTTGATGCGGGCCTTGCCGGGGTTTTTTTCGAAGGAACGCGTGATCGCGTCGATCATCGCGCGGGCACCCTCCGACCCGCCGTTCGTCTTGTCGATCGCGGCGGCGCAGCCGGAGATCTCTTCGTCGATCAGCCGGGAGTATACGGCGGCGAGTAGAGAGTCGAGATCGGCGAAGCTCTCGCCAAAGTAGCGATCCCGCAATCCTGATTGCTGGAGGACGGCCCGAATCGACGTGGCTGCGTATCCGCGTTCACCGAAGAGTTCGACGCCGGCGTCGATGAGTCGTTCTCGCCGCTCGGCGATGCGCTCGGCGGCGGTCTTGCCGTCGTAATCCCGCATCAGCCCCCTCCTCGAGCGCATCACAATAGTGGCGGCCTCTCGGTCGCCTCCATCGACCATACACGATGTGAGGTCAGTCACCATCTGATGGCATATGCACTCAGATAGTTTATGGTTCCTGCCATGACTTCAACACCATTGATCCGGTCGGCCGAGACCTTTGATTTCGTCATCGTGGGCGCAGGCAGCGCAGGTTGCGTGCTGGCGAATCGCCTCACCGAGAACCCGTCGGTCCGGGTGCTCCTACTGGAGGCGGGACCGGACGACACCTTGGAGACGATCCAGGTGCCGGCCCTGTTCAGCGCCTTGTTCGGCACAGAGGTGGACTGGAATTACCAGATCGAACAGCAGGCCCACTATCAAGGTTCGACCACGTTCCCGCGGGGAAAGACGTTGGGCGGCTCGTCGTCCATCAACCTGATGGTCTACATCCGGGGACATCGTGCCGACTTCGATGGCTGGAGCGACCGGGGCAATGTCGGATGGGACTACGACAGCGTGCTGCCGTACTTCGTCAAGGCCGAGCACAACTCCCGCCTCGGGGCGCCGTTCCATGGCGCCGACGGCCCATTGCATGTCGAGGATCGGTTGTTCACTCACGAGTTGTCGCACGCTTGGATGGACGCCGCCGCGGAATGGGGACTGACCCGCAATGACGATTTCAACGGCGCACGCCAAATCGGCACGGGCGCATATCAAGTCACCTGCCGCAATGGCCGCCGCTGGTCGGGCGCCGATGGGTATCTGCGGCCGGCGATGCGGCGGCCCAACCTCGTCGTTCGGGTAGGCGCCCACGTGACGCGTGTTCTCATCGACGGCAACCGGGCGACGGGTGTCTCCTATGTCCAGCACGGAACCGAGACGGTCGTCCACGCGGCGTCGGAGGTTTTGCTCAGCGGCGGCGTCATCAACTCTCCGCAACTGTTGTTGCTCTCGGGGATCGGTCCGGCCGAGCAGTTGCGCGCGCACGGAATCGATGTGGTCGCCGACGTGTCGGGGGTGGGGGAGAATCTGCACGACCACACCATGGTCCCGCTTGTGTGGGCGACTCAGCACTCCACTGACCTGCTCGAGATGGCCAGCCCAAAGAACATGGAGCACTGGCAGGCCGGCCACGGCGGCCCGTTTGCTTCCAACGGTGGTGAAGTCGGAGGCTTCGTGTCCACCGCTGGCGGCGAGGTGCCGAATGTCCAATTAATCGGCGGGCCGACCGCATTCATCGATCACGGTCGTACCAGCCCACCGCTCCCGAACTTCACCATGCTGACCGCATCCACGCACCCGCGCAGCCGCGGCCGGTTGTGGCTGAGGTCGACCGACCCGATGACCCATCCACACATCGACCCGGCCTACTTCGCTCACCCTGACGATCTCGCAGATGTCACGGCCGGTCTGCGCGTCTCGCTGGAGATCGCCAATCAAAGCCCGATCTCCAAATACCTGCGCGACCTCAACGTTCCGACGGAGGTCGACGCGAGCAATACAGCGCTCACCGAGCACGCGAAACGTTGGTCGCAGACCGAGTACCACGCTGTCGGAACATGCGCGATGGGAATCGACGAAAACGCGGTCGTTGACTCGCAATTGAAGGTTCGCGGCGTCGATGGGCTGCGTGTCGTCGACGCATCCGTGATGCCGACCATAGTCAGTGGTAACACCAACGCAGCCACCGTCATGATCGCCGAAAAAGCCGCCGACCTCATCAAGGGGCAGGCGACCGTGAAGCCGCTGACATGACTGTGCCAGGGCGAGGGTGTGGAGACCGGAACGTGGCGGCGGACGAAACAGTGCCGAAACCCCTTGTGCCGAGCCACCTTCTACGACAGCTCACGGAACAACCGCGGCGTTTGCCGCCTGCATCCGACGACGTCGGTGACGGAACGACGGTGAAGGCCGGCGTCCAATCCAACAGCAGACGAACCTTGACAAGCAAAGGTAGCCAAATGAATACAAGGACCATGCGGGACGTGCCAGCGCTCGATCTGGCGCTCGAGGACTTACGGTCGGGCGCGACTGGATGGGCGGACCTGCCGCTGCGCGCGAAGATAGCAATGCTGGAGGCGCTGCCGCCCAGGATTCTAGACGTTGCACCGCGCATGGCGGCCGCCGCTATTGAGGCCAAAGGCATCCCGTCAACCTCTGCGTGGGTCGCCGAAGAATGGACGATAAACATTTGGGTATTCGTTCAGGCCGTCAACACCCAAATACTGGTCCTTAAAAGGGTTCTCGCCGGACATGAGCCGGTCAACGCCGACGCTGTTCACACGCGACCCGACGGCCAAGTCGCCGTCGATGTCTTCCCTGCCACCGGATACGACCGCCTGCTGCTCAACGGCTATAGGGCCCAAGTCTGGATTGAGCCCGGCGTCAGCGCCGAACGGACGCGCGCGGAGGCGGCCGCGCTCTACCGCGGGGCCGACCCCAGTGACCCCGAGGTGTGCTTGGTCTTAGGCGCGGGCAACCTCGGCGCCATTACGGCGCTGGACATCATTGACCAGCTGTACATCCGGGGCAATGTCTGCGCCGTAAAAATGAACCCGGTCAACGAATACCTCGGACCGTTCTACGAACACATCTTCAGTGAGTTCATTTCGCGGGGCTGGCTTCGCCTGCTTTATGGTAGCGCCGACGTCGGCGGCTACCTGGCACACCACCCCAAGGTCGACACCATCCACATGACCGGCTCGGCGGCCACCTACGACGCGATCGTATGGGGAACCGACGATCAAGCCGCCAGCCGCAAAGCCAACGACACGCCGCTATTGGACAAGCCAATCACCGGCGAACTCGGCGGCATCAGTCCTTTCATCGTTGTCCCCGGCGATTGGAGCCCGCGTGACCTGCGATTCCACGCCGAACATATTGCCACGACCAAACTCATCAACTCCGGCCACAACTGCAACGCCACCCAGGTTCTCGTCCTCTCGCAGGACTGGCCATTGGCCAACAAACTTATCGCCGAAGTCCGCGCTGTCATCAGCAACGCCGAACCCCGACCCTCCTACTACCCAGGCTCAGAGGACAAAATCGCCAGCGCCTGCCGCGGTATGTCGGGAACCGAGTTCCTCAGCGGCGACCACACTCGTGCCCTCATCACCGACGTCGACGCACATAGCGGCGCTAGTATCCTGACCGACGAAGTCTTCGCCGGTGTCCTCGGCGTCGTGCGACTTCCCGGCAAGACAGTAGAGCAGTTCCTGCACAACGCCGTTGAGTTCGCCAACGACGTGCTACCCGGCAACCTCGGCGCAGTTATCACCATCGATCCAAAGACCCGCAAGCGGAACGCGCAGGCTTTCGATGACGCGGTGGCGCACCTGCGCTACGGCGCCATCGGCATCAACGCATGGACGGGGATGGCGTTCGCATTGGCGACCTGGGGGGCTTTTCCCGGTAATACCGCACAAGACATCGGCAGCGGCACCGGAACGGTACACAACACCTTCATGCTCCCGTCACCTCAGAAAGCCGTCGTCGAGATCCCGTTCCGTCCCGCGCCCCGCTCGTTGCTAAACGGAGAGCTGAGCCTCTCGCCCAAGCCAGTTTTCTTCATCACCAACAAGACAGCGCAAACTACCATCAGACGCCTCGTAAGATTCCTCGTCCACCGCAACCCCATCGCACTACCGCGGATCTTCCTGTCTGCATTGCGCGGCTGAGCGACGCGGATCGCGAATCGGCGTCGACGTCGAAAATCATGAGTCGCTGGATCTGCGAATTCCGTTGTTGCACAAGCCTATCTGAGCATAGCAGCGAACCAACACGAGCCGCCGCGCTGCCTTTGCCCAACACGCGACCGGTCGCAGCGGCGGAGCATCGACCGGCGCGGAGCCTGCGTTGCAGTGTGCGTCCATGCGAGAAAAGGATCGGACAATGAGCAACTCGCAACGCGTGGCAATCATCACGGGAGCCTCACGAGGCATCGGCGAGGCCCTTCGCGCGCACGCTGATCTACGACACCAAGACCATTCGGGAGAGACGGCGGCGCGGCCAGCACCGTTACGTCGCATAACACGCGGGCGCATAGCCGCAGGATGCGCAAGCATCGCGTAACAGCGTGAAAGTACACTCGCCGCAGTTCAAGGCCCATTTCTGCAGCGGCCTAAAGGGATTCGAGTCTCCTTGGCTCCACCAGGGAAAACCCAGACCTCGGCAAGCTACTCAGAGCCGTTTGACGACAGTTTTGACGACAATTGTGGCTCGTATCACGACGACCAGCCCTGCGGTTTCGTCGCCAAGGTAGCGTGTTCTAGACGTTCTCGGTAGCGACCGCGAGGACTCTCCAGCGTTTCAGGCCTATGCAGCCTTTCACGGCGAAGCAAAGGAGGAGCGGGTGAATTTCGGTCTGTATGGTTGTGTGACGATACTTGCCGCGGTGCTGGCGTTCGTGTTCGCCCCTTGTGCGTATGCATTCGTAAGGCGGTTAGAGGCTCGGAAAAATCATCCGCTGGGCGAAGTAGTGGGGGCCCACAAAGCGGTTCTGAGTAAATTGCGCAAGCGTGAATCAATGTCGCAGGCTGAGGTCGATTACGCTGCGCAACTCATTTCTGACAGTCGATCGCCACTCGCCTACTCGATACCCGCTACCATCTTCACAGTCGGGTGCTTTTATGTGTTTGGGTGTCTTGAACAGTTGCACGGCGGCAGGATCTCCGCGCGACCATTTATCGGGCTGATCCCCATGTTGGCGTCCACAAACCTGGCCATTCAGCTACGCAGGGTCGCAAGATTGAAAGGGCGTCTGCAGGAAGCTTCTTCGGAGGGGCCCGAGGAATCTGCCGCGGTCATCCACAGTGCAAGCGGCTGATTATCAAGGCAGAACCAGGGCGCGCCAGCGCCACCGCCACGCCGTCGCGACTGCAGCCGACTAGCTGCTCATGCAGAACGTCATGGATGAGTGCGCGACGGTTGTTCGGAGGTTACCGCTGAGTCCCCGTCCTCCCACAGCAGTAGTTGCCGAACCGCGTGGCGCGTTCCGTAGGGCCGAAGCATTTGGCTTGCCGGGCGGGGGCGCACTCGTAGCGGCCACCAGAACCAGCGCCCGAGGAGCGCTGCGATGGACGGCGTCATGAAAGAACGCACGATCAGCGTGTCGAACAGCAGACCGAGCGCGATGGTGGTTCCTATCTGACCGAGAATCCGCAAATCGGCGAACACGAAGGATGCCATGGTGGCCGCGAATACCAGACCGGCCGCCGTCACCACCGCGCCGGAGCCGGCCATCGAGCGGATGATGCCGGTCTTCAAGCCGGCGCCGATCTCCTCCTTGAACCGCGAGATCAACAACAGGTTGTAGTCGGAGCCCACCGCTAACAGCAGGATGACGGCCAGCGCCAACACGATCCAGTACAACTGGATACCAAGGATGTCCTCCCAAATCAGCACGGAAAGCCCGAAAGAGGCGCCCAATGACAGTGCCACCGTGCCGACGATGACCAGCGCAGCGACCAAGCTGCGGGTGATGATCAGCATGATCAGCAGAATCAGGCTCAACGCGGCCAGTGCCACGATCAGCAGATCGTATTTGGCGCCCTCCTGGATGTCCTTATAGGTGGCCGCGGTGCCCGTGATGTAGAAGTTGGCGCCCTCCAGGGGGGTGCCTTTCACGGCTTCGTCCGCCGCTTGTCTGATCGGGTCGATATGCGAAATGCCCTCGGGGGTGGCGGGATCACCTTTATGGGTGACGATCATGCGAGCGGCCGTGCCGCCCGGCGAGACGAACAGCTTGAGGCCTCGCTGGAAATCGGCGTTGGAGAACACCTCTGGGGGCAAGTAGAAGGAGTCGTCGTTCTTGGACTTGTCGAACGCTTGCCCCAGCGCGGCCGGGTCATCGTTGGCGAAGGTCGACTGGTTGTTGATTCCGGAGTTGGTGGCGTAGTTGGACAGCGTCAGATCGAGATTTGTTTGCTGGCTGGCAATCTGAGGTGGTAGCAGTTTCAGCAGTTTCGACTGGGTCGAATCCAGTTTGTCCAACGAAGCAGTGAGACTTTGGAATTGCTCGGTGAGCTTGTCGATGCCGTCGATCGCGTCGAAAATCGATCTCAGCGCCCAGCAGGCGGGGATGTCGTAGCAATGCGGTTCCCAGTAGAAGTAACTGCGGATCGGACGGAAGAAGTCGTCGAAAGTCGCGATCTTGTCGCGCAGGTCGTTGATCACGGCGACCGTGTCGTGGAAGCTTTGGGTCTCCTGGTGAGTGGCGTCGCCGAGCTCCTGTTGCAGGGCGTACTGCTGCTGCAAGAGGTTGATCGTTTTCCGTAGTTCCGCGGCCTGCCTGAGCAGGTCGGCCGCGCGGTCCCGTTGGTAACCCAAGTTCATGACCTGCCCGACGCTTTGCTGGCTGAGCTGAAACGGTATCGAGCTGTGGTCAAGCGGCGTCCCCAACGGCCTGGTGATCGACTGCACCTTGGCAATACCGGGCACGTGGAAGATCGCTTTGGCTACGCGTTCCAAGATCAGCATGTCGGCCGGATTGCGCAGGTCATGATCCGCCTCGATCATCACCAGCTCGGGATTCAGCCTGGCCTGCGGGAAATGTCGTTCTGCCGCCGCATAGCCGATGTTGGCCGGAGCCCAAGCAGGCATGAAGGGGCGGGCGTCGTAGCTGGTCTTATATCCCGGCAGGGCGAGGAGACCCACCAACGCCAGCGCGATCGTGACCACCAGGATGGGCCCGGGCCAGCGGACGACGGCCGTGCCGACGCGCCGCCAGCCCCGGGTGCCCGTCACGCGTTTGGGGTCGAACAGGCCGAAGTGGGGGCCGATAGTCAACACCGCCGGCGCCAGGGTGAGTGCGGCCGCCAGCGCGACGAGGACGCCGATTGCAGCGGGAATGCCGAGGCTCTGAAAGTACGGGAGCCGGGTGAAGCTCAGACAGAATACCGCGCCGGCGACGGTCAGGCCCGAACCCAGGATAATGTGCGCGGTGCCCCGATACATCGTATAAAAGGCTGTTTTACGATCCTCCCCGGCATTGCGCGCTTCGTGGAAACGGCCAAGGATGAAGATTGCGTAGTCTGTTCCGGCAGCGATGACCAGTAACGTCAGCAGATTGGTGGAATACGTCGACAGCTGGATGATTCCGGAGTTCGCCAGAACGGCGACGACTCCGCGCGACGCGGTCAGCTCAATCATCACCGTCAGAAGCACGACAATCACCGTGACTGAGCGGTAGACGAAAAACAGCATTATTGCGATCACCCCGATAGTGATGAGGGTGACCTTCAGAGTGCCTTTGCTGCCCACCTGGAACTGATCGGTTATCAACGGCGCGGCGCCGGTGACATAGGCCTTGACCCCTGGTGGTGGCGGCGTTTGGTCCACGATGTCGCGCACGGAATCGACGGACTCAGAAGATAACGTCTCGCCCTGATTGCCGGCGAGGTAGACCTGCACTAATGCCGCCTTGCCGTCGGCGCTCTGCGAGGCCGCCGCCGTCAGCGTATCCCCCCAGAAATCCTGAATGTGCTCCACATGCTTCTTGTCTTGGGAGAGCTTCCGAATCAGGCCGTCGTAGTAGTGGTGCGCCTCGGCGCCGAGCGGCTGATCGCCCTCCAGGACGATCATGGCCGCGCTGTCGGAATCGAACTCGTGAAACACCTTGCCGATGCGTTTACTGGCCTGCAGAGACGGCGCATCGTGGGGGCTCAGCGACACGTTATGGGCTTGGGCAACCTTTTCTAATTGCGGCACAAAAACATTCGTGACCGCGGACAGAGCCAGCCAGAAGAACGCGATCGGCACCGCAAGCCGCCGGATCGTGTGCGCAACCGAAAACCGGGGGAGGCGATCGTCGCTCATCCGGACTTGTCCAGGCAGAAGGTGTAGGCGTTGACTTCGTTGACTACCCTCTCGTCCTTGACGACGTCGTTGATGGTGATGCGGCAGCCCAGGGTGTTGCCGTTGCCTTGCGCTACCAGGTTGGCGATGACCGCGGGGTCGGTGGTGATGATCTCGTACCTCCACGGCAGCGTCACGTGGTCAACTCGCTGCGGAGCCGCACGGACGTCCTGATAGTTGACCGTTGCCACCGCCCCCGGGTCACCGAATACCTCGTAGATCACATGCTTGGGGTTGAACTGGACGATGTCGTCGGATACGCCGGTACCCATTGAGGTGTCGCTGTGCGAGGCGAAGATGCCGTGCAGCCGATACACGAGGAACCCGGTGACCGCGACCACCGCCACAGCGACCAGCAGCACCCACCGTCGTCTGACTATGCGGCCAACCGAGATCCGTTTCACCCGTTAGCCTTTCGATAAACGGTGACAGGATCGCCTGCGCGAGATCAACCGTCCTGCCCTGGGTGGGCTCGACTGCAGAAACAGTACGGTACGGGACCGGTTCGAGCAATGCATGGCGGCGTGCCCGCTGGGGGCACAACGTGAACCGCCTTAACCAATCGGCCGGGTCCGGGTGAGGCTGGGAATCACGACCTCGTCGACGAGGGCTTGCACGGTGTGACGGGTGGGGGGGTCACCGGGCATGAGGCATCGGGATATCAGGTAGCGAGGCATCAGGTCCCAGAGTTCGTCGGTGATCGCGGCGTCGTCGATTTCCCCCCGGTCGACGGCCTGCCGCAGGACGCGGTTGATCAGGGCTTTCCGCTGCTCGAGGAACTCCTTCATCGCGTCGTTCAGCGCGGGGTTGCGCGACACCTCGACAAGCACCGCGCGCATGGTGCTCGCGTGCGCACCGGCCTCCTGGCACACCAGCTCTCCCAGTCGCACCAAATCGCCTCGCAGCGTACCGGTATTGGGTGGCACCGCGACCTGGCGGATGCCCTCGATGAACGCGGTCAACACCAATTCGGCTTTCGACGGCCAACGCCGATAAATCGTGGCCTTGCTGGCGCGGGCGGTGGCCGCGACCGCCTCCACCGTCAACCCCTCATACCCGTGCTGCTGCAGCAGCCGCAACGTCACCGCAAGCAACTCGGTCTCCCGTGGCGACCACGGCGAGGACTCTGCGACGCACTCGTCGATCCGGCTCACCACGTCACCATAGAACCAATGCCGCAGTACAGACCAGTACCGTACTGCCAACGCCGCACGGCGGGATGACCCCAAGCCTCGGGTGGGCCGGTGTTCAACGGTTGCGCGGCAGATGACGTCCATCCGACGCTGATCGACGGCGTCCCAGTCGATCATGCGAAGCCTCCGGCGGGATCGCGACAACACGACGCGATCGGCCACGTCTATTGCCGGTGCTACGCATGCAGGTTGATCAGTGCTGAGCCGGGCCCAACGGGAAGACCGGCAGCAGGGTGCGCTTCCAGGTGAAGTTGGCCACCCCGGCGCACGACCCGTACCAGGCCAGTGCCGCGGTGATCAGGCCGAGCCAGCCGCCCAGCCCGATCACGGCCTTGGTCTGGCTCCAGGTGCCGATGGTCAGGGCGACGAAGGTCAGCGTCAGGAACACGAAGACCCCGAGCAGCACGCCGTCGATCCGGGCCGCCGCGATGCACATGTACCCGGTGAAGATCGCCCAGCCCAGCAGGAAAATGCCCGTCGCGATGTGCGCGTTGGCGCCGAGGCCCGGCTCCACGTACTTGACGTAGGTGGCAAAGGACAGCCAGAACGCGCCGAATGAGCAGAACGCCAGCGCGCCAAATGTGTTGCCCTTGCGGAATTCCCACAAACCGGCCGCAAACTGGGCCAGACCACCGTAGAACAGCGCAAGCGGCAGGACTACCGCGACCAGTCCGGGGGCCGTGACGAGTCCGGCGTTGAAAATACTGAGCACGAAGGTCGTCATGGCGAACCCCGCAAGGCCGAGCGGGCCCGGATCAGCGATATACGAGGTGGGATCGGCAACCCGCGTTTGGCCGCCGACCGCAGCGCTCGATTCGTCCGTTCCTGATTTGATGTTTACCATCACCTGCTCCTTCTCCACCGTGGCCGACGTACACCCGTACCAACCAAGTCTCTAGGGTTTCAGGGGATTTCCAGTTAGCTTTGGCGCACACACTGTGTGTTATCTGTTGGTGCCTTTGTTACCTCGTGCCTCGGCGTTTCGGACAGCCGCTCGCGGCGTGACCGATGGTGTGGGTGGTTGCGGGGCGGTCATGGTGATGCTGCGGGCGATTCCAATGGCGGCGAGGGGATGTCGAAGGATTGGTTCCTCCCGCGTGGGTGAAGTCCTCTTCCGGGCGCGGCATGCGGTCCTTTGAGTCGGTGAGTAACGATCGAGAAAAACCAGGGGAACGACGTGGGCGGACGCCTAGAATGACGCGCACAGCAGTGCCAGTTCAGTAAAGAGGACAGGACCAACCTATGCGGCCTACAGCCAGCCGATTTGACGTGAGCGCTAGCGGCTCGTGACTCGCCCGATTCGGGGGCGTTCGGGCGAGCTGAAGCTGATCGGCGCGTTGGTGGCGGGGTTGATGCAGGGGCGCGGGGGTGTGCTGGTCATCGAGGGTCCGCCGGGCATCGGGAAGAGTCGGTTGCTGACCGAGGTGATGGCGCTGGCCGATCAAGCTGGGGCGCGCACTTTGTTCGGGGAGGCGTTCGAGTATCAGCAGGCGGTGCCGTTTTTCTCTTTGTTCATGGCGACGCTTCGCGCCGATCCCCCGGTCGGTGACGCCGAGGCGTTGCGGCGGCTGGGTAATTCGGCGGACCTGCAGTACTGGGTGGTGCACGATCTGGCCGAAGCGATCGATGCCGCGGCTGCCCAGACCCCGCTGGCGATCCTGTTGGAGGACATTCATTGGGCCGATAACGGCACATTGTTGGCGTTGCGGTCGCTGGCGTCGGGGCGCCCGGAGGTGCCGGTGCTGTGGGTGCTGACCGCGCGCACCGGGGCGGGTGGGCAGGCGGTGCAGGAGACGTTGTCGGTGTTGCAACGCGAGAACGCCGCCGTTGTGCGACTGGCCGCGATATCGGCGGGCGCGGTCGCCGACATGGTGCAGGATGTGGTGCGGGCCAGGGTGGGTGAGTCGCTGCTGAATCTGGCCGCCAAGGCGCACGGGAACCCGTTTTTGGTTAGCGAGCTGGTGGGGGGTCTGGGCGAGGAGGGCCGGCTCAATGTGAGCGGCGGGCGGGCGGTGGCCACCGGGGAGGCGCTGCCGCGCCGGCTCGGCGCCAGTATGCAGCAGCGATTGGACCTGCTCTCCGAAGGTGCCGGCGAGGTGGTGCGGGTGGCCGCGGTGTTGCCGGACCGGTTTTCGGCGGGGCTGCTGGCCGCGATGCTGGAACGCCAGCCGTCGTCATTGATCTCGGCTGTCGGGGAGGTCGTCCGCGCCGACCTGCTCGTTGAGGATGGTGAGCAGTTGCGGTTTCGGCATGACTTGCTGCGGGAGGCCACTCGGCAGTCGTTGCCGCAGTCGCTGCGGCGTGCGATGGAGCGCCAGTCGGCGTCGATCATGCTGGGGATGGGCGCGGCGCCGCCCGAGGTGGCCACGCAGCTGGCGCGCAGCGCCGACCCGGGAGACCGGGAGGCGATCGACGCGCTGCGGCAGGCCGCGCAATCGGTGGGGCACAGCGATGCCAGTGCGGCCGCGGATTTGAGCAAGCGCGCCTTGGAGCTATTGCCCGGCGAAGATCCTGACCAAGGACTCCTGGTCGCCGAAACGGTGGAGTTGCTCAACCGGGCCAGCCGCTATGAGGAGGCCGAACAGTTGGCCGTTGCGGCGCTCTCGGAGGTGGCGTCGCCCGAACAAGAGGCCGAGATTCGCTTGCGCCTCCCGACGCTCAACAAGCACACCAACCAGCGGCGCATCGAGGAGAATCGCCGAGCGCTGCGGTTACTCAACATCAGCGAGGTCACCCGGGCACGGCATCTGGCGTGGCTGGCCTACAACCTGACCTTTCAGAACCAAACCGCACAGCAGCGCGTGGCGGCCGATGAGGCTGCCGCCGCTGCGGCGTCCACGGGTGATCTCGAATCGAAAATAGTGGTCAGCCTCACCCTCGCTTTGCTCGACGCCGGCGAGGGGTACGCGGGCGGCGCCTTACGCCGCCTCGAGGAGCTCTGCGCGCTCGCCCGCACGACTGATGCGACCGCAGCTCATGACTTGGCCGCCATGCACTACGCGCTCCTGTTGGCGGCGGTTGGCCGGTTGGACGATGCCGCGGCCCGCGCCGCTGAGGGGACAGAGCAAGCCCGCCGGGAAGGCAACGCGATGGCCCTGGCTATGTGGGCTGCGGTTGACGGGGTGGTCCACTTGTCTGCGGGCCGGTTGTCTGCTGCGCGCGCCGCGGCCGAGTCCCTGCCGCCCCCGCGGCGGGCAGGCGTATCCGAGCCGGACATGATCCGCATGGTGATTCTGGCCGAGGTAGCCGCTCTCACGGATGACCGAAACTTGTTGCAGCAGATGGTCAATGCCGCGCACGAAGCCTACTCCAATCGCTCTTCTGCGGTACGTCGTGGAGCGGCGCACGTGCTCGCGCTCGCGGCGTGGCAGCGTGACGATGTCGACGACGCGATGCGCTGGCTGGGCGGCGACATCGCCCTGTTCCGGACACCACTCTGGCCGCAGGTCTTAGATCGGGTGATCTTGACTGCGCGGATCGCGTCGGCCGGCGGCGATGCCGGCTTGCGCGCGCGTGTACTGCACGCGATTGACTTGCTCGAACGTGAGCAGCCGGGGATCCCGCTGTTCACCGGGGTCGCGGGGTGTGCCCGCGGGATCCTCGAACGCGATGCCCAGGCACTGCAGGCCGCCGCGGATTTGCTTCGGTCGTCGTCGCGGCGGCTTTTTTATGCCGCGGCCGCCGAGGACGCCGGAACTGAACTGGCGCGCATCGACCGTCGTGATGAGGCGGTTGAACGACTCAATGCGGCCTTTGACACCTACCTGCACTACGGAGCGCTCGCCGATGCGCGTCGGGTGGGTCGCGAGTTGCGCCGGTTGGGTGTGGAGCGGCGCATCGTCAGCCAGGCGCGGGCGAAGACGGGCTGGGAAAGTCTCACCGACGCCGAGCTCAAGGTCGTCAACTTGATTGCGCAGGGTGCCACCAACCGCGACGTCGCCGCCCAACTGCACCTTTCCCTGTCCACGGTGAAAACTCATGTCCACAACGCGTTCGCCAAGCTGGGCATCAACTCCCGTACCCAATTGACGCAGGTCACGCGCGGATCTGACTGACCAACCCGGCACAACCCTGGTCCGCGCAGCTGGGCCGCCACACTGACGTCTGGCGAGCTAAGCATTATGCCGCAATGGATCTGGCAACTTCACGCTTCCAGCCATTGCGGCTTCGATGAGCCGCGCGGCGCCAACACCGTTCGGTATGACTCCTTTGTCCGTGACATGACAACCTGGTCGGTCATCCCCTGATAGGTACCGAGCGCAGTCTCTGCGGTGAACAGGTCGGGAGCGACATAGGAGTGCTCATCGCCGGAACCCGCCGTAGCCACGGCGTACTCCTTGTCGAAAATGCCGAGCGAGAGCAGCCAGAGCACGGTTCTGGTCAGCGACACGACGACGCGGTAGCTGCCGCCCTCCTGTGCGCGCCGGCGCAGGGCCTCGAGTACTCCCACCGTACCGAGCCAGCCCACCACGTTGTCGCAGATGGGAACGATCACCGGCGATTTGGGATAGCCGGGAGTCCCTTCGATACAGAACACGCCCGATACGGCGGCGCCGATCTCGTCGAATCCGGGGCGGTTCGACCACGGTCCTATGTCGCCGTGCAGGACCACTTTGGCATGGATCAGTCCGGGCCTCTTCGCGCACAGCTCCTCGGCGGTGAGGCCGTTTCGCTCCAAATAGCCGGGTCGCTTGTTGGCGAAGAAGACGTCCGCGTCCTTGAGAAGGCTGTCGAACCTGACGCGATCTTCCTGCGAGCTGTCCAGGATGGTTGAGCGCATCCCCACCTGCACATCCCAGGCGAAAGACTCGAGCTCGGTGGCGTCGGGCCGCCAGATGTTGAGGACATCCGCGCCGTACATGGCGAGATCCCTGCCGATCGCCGCGCCCGCAATCACGTGCCCCATTCCGAACGCCCGAATACCGTCTAAGGGGTTCTTCCCGTCGGTGCTGAACGGCGTCGGCTCGCTTTCACCGATTTTTTCCACGGTAATCAAAGGCATCGTGGCGAGCACTTCGGTGTATTGCGGCTCACTGAGAAATTCTTCAAGCGTTCGCACCATCGCGAGGACAAGGCCTTCCTCCGCCGCGGCAGTCTCCAACTCCTCTGCCCGCCATTGCAGGATGGCGTTCTCGACGGAACCGAGGCTGTCGGTGCACCTCAGGAAGCGAAGCGTGTCCGTCTTCGATCGAGGGTAGAAATCAAGGGCGACCACGTAGCGCCCGTCGCGGGTCTTGCGGAAGAGCGGAAGCTCCAAGAATGGGTTGCCGGCAAATCCCAGCATTGCCGGAGGGCGCCCATTTACGGTTTCCCATCGTCCTTCGAAGAACCCGCAAAAACGCCGCAACGATTTGCGGACGTCGACGTGGATGTCCTGCCCTTCCCCGGTTCTCACCCGCCACAGGGCTGCGGCGGCGACTGACTTGGCGGCCAAGCCGATCGCGGCCATCGCGCCGAACCGATGGGGGCTCGCGAGGATCGGGTCCTGCCCGTAGAACGAAAGTCGTCCTCCGCTGTCCGCAGCGGTCATGCCGACGTCGCTGAGTACCTCGTTCGTGCTCGCCAGCAGATCGAAATCCGGTGAACTTGCCGGGTTCTTGAGTATTGATTTGAGCGTCGCGGTCAAACGACCATCACCGGATGCGCTTTGATCGGAGGCAATTGTCTTACTCATGTATTCCGGCTCCTGAGCGATGATTGTGTTAACCGGCCGTTAGCCCGTTGGCTCGCAGTTTGAGAAGTCCGATTATTATTCGGTTTTCGTTTTGCGCGAGGTCTTCGACAGCGTGTCCTGCCGCTTCGCGGGTGACGCCATCGATGACGCCGACGTGATCGCCAGACCCGGGCCGCGGCTTGCCCGCCTGCGAACCGACCATGTGCCCTGACTCCAAGTACTCGGTGGGGACCCGAACCAGACACTCGCATTCACCAATGTGCGAAGTAACCCCATCGTCGAGCGAATCACCGACGCCGTCGATGTGATCCGGTAACAGCGATCAACCCCGACGACTGTCGCCAACAACAATGCCCCGACATCACCACAAGCTTCGTAGGGAATCGCTGAGCGATGAGCGCTGCTGCCGGTGCGGTAGCGGACGGGAAGGCGCCAGTCGGCCACCAGCACTACGGCCCGGCGAGTCGAGCCATTGCCGCTGGCCGATACGCATTGAAGAGAATGCCTCCAACGCGAGATGGGCCGCATCGTTAGCACTGGTCGACACCATTGTTTCGGCCGCGGTCACGAATGACCACCTCAGCGGATTAGGTTCTTGGCCAAAGACGGATTACCCTTGGCCGCGGCCTGTCATCGACTCAGGAAAAATCGATATGCCTGTTCAGCCCTTTCCGCGACGCACACAACCGCTGCGCGGGAGTCGTGCCCAACGTGTCGCCCATCGTAAGACCTTCCCGACGGTCGGTCAGTGCTTTGAAGTGGAGATCACCCGCGTGGCGGACGGGTGGATGATCCGGGTCCCCGAAATTGGCGGGATCGCACGTGCGAGTCGTCGCGCTCAGGTCGAGGTGGTGGCGCGGGAATGCATCGCCGCCCGGACGGGCATCCCGATCGGGTACGTCGCCATCTTTGTGGCGCGCGAGATCGGTTAGTGCCGAGCGGCTTCGCTGCCCGACTTGGTGAATGCCCGGCGAGCGCGTTTGGCCAGCGGGTACTAGCGCGCGGCTGATCGCGGCAGCCCAGGTTCACATCGTTACGGTCAGCGGCCAGACACTCCAGATGTCGTCGCAGTACTCGGTGATGGCGCGATCCGAGGAGAACTTGCCGCTGCGCGCGGTGTTGAGGATGGACATCTTCGTCCACGACTCCTTGTCCCGCCACGCGGTGCTCACCTGGTCCTGGCAGCTGACGTAGGAGGCGAAGTCGGCGCACACCAGGAAGGGGTCGTGGTAGCGGAGGTTGTCCACCAGCGGCCGGAACACCTCGGTGTCACCGTGCGAGAACGCCCCGCCGGCAATCAGATCCAGCACCTCGCGCAGCTCGTCGTTGGCCGCGATGTAGTCCGCCGGGCGGTAGCCGCGTGCCTTGACGGCCTCGACCTCGGACTCGGTCAGACCGAACAGGAAGAAATTCTCCGCGCCGACCTCTTCGCGTATCTCGACGTTGGCCCCGTCCAATGTGCCGATGGTCAGCGCGCCGTTGATCATGAACTTCATGTTCCCGGTGCCCGAGGCTTCCTTGCCCGCGGTGGAGATCTGTTCGGACAGATCGGCGGCCGGGTAGATCAGGTGCGCGTTCTGCACATTGAAGTTCGGCACGAAGGCCACCTTGATGAACCGGTTCACGTCCGGGTCGGCGTTGACCGTCTCACCGACGGCGTTGATCAGCTTGATGATCCGCTTGGCAATGAAGTAGCCCGGAGCGGCCTTACCGCCGAAGATGAACGCCCGCTGCGGAATCGACAATCCGGGGTTGCACTTGAGCCGGTGGTAGAGCGCGACGATGTGCAGGACGTTGAGGTGCTGACGCTTGTACTCGTGGATTCGCTTGACCTGAACGTCGAACATCCAGTCCGGGTTCAGTTCGACGCCGGTCACCGATCGGATGTACGTGGCGAGCCGCGCCTTGTTGGTGCGTTTGATGTCCCGCCATTGCGCACGGAACGAGTGGTCGTCGACGAACGACTCCAGCCCGCGCAGGCGCTTGAGATCGGTCAGCCAGCCTTCACCGATGGTGCGGTCCAGCAGCTCGCGCAGCCCGGGGTTGGCCAGCGCGAGGAAACGCCGCGGCGTCACGCCGTTCGTCTTGTTGCTGAACCGCTCCGGCCACAGCTCGTAAAAGTCTTTCAGCACACTGGCTTTCAGCAGCTCCGAGTGCAGCGCGGCGACGCCGTTGATGGCGTGGCTGCCAACCGTCGCCAGGTGTGCCATCCGGACCTTCTTGCCGCCGTCCTCGCCGATCAGCGACATCCGGCGAATCCGATCTTCGTCGCCGGGGAACTTGGCGCGCACCTCGTCGAGGAAGCGGCGGTTGATCTCGTAGATGATCTCGAGGTGGCGGGGCAGAGACTCCGCGAACATCTCCAGCGGCCAGGTCTCGAGCGCCTCGGGCAGCAGGGTGTGGTTGGTGTAGCCGAACGTCGCAACCGTGATCTCCCACGCCTCTTCCCACTCCAGCTGGCGCTCGTCGACCAGCAACCGCATCAGCTCGGCCACCCCGATCGAGGGGTGAGTGTCGTTGAGCTGCAAGGCGAACCGCTGGGGGAGTTCCCGGACGCCGGCGTCCGCGAGGTCGTCCATGATGTGCAGCACGTGCTGCAGCGAGCAGGACACGAAGAAGTACTGCTGCAGCAGGCGCAGCCGCTTGCCCGCCTCCGGCTCGTCGTTGGGGTACAGCACCTTGGTGACCGTCTCCGAGGTGACCTCGTCCTCGACCGCCTTGTAGTAGTCGCCGGTGTTGAAGGCGTCCAACGCGAACGACTTGACGGCGCGCGCGCTCCACAGCGTCAGCACGTTGCACGTGTTGACGCCGTAACCCTGGATGGGCGTGTCGTAGGCGACGCCTTTCAGCATCCGCCCCGGCACCCACCGGATGCGCTCGTGGCCGGCGTCATCGGTGTAGTGCTCCGCGTAGCCGCCCCACTTGACGAGGTAGTTGACGTCGGGTTTGGGTATCTCCCAAGGGTTTCCGCTGTCCAGCCAGTTGTCGGTCTTCTCCACCTGCCAGCCGTCGTGGATCTCCTGGTCGAAGATGCCGAATTCGTAGCGGATCCCGTAGCCGATCGCCGGACGCTCGAGGGTGGCCAGCGAGTCGAGATAGCACGCGGCGAGCCTGCCGAGGCCGCCGTTGCCCAGTCCCGGTTCCTCTTCGCAAGCCAGGACCTCGTCGAAGTTCTGGCCCATCGCCGCCAGCGCGGCCTTGGCCGCCCGCTCCAGGCGGAGATTCAGCAGGTTGTTGCCCAGCTGCGGGCCCATCAGGAATTCGGCGGACAGGTAGCAGGTCACCTTGCGGCCGAGATCAAGTGAGGTCTGCGTGGACACCATCCGCCGGTCCTGCATGCGGTCACGCACGGCCAGCGCGAGCGCCCGGTAGTAGTGCTCGGGCCGCAGCGCCGCGGCCGGACGCCCGATCGAGTAGCGCAGGTGATCGGTGATCGCCCGCTGCAGTGCAGGCGCGCCCAGCCCGGTGCGGGAATGCTCGGCCAGGTCGGCTCGTGTCGGGCGGGCAGCGGACATTCCGTCGGAGGGTGTCTGGTCGACGTCGGTCATTGTGAGTCCTACTCCCTTAGAGATGGTGGCCGCAGTGCGCGCCCCGCACTACTTAAGCGCCCGGCGCCGCGCAGGCGTCAGTCTCTCAGCGATATTTGCACATCAGGCGCGCAATTGACGTCCGCTGTGTGAACGGCAGCTCACGTACTCGTGACGAATCGGCGTTGCCGGCCGGGCCCCGCTAGTGACGCCTGGTAGGACCCGGCCACCGGGCGATCGGGTTGTTCACTGGGCGAGCAGATTGACCGCTCCGGTGAAGGCGGCCGGCAACCCCTGCGCGGCCGGCACGATCCGCGAGCGCAGCGGCGCGTGCGCGCTGGCATAGAGGATCGCCGCGGTCAGCATCCGATACCGCCGGGTCACCTGGCGCCACTGGCGGTCATAGGTGTCGGGACGCTCCGCCACAATCGATTTCACCAGCAGTTCCGCCGCGGCGAACGCCAGTCCCAGGCCCTCGCCCGTCAACGCGTCCAGGTAACCCGCGGCGTCGCCGACGAGCAGCACCCGTCCGGCGCTGCGGCTCGAAACTCGTTGCCGCAGTGGACCGGCGGCGCGATCCGGTTCGCGCGGCAGATCCTTGATGCGAGCACGCAGGGCGGGAAATTCGTCGAGGTGGCTGTCGAATCCGCCGCGACTGGACTTCAGCAGCGCCACGCCCACGCAGTCGTCGGCTACGGGCGTCACATATGCCTCGGCGCCCGGCGCCCAGTGCACCTCGACATAGTCCGACCACGGCGCGACTTGCACGTGGCGGCGAATGCCCCACCGCCGCGGACCCGTGGTCGGACGCTCGAGGCCCAGCGATCGGCGGATCGGGGAGTGCAGCCCGTCGGCGGCGGCGAGGTAGCGCGCCCGCCAGTTGCCCGCCCGCACCGACGTCGCGTCCTGGCTTATCTCCCGCACGTCGTCGTGAAAGATGCGCACGCCGGCTGACGCGGCAGCGTCAAGAAGCGCGCCGTGCAACACCGTTCGGCGCACGCCGCGCCCCGCGCCGCGCCGGAAGGGTGCGTCGACGTGCCGGTCGCCGTCGCGGTACCTGACGCCCCGAAACGGTCTGCCGTGCGGGTGCACGCCGAGGCGTGCCAGGTGGCGCAGGGTATGCGGCATCAGGCCCTCGCCGCAGGCCTTGTCGATGAGCCCGGCGCGGCGTTCGACGACCACGACTTCGAGTCCCGCGCGGGCGCCGTTGAGGGCGGTGGCCAGGCCGGCCGGGCCACCGCCCACGACCAGGAGGTCGATCATGTCAGGCTCGCCAACGCGTTGTTCTCCACACCGATCCGCGCTTTCAGTAGCCACGCGTTGAGCACCGTGAACACCAACGCGGTGATCCACGCGCCGTGCACCAGCGGCAGCGCGAACCCCTCGATGATCACCGCGATGTAGTTCGGGTGCGGCACAAGGCGATACGGGCCACCGTCGATGCGTGCCGCACCGGGGATGACGATCACCCGGGTGTTCCACTGCTCGTGCAACGTGGAGATGCACCACCAGCGCAGCGCCTGCGCGGCGGCCACGAGCGTGAGCATCGGCCAGCCCACCGCCGGTATGAACGGGCGGTGCAGCCCGATCGCCTCGGCCAGGCATCCGGCCAGCAGGGCAGCGTGCAGCGCGACCAGCGCGGGGTAGTGGCGGGCGCCGAACTCGACGCCGCCGCGCGCCCGGCTCCAGGCGCGGTGACGGTTGGCCAGCACGAGCTCGATCAGTCGCTCCACCGCAACCGCGCCGATCAGCAGCCCATACCAGGTCATGATCAACGCCACCGCAGCAGCACGAGTTCGGAGCAGAACCCCGGACCCATCGCCAGCATGACGCCCGGGCTGCCGCTCGGCGGCTGCTTGGCGATCGTGTCACGCAGCACGTGCAGCACCGACGACGACGAGACGTTGCCGATCTCGCTGAGCGACCGCCACGTCAATTCGAGTGCGTCCTCAGGCAATCCGAGCGACGCGACGATTGCCTCGATCACCTTCGGGCCGCCCGGGTGACTGACCCACGCCCCCACGTCGGGGACGCTCAACCCGCGCGCCGCCAGGAACTGCGTGACGTCGTCGGCCAGGTGTCGTTCGACGACGCTCGCCACGTCCGGAGAGAGGACGAGGCCGAATCCCGACGCTCCGATGTTCCAGCCCATCGTGTTCTGCGAGTCCGGGTACAGGTGGCTGCGCGAACCGAGGACGTCGGGCCCGGCCGCCCCGATCTTCCTCGCGCGACGCTCGCCGACGGCGACCACCGCCGCGGCGCCGTCGCCGAAAAGCGCCGTGCCGACAAGCGAGGCCAGCGAGGGACCCGTCGCGGGAAAGGTGAGCGAGCACAGCTCCACGGAGAGCAGAACCGCGACGTCGTCGGGAGCGCCGCGCAGGTAATCGTTGAGTCGGCCAACTCCGGCGGCGCCGGCGACGCAACCCAAACCGAACATCGGCACCCGCCGCACGTCTGGGCGCAGCCCGAGGCGCGCCGCGATGCGGGCCTCCAGCGAGGGGACCGCGAGACCGGTGACGGTCGTGGAGTAAATCACGTCGACGTCCGCCGGCCGCAAGCCCGCATCATCGAGCGCGCCCGACACCGCCGCGCACCCGAGCTCCACCGCATTTTCCACGAAGATGTCGTTGGCGTCGCCGAAGTCGGTCAGCGAGGCGTACCGCTCGAGAGGCAACACCAAGTAGCGGCTGTTCACTTTGGAACTCGCGTGGAATTTCCGCAGCGCGTCGGCGTAATCCTCGAACGCCGGGAGCGTGGCGAGCGACTCGGTGATCTCGCTTTGCGCGTAACGGTGCTCCGGCAGCACGCCGTGCACGCCCGCTATGACGCTGCCGGCCTTGTGGGCACGAAACTTGTTGCCGCTCAGAGGTCCCCTCATTTGCTTACCTTTCTCGCAACCTTCTCTGGAACTGCGTGAGGTACCGGCTCCGTTGCCGCCGGATGGCGCTCCTCGCTGATGCCGAAGCGCTGATGGATCCGGGCCAGCCACCTAGGTGCCCACCAGCACCAGGTGCCCAGCACGTGCATGAAAGTCGGCAGCAGCACCATGCGGACCAGCGTCGCGTCCACGACCACAGCCAATGTCAGGCCGACCCCGAACATCCGCATGAATGACACGTGCGCGGCGATCAGCGCCGCGAACGAGATCGACATCACCAGCGCCGCGGCCGTCACCACCCGGCCCGTCCGGGCCACGCCGAGCGCGACGCTTTCGTCGTTGTCGGCCCGAGTTTGTCCCGACGCGCGCCAGAACTCGCGGATCCGGGAAACCACGAAGACCTCGTAGTCCATCGACAGGCCGAAGGCTATGCAGAACAGCAGCACCGGCATGTTGGCGACCAAGGTTCCGGTAGTCGTGGTCCCGAGGCCACCGAGGTGGTGGTTCTGGAATATCCAGACCATCGCGCCGAATGCCGCGGTCAGCGAAAGCACATTGAGCACAAGAGCTTTGAGCGGCAACACGACGCTGCCGGTCAGCAGGAACAACAACACGAACGTCACCACGGCAATCAGGCCGAGCACCAGCGGCAGGCGCGACGTGATCGCGTTGACGCTGTCCCGATTGGTCTGTGCGGTCCCCGCGAATTCGACCGTCCGGCCGCCGGGACCGGGGACGTCGTGCAGACGGCGCAGCTGGCGCTCGGAAGCGTCGGAGAAGAGCGGGGCCGTGCTGCGTACGGTGAGAAACGCGCTGCCCTGCGACGCTCCGGTGGGCGCCGCGGGCGGGCCGGCCAGGGCCCCGTGTGTGAAGGTGCCCACCGGAGCCGAAACAGCCGAGACTCCCTGCACAAGCGAAAGGCTCGCCGCGTAGCGGGTGAATTCGGCGGCCGACAGCCCGTCGCTGTCGGGGATGACGACGCTGACGTCGGTCGCTGAGTCGTTGGCGAAGTCGGTGCGCAGCTGGTCGCCGACCTGCCGGGCCGACGCGGAGTCCGGTAGTACCCGGTCGTCCGGGAAACCCCACCGCACACCGAGGAACGGCGCCCCCAACGACAGCAGCACGGCGACCACTGCCACCCCGACCGGAGCTGCGCGACGGGTGACGAACCTCGTTGAGCGGTACCAGAACTCGTCCTCGACGGGCTTCCGCGCCGGCCGCGGACGCCCGCCCAGGCGACGCACCAGCCGACGCACGTCAAGCGCGTTCAGCCGATCCCCGAGTAGCACGATGGCCGCGGGCGTCATCACCACCGCCGCGATCGCGGTGAACGCGACCGTGGCAATGCCCGCGTAGCCGAACGACTTCAGGAAGTGCATCGGGAACAGGATCATCGCGGCCATCGACAGCGCGACCGTGGTCGCGGAGAACAACACCGTGCGGCCCGCGGTCGCCATGGTGCGCAGCAGTGCGTCGTCACGGGTTGCGCCGGCGGCCATTTCGTCTCGGAAGCGGCTGACGATCAGCAACGTGTAGTCGATCGCCAGTGCCAGGCCCAGCGCGGTGGTGAGGTTGAGCGCGAAGATCGACACGTCAGTGGCGAAGGCGATCAGCCGCAGCACCGCGAGCGAGCCCAGGATCGACATCCCGCCGATGGCGACCGGCAGCGCCGCCGTGAATAAGCCGCCGAACACCCAGACCAGCACGACGAAGCTGAGCGGGATGGCTATCGCCTCCATCACCAACACGTCGTGCTGGGCCTGCGCGGTGATCTGCGCGTTGACCATCGCCACCCCGCCGGAGCGCACGGTGACACCGTTTCGGTCGTGTGCAAACTGCTGTGACAGCTCGTCGGCGTACTTCTGCGCCTTCATGATCGGCGGGGTCTCGCCGCCTCCGATGCCGGCGATGACCAGCCCGGACAGCCCATCCTTGCTGACCAGCGATGTGGCCGCCGCCGGCGGGGCCGTCCACGCCGAGGTCACGCTGGTCACGTGCGGTGACCGGCTCAGCTGATCGGCGATCTCGGTGCCGACCGCACGGGCCGCCGGACTGGAAAACCCGTGCGGTGCGGACACCACGAACAGCAGTTGCACCTCACCCTGGCCGAACTTGTCGGTCAGGATCGTGGCGGCCCGGGCGGATTCCGAAGTGGGGTCTTGGAAGCCGCTCGCCGACAGGCTCTGGGCCACGGGGGCCCCGAAGACTCCCGCGACCGCCATCACGAGTGCCGTGAGGGCCAGGGTTCGGCGCGGCGCGCAGATGGCCAGCGCTGCGATGCGGTGCAGCACGCCACGTCGAGGGACCGCATCGCCGATCGGAGGGGCCGTCGCGCCCGGAGGCGCGGTATCACGAGTCGCAGTGCCAGACCGCCCGGTGCCGCATGCCATGGCGTCCACCCGCCCTCCGCGTCGCAATTTCAACACTCGGTGACTTTTGTCAACATTCGGTGACTTAAAACATACGCCAGGGCGACTGGCTAAGTCAACAGCGGCTGACATAGCATTTGGGGATGAGTCCTAATCGGCCTCGAAACGCCGCCCAGACGCGCGCCGACATCCTGGACGCGGCGCGCCGCCGATTCGCCACCGAAGGCTTCGAACGAACCACGCTGCGTGCCATCGCCGCCGACGTGGGCGTGGACGCGGCGCTGGTGATTCGCTACTTCGGCAGCAAGCAGGACCTTTTCGCGACGGCGACCGAATTCACCATCGAACTCCCGGACCTCTCCGGTGCTGAACCGGACGAGATCGCGGACATGCTGCTGCCCCGGTACTTCGCGGTCTGGGAGGACGACCACTCGTTCCTGGCCCTGCTGCAGGCGGCGATGACAAGCCGGGTCGCGGCGGACACCCTGAACGAAACGCTTGCCACCCACGTCGCGCCGGTGCTGAAGGCGGCAACGCCGGACCATGCCGAACAGCGGATCGCGGTCACGGACGCCTTCGTCATCGGGCTTGCCGCCACCCGGTCCGTTCTCGGCAACCTTCCGGTTGCCGACCTCACCCGCGACGAGCTGCGCCGGTGGGCGGCCCCGGTGTTTCGTGGGCTACTGGTCGGACCCGCACCCACCTAGCCTCCGGGTTTGGCGGAACTTAACGCCTGGTGACATACAGTTTCTGTGTGACAACGACGCGGCCTCGCAACGCGAGCCAGACGCGTGCCGACATACTGTCGGCGGCGCGGCGCCGCTTCGGGGCTGAGGGCTACGAACGCGCGACCCTGCGGGCGATCGCATCCGATGTGGGAGTGGATGCGGCGCTGGTGATCCGCTACTTCGGCAGCAAGCAGGACCTGTTCGCGGCGGCGGTCGACTTCGTCATCGAGCTGCCGGACTTGTCGAATGTCGATCCCGACGAAGTCGCCGGCCTCCTGTTGCCGCGCTTCTTCGCCGTATGGGAAGAGGACGAAAAGTTTCTGGCGTTGCTGCGGGCCGCCATGACAAGCCCGGTCGCCGCGGATGCGCTGCGGCGTGTTTTCGCCGAGCAGGTCGCGCCCAAGTTGATCGCCGCAACCCCGGATAACCCGATCCCGCGCATCGGGCTGATGGGCGCCTTCGTCATCGGGCTGGCCACGACGCGCTACGTGCTGAGGAATCCACCTATCGCAAGCCTCAGCCGCGACGAACTCAGCCGCTGGGCCGCTCCGGTCATTCGCCAACTATTGGTCGGTCCGGCGCCGACCTCCTAGCTGGTGACGGTCATTTCGTCGTCGCCGCTGGCCCACGATCGGGTGAAGATGTCGATGGGCACCTGCTCGTCCCGCCCGTCCTCGCTGCCGCTGTCGTTGAGGTGAACGACGCCGGCTTCGGTGTCGACACCAGTCACCACGACGGCATGGTTGGACTCGGGTTCGCCGTCTCGGGTCTTGTCCTCGACGGGCTCGCGCCAGATGACTTCCGCGTTGACGGCGACGATCACCCTGCGGCCCTTGGCCAGATCCTGCTCGAGTGCGTTCATGCCCGTGGGAACACCGGTCTTCGCCGCGCTTGCCTTGTCGGTGTCCACGGCACGGATACCGTAGTGCGCGAGCAGCGCCGGCTCATCCTCGAACGAGGTGCCGCTGCCCGGCTTGCGCTTCTTCGGCTTGGTGTAGACGGGCCCGGAGTGGACGGTGCTCGGAGTCGACTGGGCCAGCTTGATGATGGCCTGCTCGGAGGGCTGGTGACCGGTCAGCTCACCGACCACGTCGGCGACGGCCATTTCCACGCAGTCGTCGTCGTATTCCTGGTAGCGCCAGAACGGAGCGGCCGCCGCGGGGTCGCCGTACAGCATGCCCTCCCCGCTCGCCGGGCCGGGTGCGCCCGGAGTGGCGTCGGCGGTACCCATCGCCGGGCCCAACGCCAGGCCGATCGCCAGTCCCAGCGCGGCCGCACCGGCCAGCACGGCCCCGCCGGCGGTCCGGGCCGTGGTCGCCATCCCGATCATGCGGTGTCCTTTTCCACGCGGTCCAAGCCACTGGTGACAAAGTGGCTATCCGCAAAAAGGTTCCCTTCGTTACCTCTGCAAATTCTTGGAGGATTCTCTACGGGAGGGTGCTACGCGGCAGCACCAAGCGCTGACACCGCGGCGGCTTCCGATCGATCGGCGATAATGACATTCTCTAGTTCGGAGAAGTCGTTTCCGCAGTCCCGAGGAGGTCGACGTTGAGTGCTGACCGACGGTGTGACGGGATGGTGGCTCTAGTCACCGGAAGCAGCCGAGGGCTGGGTAAGGCGATCGCCGCACGGCTGGCCGCGCACGGTGCCACGGTGGCGCTGACCGCCCGGACGCTGGACCCCGACCCCAAGTACCAGGGATCGCTGAGCCAGACTCGTGAGGAGATCGCGGCCGCAGGCGGCCGGGCCGTCGCGATTCAGGCGGATCTGTCCCGATCCGAGGAACGTGAAAGGCTTTTCGCCGAAGTGGTCGAGGCCGTCGGCGCCCCCGACATCCTGGTCAACGATGCCGCGGTCACCTTCCTGCGACCCCTGGACGGGTTCCCCGAACGGCGGATCAGGCTGATGATGGAGATGCACGTGCTGGCGCCATTGCATCTGAGTCAGTTGGCAATTCCCGCGATGCGCGAACGCGGCCGGGGCTGGATTCTGAACTTGACGTCGCTGGCCGGCGACCAGCCGCCGGGGCCGCCCTTCTCCGAGTTCGACCGGACCGCGGGCTTCGGGGTCTACGGGACGGTCAAGGCCGCGCTCAACCGCCTCACGAAAAGCCTTGCCGCCGAACTCTACGACGACGGCATCGCCGTCAACGCCGCCGCTCCCACCAACCCCGTGGCGACCCCCGGCGCCAGCACCCTGGATCTGGCCAAGACCGACACCGAGGACATCGAACTGATCACCGAGACCGCCTTTCGGCTGTGCACGGGTGATCCGAAGACCACGACCGGTCGCATCGCGCACACCCAGCGCTTCCTTGCCGAAGTCGGCTGGTCGAGAACCGGCCCGCGGACCGGATGAGGATGGTCGAGCTCGACCTGGAACAGCTGCGACGACGGCTCGCGGGCGCCGGCATCACCGACGTCACCGAACTCGCCGGGGGCGCGTCCAGTCTGACCTTCCGGGGTGAGCACGACGGCCGGGCGGTAGTGGTCAAGGTTGCTCCGCCCGGCGTTGAACCCGTCGCGCACCGCGATGTGCTGCGACAGGCCCGCATTATGAAAGCCCTTGCGGGGAGCGGGGTTCCGGTCCCAAAGGTGGTGTGGGAGCAGGCTGGAGACGCGCCCCTGTTTGTGATGTCCCATGTCGAAGGCGACTGCGTGGAGCCGCTTTTCGACGGCTGCGCACCGACGCCTGACCTGCGCGGGCGGTACCGCAACGCGTGCCGGGCGATGGCCGCACTGCACCGTCTGTCGCCACGCGAGCTCGGCCTTGGCGGCGAGGCGGTCCTGGATCCGGCCGCCGAGGTCCGGCGCTGGTGTCACACGCTGCGGACCGTCGATGCGGCGCTGCTGCCCGACTGGCCCGGGGTGCGTGACGCGTTGTTGGCTTGCGCGCCAACGGCTATGGGGCCGAGTGTGGTGCACGGCGACTTCCGGCTGGGCAACCTGATCGCCGTCGGCGACCACATCAACGCGGTGATCGATTGGGAGATCTGGTCGATCGGTGACCCGCGTATCGACGTGGGCTGGTTCTTGATCAACAGCGATCCGGACACCTATAAACGCGTCCCGGCCTCGGCCGGTGTGGCACCGCCGACCACCGAACTCGCCCACATCTATCAGTGCAAGCTGGGCCGCGAGGTCGGTGACTTGGCCTGGTTCTGCGCGCTGGCGTGCTTCAAGTCGGCGGCGACCTGGTCGCTGATCGTCAAGCACAACCGGCGACGGCGCGCGCCGCAGGCCGAATTGGAAGCCATGGCAGCAACTCTCCCGAGGTTGCTGGCGCGTGCCCGGTCAATGCTGGCCTAGCCGCGGGATTGGCCTGTCTTTACCGGCATGCGACCAATAGATTTTCGCAAATCATTCCCACATCACCCGAGTCATCTGTGGGCTGGCCTTCATTGGAAGGGTTGATGAAGGTTCGCGGAATTTGCACCCATTGGTCATGTACCGGGGGGAGGGGCGGCGGGTTGGGCTCGGGTTCGGCCTGCGCGATGCCGGCACTACCGGCCAGAACCATGAGGGTCGTCATGCCGGCGAGTAGGCCACGAGCGCACGTGCGAAATGTCATCGCCGCCCTCTCCGTTGGCTGCCCCGAATCAGCGGTTATTGCCGGAGAACACCGGCAGCCACAATTCTACCCGTCTGGCAGGTCAAGCGAGTGCTGAATTTCTGGCCAGGCCGATCAGCATTGCGCACCCATATCGCGTATGAGTTACGAACTCACAACAAGTTTGCTGGCACCACCAGCAAACTTCGCAACCGTAATCCGACAATGCGTACGGTGTCGCCCGTGAGACCGATAGCAGTGGTCGTTCGACGCGCTGCGGTTCTTGCCGTTTGCCTCCTCATGTCGGTGGCCTTGGCTCCTGCATCGGGTGCCGACCCCGACGTTAACCCTGCCGCCGCCGCGGAGTCGCCGTCCGACGGGCGGATACCCTCGGGCGATCCCGCAACCGTCAACACGCCCGACGGCTGGAGATTGGCCCTCGGTGCGAGGGACGAAATGCAGGTTCCCGTGGCCCCGTTGACCACCGCCATCTCGTCGCGCGAATACGTCTCGAGCGGCATATTCGTCGCCTCACTGACCGGACCGGAACCGCCCCACGGCTTGCTTGAGGTCGGTTACGAAATCGGCTGCGGAATCGATATGAGCACGTCCAATGGCGTCGAGATCGGCGGAAGTGCCGGCGTCTCCCCGGGACTCGGCACGACGGCACTGTTGCCCGGTGCGGTCACGGGTCTCGTGCCGCTGGTTACCGCGCCGATCCAAGGCTCGCTCAGCGTGGGTCTCAAGCCCGGCCTGGTCATCGTGGTGCCGGTGGTCAAGAAGGAGTTCAAGGGCCCAGACCCCTGGGTCATGATCAGCGACTTCCACGTCAAGATCGACGGATGCGTGGGGCAATCGTTCATCCGCTCCTATGCGACGCTGACCCGAGTGACCGATCAATCCGACGTGGTGCTGTCCTACGTCGGCGTCACCAAAGCCGTCTGAACGCGGACTAGCCGCGGGGATGCCCACCAGCTTCTCTCTGGTTACGAAGACCACTTCTTGCGGCGGGCGGCCGCCTCGTCGGTCGCGTGTGCGATCACCTGGTTGCGGTTCTCCAGTTCCAGTGCCGACGAGAGGCTCGCCGCGTCGGTGTTGACCTGTAGCGCACGTTTGGTCAGTTGCACGCCCAGCGGAGCGAGGCCGCAGATCAGCGACGCCAGCTCCATGGCGCGGTCGGCCAACCGCTCGGGCTCGACCAGCTCACTGACCAGTCCGCGCCGATCGGCTTCGGCGGCCGAAACCGTGCGCCCGGTGAGCATCCAGTCGGCCGCGACGCTGGTTCCGACGATCCGGGGGAGGTGGTAGCTCATCCCCATCTCGGCGCCCGACAGCCCGAGCAGGATGGCGGCGTTACCGAACGACGCTTCCGCCGAACAGATCCGGATGTCGGCGGCAAGGCATAACGCGAATCCCGCGCCGACGCAAGGGCCGTTGACCGCGGCGACGACAGGTTGCGGCAATTGCCGCACCGCTACGGCCAATTTCGCCATTTTCTCCTGGAAGCGCATCCGGTCCAGCGCCGGCGCGGTGGCCTCCGGCACGTCAGACCCGAAGTCGCGCATGTCGATCCCGGCGCAGAAGCCGCGACCGGCGCCGGTGAGCACGACGGCACGCGCCGACCGGTCGTCGGCCAAATCGACGAGGGCGCAGCCCAATTCGGTTTGCATGACCTCATTGATCGCGTTGAGGCGCTCGGGGCGGTTCAGCCGCACAACGACAACGCCTTCGCGCGGCCGGTCGAGTTCGACGGTCGGTGTCGTCGACATCGGGTCTCCTTCGATCAGCACCGATCGTAAAGGGTCTCTCGATTCAGGAGAATATCCTTCTCCGACAGAGCGAAGCTATGGTCGCGAGCGCGCCCGGCCACCCTGGACTGGTGTCGGCAGTGCTCGCGAATGCGCGGCTATTTCGGCCGCTGGCCGGCCCGGGCCGCAGCGCGTCGCGCGGCCTCGTTGTGCTCGGCGGCGGTCACCACCACCGCATCAGACCCTGGATACACCGTGGCCTCGTGGCCGGTCACCAGCCAACGCACCACGTACGGTGGCGAGCCGTCTTCGGCGCGCACCTCGATGATCTCCGCATGTTGATCATGCCGTTCCGTGGTCGTGCCTTTGACAACGAGGAAGTCGCCGATCCTGGCCTTCATCGCCCGCTCCCTTCTCTCTCGGCTGTGAGATGCGGGACCTTTCCCATCGTGCGCGCTTTCGTCGCTCAACGGAAGCAAGTCATCGCCAGCGTGCCCACACGTAGGGCACCAACGCGCGCAGGAAGTCGATGTCGGGTCCAGGCTGCGCCTGGGCGAAGGCCTGCTCGAAGTATTCTTCGGCCATCAGCAGAATGCCCTCGGCGTACTCCCGGGTGAAGGCGATGCTGCCGTAGTCGTCCATCATCGCGCGAATGGAGCCAACCAGTTCCTCGGACCGCTCGGATCGGTTCCTGCGCAGGTAGTCGCCCAGCACGGCACGGTCGGCGCCCTGCGCGGCCTCCATCAGGTGCATCAGTGCCAGCGTCCGCTTCCCCTCGTACAGGTCGCCGAGGATCTCCTTGCCGTACAGGTGGGCGTCGCCGACCAGGTTCAGTAGGTCATCGCGGATCTGGAATGCCGCCCCCAAGTGAAACCCGAAGCGCACCAGGGCGCTCAAGTCGGCGGTGCCACCGGAACCGACCAGTGCGCCGACGCGCAGCGGGTGGATGGTCGTATACCAGCAGGTCTTGTGCATTATCAGCGCGAGATAGTCCTCCGGGCCAAGGCTCTCGACCTCGTCGAACCGCCAGCCGGCCTCGGTGGCCTGACCCTCGAGCGTGCGCATCGCCATGGTGTCGAACTCGGCCAGCACCAGCTCGGCGAGATCCGGATCGAGGCGCCGGGTGGCGCGGCGCAGCACCTGGTTTGCCACGACCGCCAGGCCGTCACCGGCGTTGAGTGCCGCGGCGACCCCGTGGGTGGCCGCCAGCGTGGGGCGCCCGCGGCGCAGCTGACTGCCGTCCGCGATGTCGTCGTGCACCAGAAACGCGTTGTGCAGCAGCTCGATCGCCACCGCGATGCCCAACAAGTCGTCGGGGTGCCCACCGAACGCGCGGCCGGCCGAGAGACACAATGCGGGCCGCAATGCCTTTCCGGGCCGTGACGGATACTCGCGCATCGGGCCGTACAACCATCGGACCGGCTCGCCGTCGGGCATCGCGTCGAGCATCGACCGGCGCACGGTCTGCGCCACCTTGCGCAACCGGTTCTCGACGACGACAACCAGTTGCGTCGTGTCGGCGGTGCTGGTCATTCGGCGGGCGCCCGCAGCGTGAGCGTCACGGGCAGCCACAGATCGGGATATCCCTCGGCGAGCAGCGTTCCGCGATAGCGGCCGGGCGCGACGTCGGGTGTCAGGTTGACTTCCATGGCAACTCCCCGGCTTGACCGGCCGGGCAGGGCGAACCTATCCGGCGCGAACCGCACGGCGTCCGCGCCCACTTCGCCGCCGTCGTGGGCGAGCAGACCGCCGCATCGCAGCGCCACCGCATCGATGTCGTCGGCGCCACGGTTGTGCAGCCACACCTCCCCAACGGCCAGCCCGGGCCCGTCCGCATTCAGATGCACACCGCCGCTGGCGCTTTCACCCGCCAAGTCGAACGTGGCGCCGTCACTGCGCAGGGCGGCCGCCCCGGGCATCGAGCGCAGCAGCCGGCCGAACAATGACCACCACGCCGTCAGGATCAGGTCCGCATCGGCGTCGGTGGCCTTGCCGCCGCGGTGCTCGGCCGTACTCGGTG
>Ga0210389_10000382_pt1 | contig 42705 bp, 37 predicted proteins | sample IncBWH28OmetaG_FD_160127 | JGI IMG/M metagenome (GOLD analysis project Ga0210389, IMG submission 160127) | Forest soil microbial communities from Barre Woods Harvard Forest LTER site, Petersham, Massachusetts, United States - Inc-BW-H-28-O ... | reverse complement strand
AGCCACAGCGCACCGTTCGGCGGTGGGTGCGGCGCCCAGCTCGGCCAGCGTGCGGGACTTGAATTCGATGACTTGCGGCTGGTCGACCTCGTAGACCACGGTTCCGGCGGGCCACGGCAAACGGTACGCGCGGGCGTCCAAGCCGGAGGCCAGGATCACGGCCTGCTTGATACCGGCGTTCGTGGCGCCCAGGAAGAACTCGTCGAAGAACTTGGTGCGCACCGCCATGTTGTCGGCCATGCGGGACATGGCGCCGGCGGAGCCGGTCGCGCCGTCATGTACGTCGTTCAAATCGTCGGGATCCAACTCGCCGCTGGCCAGCCGGGTCAGCAGGTCCACACCGACCGCCCTGACCAGCGGCTCCGCGTACGGATCGTCGATCAGCGGACGGTCGACCCTGCTGGCCATCGCGCGGGCCGCGGCCACCATCGTCGCGGTCACACCGACGCTGGACGCCAGGTCCCAGGTATCTCCCTCGTAGCGAGTGGAAGTCATGCATTTGCCCCTTATCGAACGTAATTACTTCATCTAATACTTAGTCAGTATAACAAGCTCCACCACTGTACGCCCGAACCGAATCGCGGCAACCTTGATTGATGGCGTACACGGCGGCCGGCAAACGGGTGCCCAGCACCGGCGCTTCGGCCGGGTTGGGGGCGGCGTTGGGCGGCGACGAATTCGGGCCCTGCGTCCCGGACATGAAAGCCGTCGTCGACGCCGCGAACGCCGGCCTCGATGCGTTCATCGCCGATGTGGCGGGGAGGGCGCCGCGATGAAGGCGCTCGTCTATGGTGTGGCGCCGGAGCCGTACGCGATTCCCGATGGCGCCAACACGCTGACCAAGAACTTGGCCCGAACCCCGACGGCGCTGCGAGAGGTGCCGGATCCGCAACTGCTGCATCGGGATTGGGTGATCACCCGGCCGCGGCTGACGGGCATCTGCGGGTCGGACTCCAAGCAGATCCTGATGGATTTCGGCGAGGGCGACGCCGATAACGCCATGGCCGCCTTCTGTTCTTTCCCCCAGGTGATGGGTCACGAGGTGGTCGCCGACGTGGTCGAGGTGGGTCCGGACGCACGGGGGCTACAGGAGGGGCAGCGCGTGGTGCTCAACCCGTGGCTGTCCTGCGGGCCGCGCAGCGTCGAGCCGCCCTGCCCCGCCTGCGAGAACGGCGACTACAGCCTGTGCTGGAGCTTCACCGACGGCGACATCAAGCCCGGCATCCACACCGGGGTCTCGGCAGATGTGACGGGCGGATACGCCGAATTGATGCCGGCCCACGACAGCATGCTGTTCGGCGTTCCGGAGTCGATTCCCGACGAATTGGCCGTCTTCGCCGACCCGTTCTCGGTGTCCCTGCACGCGATCACCCGCCACCCCCCGCCCCGCGCGGGCCGAGTCCTGGTCTATGGGGCCGGGTCGCTCGGGTTGTGCGCGGTCGCGATCCTGCGGGCGCTCTACCCCGACGTGGCGGTCGCGGTGGTGGCCCGCTTCGGGGCCCAGGCGGAACTGGCCCGCCGGTTCGGGGCGTCATTGGTGCTGGCGCACGAACCGAGCCTGGCCGTCATCGAGGACCTCGTCGCCTGGGGCGGTGGCCGGCTGCGGCAGCCGCTGTTGGGCTTGCCGATGGCCTACCCCGGAGCGGTCGAGGTGGTGTACGACACGATCGGCAAGCCGGAGACGTTCGAAGTGGGGGTGCGGGTCTTGTGCGCCCGCGGGACGCTGGTGAAGGCAGGCGTCCACGCGCCGGGACGATGGGAGTGGAGTCCGTTGTACTTCAAGGAGATCAGCTGGGTGGGCAGCAATGCCTTCGGGATCGAAGAGGTCGAAGGCCAGCGCAAGCACGCCATCGCCCACTACCTCGACCTGGTGGCGGCGGGCCGGGTGGACCTGCGTCCCATGCTGACTCATACCTTCGGGCTCGAGCAGTGGCGCGATGCCTTCCTCGCGATCGCCAACCAGGGCCGGAGCGGGGCCGTGAAGGTTGCCATCGACCAGCGCCACTGCAACGTGAAGCCGCCCAATACCTAACGCCCAGTGTGAATCTCACGACGGCTTGACGGCGTGTCCTGTCGCGTGGTTCACACTCGGCGTCGTTACAGAGCGTTGGCGCGCAGATAGCTGTAGACCATTGCGAAGTTGCGGTTGACGTCCTCGGGAATGGGCACCGGTCCACCGAGAGCTCTTGCACCCCAGACGATTTGGGCGGTGCGCTCGACCAGCGCGGTGACGTGCAGGACCTTGTCAGGTCGAGGCCCCACGGCCACCAGGCCATGGTTGGCGATCAGGGCGGCCGCCCGGCCGTCGAGCGCCTTGACCGCGTTGGCGCCAACCTCGGGTGTGCCGGATGCGGCGTACTCGGTGCACCGCACGTCCCCGCCGCAATAGACCGCGAACTCGTCGATGCAGGCGGGGATCGGCTGGTGCGCGATCGCGAACATGGTCGCCCACACCGGATGGCTATGAATGACGCTGCCGATGTCGTCGAACGCGTGGTAGCACGCCAGGTGCAGCTTGGATTCCGACGACGGCGAGCGACCGGCCGCGGCCTGCAGCACGGCGCCGTCCGGGTCGACCAGCACGAGGTCATCGAGCTGCATGTCGCGATAGTCGACCGACGACGGCGTGATGACGATGTTGCCGTCGGAGCGGCGCGCCGAGATGTTGCCGGCGGTGCCCTCAACCAGACCGCGGCGCAGCATGTCCTTGGCCGCGGCCAGCACCGCGGTTTCCGGGTTGTCAGTGAATTTCGCGGACTTCACGGATGTCATGAGGCCAGCACCTCCGGGTTGACGATATGAGCGGGTGTCTTGCCGGACAGCAGCGCTTCCAGGTCGTCGGCCACCATCTGCGCCTGCCGAGCCTCAGTGTTCCACGTGGCGCCGCCGATATGCGGGGTCAGGACAACGTTGGGGATGCCCACCAGCGGGTGGTCGGTGGGCAGCCATTCGCCGGCGAAGTGATCCAGGCCCGCGGCGGCCAGCTTGCCGCCGCGCAGCGCGTCGACGAGCGCGTCGGTGTCGTGTAGCTGGGCCCGGGCGGTGTTGAGGAAGACCGCGCCGTCGCGCATGGCCGCGAACTGCCCCGCACCGATCATGCCAACGGTGTCGTCGGTGACCGGCGCATGCAGCGACACCACGTCTGACTCACCCAGGAGTTCGTCCAGGCCGTGCCGGGCTTCGTCGTTATACGGGTCGTGGGCGATGACCCGCATGCCCAGCCCGGACAGCCGCCACCGCAGTGCGCGGCCGACGGCGCCCAGGCCCACCAGTCCGGCGGTGCGTCCTGCGATCTCCCAGCCACGGAATCGCTGATACGGAATGCTGCCGTCGCGAAACATGTTGCCGCCGCGTACATCGGCGTCGGCCGTCACCACGTGGCGGGTGGTGGCAAGCAGCAGGGCCACCGCCAGCTCGGCGACCGCGTCGGCGTTGCGGGCCGGGGTGTTCAGCACCGGGATACCGGCCGCGGTGGCTCCCTCGACATCGACATTGTTGGGGTCTCCCCGGGTGGCTGCGATCGCGCGCAAGCCCAAGTCGAACACCGGGCCGCGTACCGAATCACTTTCCACCACAACGACATCGGCGGATTCGGCAGCGATCCGCTCGGCCAGCTGGTCGGCGTTGTAGATCCGCAGCGTCGCGCCGAGTTCACCTATCCAAGGGTCGTAGACCACGTCGGCCAGCTGCTGCAGCTTGGCGAACCCCGGTCCACGCAGCGGGGCTGTCACGAGGGCGCGCGGTCTTGAGGTCACGAACCCCCATGCTGGCGTACGGTGACGCCAGTGTCACGTGAAGACGTCACAATCGGCATCGACATCGGCAGCACCGCGGTCAAAGCGGTCGCCGCCGACGCCGATGGCCGCGTGACGGCGCGGGTGCGCATTCCGCACGAGCTGCGGGTCCCGGCCCCCGATCGGCTCGAGCACGATGCCGAGCGGGCGTGGCGGCGGGGTCCGTTGGCGGCCCTGGATCAGCTCGGGTGTCCGAACGCCCACGCGGTGGCGGTCTCGGCGATGGCGCCTTCGCTGACCGCCGTCGACTCGGCAGGCCGGCCGCTCACCCCGGGTCTGCTGTACGGCGACGGCAGGGGCCGGGTGCCGGGCGTCCCCGGACAACCGGCCCCGCTGCTTCCGGCGCTGGGTGAAGCGACCGAGTTCCTGCGCTGGACGGCCGGGCAGGCGCCCGACGCGGCGGGGTACTGGCCGGCGCCGGCGGTGGCCAACCATGCCCTGGCGGGCGAGGCGGTGATCGACTTCGCCACGGCCGCCACGGCGTTTCCCCTCTTCGACGGAACCGGCTGGAACCCGGCCGCCTGCGCCGAGCGCGGCGCGACCGTCGAGCAGATGCCACGCGCGGAGACGATCGGAGCGGCGGCCGGGCGGGTTCACGGGACTCCGGCGGTGCTGGGCATCGGGACTATCGACGCCCTGTGCGAACAGATGGTGGCCGGCGCCGACCACGACGGCGACGTGCTGGTGCTGTGCGGCACCACCCTGATCGTGTGGGCGACCATTCCGCAGGCCCGGCAGGTGCCCGGGCTGTGGACGATCCCGCACATTTTTCCCGGTAAGAGCCAGATCGGGGGAGCCAGCAACGCGGGCGGGCTGTTTCTCGGCTGGGTGGATCGCGTTGTGGGACCGGGTGACCCGGCGGCCGTCGATCCCCGCCGGGTACCGGTGTGGTCGCCGTATATCCGCGGGGAGCGCACGCCATTACACGATCCGGATCGCCGCGCGATACTCGCCGGCCTCGATCTCACGCATGACGCCGCCTCGCTGCGGCGGGCCGCCTACGAGGCGTCGGGCTTCGTCGTCCGTCAGCTCATCGAGCTGAGCGGAGCGGCGGTGTCGCGCGTCGTGGCCGCGGGTGGCGGCATCAGAATCCGGCCGTGGCTGCAGGCCATCGCCGACGCCACCGGGCGGCCGGTCCAGGTGTCCGGGGTAGCCGAGGGGGCGGCACTGGGAGCGGCCTTCCTGGGCCGCATCGCGGCCGGCCTGGAAACCTCGATCGCCGATGCGGCCCGCTGGGTCTCCATCGAGCGCATCGTCGACCCCGACCCCGCCTGGGCGGCAGCGATCGAGGACCGCTACCAACGGTTCCTGGAACTGGGAAACCGAGGATCTCGCGATACCCCCGGTGGCGTTCTAGGCTTGTGCAATGACTGACCAGGATCGCAAAGCTGCCCGTCGAGAGATCGCAGACGCCCTGCTGAAAGCTCTCGAACGTCGGCATGAAGTACTCGACCTCATGGTGGAGTCCGAGGACAAGGCGGCCGCCGTCGAAGCGATCGGGGCTTTGCTCGAAACCTCCCAAGTCGGCGCCGAAGCGGTGATGGGCATGTCCTTCGATCAGCTCACCAAGGATTCGCGCAGGAAAATTCAGTCCGAACTCGAGGACCTGAACAAGCAGCTGAGTTTCACGCTCAAGGAGCGCCCGGCCAGCTCGGGGGACACCCTCGAGCTCCGGCCTTTTTCCGCCGAGGAGGACCGCGACATCTTCGCCGCTCGCACCGAGGACATGGGCGCGGCCGGCGACGGCTCGGGCGGACCGGCCGGCAATCTCGACGACGAGATTCGCGCGGCGCTGGCGCGGGTCGACGATGAAGAGGCCACCTGGTTGGTGGCCGTCGATTCGGGGCAGAAGGTCGGGATGGTCTTCGGCGAGTTGGTCCACGGCGAGGTGGATGTGCGGATCTGGATTCACCCCGACTACCGAAAGAAGGGCTACGGCACCGCCGCACTGCGCAGGTCGCGCTCCGAGATGGCGTGGTGCTTCCCCGCGGTGCCGATGGTCGTCCGTTCGCCGGCCGTCGACCCGCGCTGAGAGTTACCGCAGAACGGCGGTCACGGCGATGCTGTTCTGCAGCGATTCCATGCTGTCACCCCTCGGTACCGGCAGTCCGGCCGCGGCGAACATGTCGGCGCGGGTACACGTCGAAACCTGCCAGCCGCGAGCGCTCAAATACTCTGCCGCCGGGGTGCGCTCGCCGAAATAGACCAGAGTCGAGACGTCGACGTCGAAGCCGTATGGCTGCCAGCGGCGGGCCATCGCTTTGGCGCGCCTTTCGAGCAACGGCATACCTCCGCGATGGTATTCGGTGGCGAGCCAACTGCCCGGAGCGCTGAGCGTGGTGATGGCGTCGAACAGCCTGTCCTGCGCCTCGGGTGGCAGGTACATCAGCAGGCCTTCGGCGCTCCACGCGCTCGGTGTCGAATCGTCGAAACCCTTGTCCCGCAACGCGGTCAGCCAATCATCGCGAAGGTCGACAGAAACGGTCCGGCGCTCCGCGGTGGGTTCGGCGCCGAGGTTCGACAACGTCGTGGACTTGAACGCGATGACGGCGGGTTGATCGACTTCGTAAGTGACGGTTCCCTCCGGCCACGCCAGCCGGTACGGACGCGAGTCCAGGCCGGCCGCCAGAATCACGGCCTGGCGGACGCCGGCGGCGGCCGCGTCGGTGAAGAAGTCGTCGAAGTACCGGGTGCGCACGGCCATCATGTTGACCATCCGCTGCAGGTTGAACTCCGCGTCGGGATCGGCCTCCGGGTCGAGGCCGCCGCTTTCATCGGTGATCTCGCCGTCGAGAACCCGCACGAAGAATTCCTTGCCCACCGCACGGACCAGTGGGTCGGCGAACGGATCGTCGATCAGTGCGTCGGGCCGCCTGCTGGCCAACGCCCGGGCGGCGGCGACCCAGGTCGCGGTCGCTCCCACGCTCGATGCCAGATCCCAGGTGTCTTGGTCGGTGCGCGCCATGGCCATGCTGCTTGCGACCCCCTACGTCAAGGTTGCGGATACGTACTTGATATCGCCGAACGCGACCAGGGACGGTTCGGTCGGGAACTCAAAACCGTTGCGCGCGTACATCTCCGGTGTACTACTCACCGTCGTCCGCCAGCCACGGTCGGAAAGGTAGGCCACCACATCGTTGCGCTCGTCGGCGTAAACCAATTCGGACCAGTTGAGATTCAACCCCATGCGTCGCCAGCGTTCGCTGAGCTCGCGACCGCGCTTTTGGACGCGGTCACCAATGTCGGGAACATAGCCGGTACCGATGCGGCTACCGGGAGCGGACAGTGCGGTGATGTTGTCGAACAGGCGATCCTGGGCGTCCGGCGGCAGATACCCGAGCAGTCCTTCGGCGATCCAGGCCGTCGGCCGCGCCGGGTCTAATCCGCTGGCGCGTAACGCGGCCGGCCAGTCATCGCGCAGGTCGATCCCTACCGCCCTGCGGTCAGCCGTCGGGGTCGCGCCAAGATCGGCCAGGGTGCGGGTCTTGAACTCGATCACCTGCGGCTGATCGATTTCGTAGACAACGGTCCGCGCCGGCCACGGCAGCCGGTAGGCGCGGGTGTCGAGTCCGGAGGCCAAGATGACGGCCTGGCGGGCGCCGGCTTCCGCGGCGCTGAGGAAGAACGAGTCGAAGAACCGGGTGCGGACCGCCATTCCTTCGCTGAGCCGTTGCGCCGTGAACGCGGGATCGTCTTCGGCAACCTCGATTTCGCCGTTCATCATCCGGATGAACGCATCGACACCGACGGCGTTCACCAGCGGCTCGGCGAACGGATCGTCGATCAGTGGATTCGGTCCCTTCGATGCCATCGCCCGCCGCGCGGCGACGGCCGTCGCGGTGGCCCCCACGCTGGACGCCAGATCCCAACTGTCGCCCTCAAATCGCTTGGTGTCGGTCATGGGAGTGCTCCTAGATGCGGACAGCGGTAAGGGCGACGATGTTGCGAAGCTGGGATGTCTCGTCCTCCGGGAAGACGCGGCCGTAATCGGCGAAGTAGTCGCGCCGGGGCCTGGTGGCGACTTGCCAGCCCCTCTCGGTCAGGTAGTCGACGACGTTGCTGCGCTCGCCGTCGAAGAACAATCCCGACAGGTTGATGTCGCACCCGAGATTGGCCCACCGATCGTTGAATTGCTGTGCGCGGGCGGTCATCGTCTCGCCGGAATCGCCGTGGTATTCGGTGGCCAGTTTGCTGCCGGGAGCGCTGAGCTCGGTGATCTTGTCGAAAAGGCGATCCTGAGCGTCCGGCGGGAGGTACATCAGCAAGCCCTCGGCGCTCCAGGAAGTTGGTTGCGTCACGTCAAATCCGCTGCGGCGCAGCGCAGCCGGCCAATCTTCCCGCAGATCGATGCTGACGGTCCTCCGATCCGCGGACGGGGCCGCGCTCAGGTTCGCCATGGCCGCGTCCTTGAACTCGATGACCTTCGGCTGATCGACTTCGTAGACCGCGCTCCCCGGCGGCCAGGCCAGCCGGTAGGCGCGCGCGTCGAGGCCGGCGGCCAGGATCACCGATTGTTTGATGCCGTCGCGGGCGGCGTTGAGGAAGAAGTCGTCGAAAAAGCGGGTGCGGACCGCGATCGAATCCGTTTCCAGCCGCAGGTCCCGCTTTCCTTCCGGCGCGTCCGCCGGGAGGACGGCACCGTCAACCAGGCGGATGAAGAAGTCGACGCCAACCGCCCGCACCAATGGCGCGGCGAACGGGTCGTTGATGATCGCGTCGGTCTCCGAGCTGGCCAACGCGCGGGCTGCGGCGACCATGGTCGCCGTGGCGCCGACACTCGAGGCCAGGTCCCAGCTGTCTTGATCGGTGCGTGTCATGGTGCTCCTGCGGTTTGAGCGGCTTTTAGTTGTCAGTTCGGCTGGTGCCGGCGCAGCGGCGGGCTCGTCGAAGGACGCCTGGCCGGCGGGTCAGGGGCCCTGTCGAGATCGATGCCGGGGCGTTGCCGCAGACCCCACCGTCTGACCACACGTGCCGCCGTTAAACCGTGTGCTGCTCAGGTGCGCCATAGATTGCTCCCCGGACGGCCTTCGATACTTAGCAAAAGCAATGAGCCAGCTAGCACTGTACGCCTCGTCGCTGAGCGTCGCCTGTGCCTTGTGGGGGTGCTTCCGCGCCCGCTGCGACCTGGCCCTCGACCGGACTCAGCAGGGACTTTGAACGGCCCTTGAAAGGCCCCTGAAAGGCCCTAGAAAGGGCGTTGAAAGGGCCTTGAAGGGCTCTCGCCCGATCAGCTGTTAGTCTCGTACACGGTTTGACGCGCGACGCCGTACGTCCTGGCCTGCGGGTGTTGGGCGCGTGATGCAGGATGACCCACGGCAGCGCAGGAGGAGAAGAGTGCTTTCGGCTTTCATCTCATCGCTGCGGACAGTCGACCTGAGACGGAAGATCCTCTTCACACTTGGCATCGTCCTTCTCTATCGGGTCGGCGCCGCACTACCGTCCCCCGGCGTGAACTACCCGAACGTGCAGCAGTGCATCAAGGAGGCCAGCGGCGGCGAGGCCGGACAGATCTACTCGCTGATCAACCTGTTCTCCGGTGGCGCGCTGCTGAAGCTCACGGTGTTCGCGGTCGGGGTGATGCCCTACATCACCGCGAGCATCATCGTGCAGCTGCTCACGGTGGTCATCCCGCGCTTCGAGGAGTTGCGCAAGGAGGGCCAATCGGGTCAGGCCAAGATGACCCAGTACACCCGTTACCTGGCGATCGCACTGGCCATCCTGCAAGCCACCAGCATCGTGGCGCTGGCGGCCAACGGCGGTCTGCTCCAGGGCTGCTCGCTGGACATCATCGCCGACCAGAGCATCTTCACCCTGGTCGTCATCGTGCTGGTGATGACGGCCGGCGCCGCGCTGGTGATGTGGATGGGTGAGCTGATCACCGAACGCGGCATCGGCAACGGCATGTCGTTGCTGATCTTCGTCGGCATCGCGGCACGCATCCCCGCCGAAGGCAAGTCCATCCTGGACAGCCGCGGCGGGATCATCTTCGCCGCCGTCTGCGTCGCCGCGCTGATCATCATCGTCGGCGTGGTGTTCGTCGAGCAGGGCCAGCGCCGGATCCCGGTGCAATACGCCAAGCGGATGGTCGGACGGCGCATGTACGGCGGAACCTCGACGTATCTGCCGCTCAAGGTCAACCAGGCCGGGGTTATTCCGGTCATCTTTGCGTCGTCGCTGATCTACATTCCGCACCTGATCACCCAGCTGGTCCGCAGCGGCACCGGGGGTGTCGGCAACAGCTGGTGGGACAAATTCGTCGGCACCTACCTGTCGGACCCGAGCGACCCGGTCTACATCGCCATTTACTTCGGACTGATCATCTTCTTCACGTACTTCTACGTGTCGGTCACCTTCAATCCCGACGAACGCGCCGACGAGATGAAGAAGTTCGGTGGCTTCATTCCGGGCATTCGGCCCGGAAAGCCGACCGCGGATTACCTGCGTTATGTGCTGAACCGGATTACCCTGCCCGGCTCGATCTACCTCGGGGTGATAGCCGTGCTGCCCAACCTTTTCCTTCAGATCGGCAATGGCGGAGGCGTCCAAAACTTGCCGTTCGGCGGTACTGCGGTTTTGATCATGATTGGCGTCGGTTTGGATACGGTCAAGCAAATCGAAAGTCAGCTCATGCAGCGCAACTACGAAGGGTTCCTCAAGTGAGAGTTGTTTTGCTGGGACCGCCGGGGGCGGGCAAGGGCACGCAGGCTCAGAAGCTCGCCGAGAAGCTCGAGATCCCGCAAATCTCCACCGGCGAGCTGTTTCGGCACAACATCAACAACGGCACCAAGCTGGGCCTGGAGGCCAAGCGGTACCTGGACGCCGGTGACCTGGTGCCCTCCGAGTTGACCAACCAGCTGGTCGACGACCGTTTGAACGACCCGGACACCGCCAGCGGCTTCATCCTGGATGGCTATCCGCGTTCGCTTGAGCAGGCCAAGGCGCTGCACGAGATGCTGGGACGCCGCGGCACCGACATCGACGCGGTGTTGGAGTTACGCGTCTCGCAGGACGGGTTGCGGCAGCGGCTCAAGGCGCGTGGCCGCGCGGATGACACCGATGCCGTCATCCTCAACCGGATGAAGGTTTACCGCGACGAGACCGTGCCGCTGTTGGAGTACTACGGGGATCAATTGAAAGACCAGCTGAAGACCGTCGACGCGGTGGGCTCGTTGGATGAGGTGTTCGCCCGCGCCCTGGAAGCGCTGGGCAAGTAATCATGAGCCCGTTAGCGCGGCTGCGGAGTCGCAGGGCCCCGTTCTTTCAAGATATTTCGCAGTAGGCGATGCCGGTCAGGTTTCCTTGCGCGACGAGTAGGACCTTGGGGTTTGATCCGTCGAGCTTGGCCGAAAAGACGTTGCCCCCGAAGTCGGTGATGAACATGCGCCCTCCCGCCCGATCCAGGGCGATGCCGATTCCTTCCATCAGGTGGGTGAAGATGATTTCGGGAGCGGGCCGGTCGCGCTCTGGTGAATCCATCGGTGCGCGATTGACCGTGTTGCCGCGCGGCGGGTCACCGCGGTCGGTCCAATACATGATCCGGTTGCCCAGATCGAGCTCCAGATCGATCGGCTCGGGAAGCCCGTCGTAGAGAAGTTCGATGTCGGAGCGATCCGCGGCCGTGTGTCCGGCGGGAATGTCGATGCCGGCGCGGAAAAGCCGGCCCTTGCCGCCATTGTCGGGGCCCTTTTGGGTCCAGTAGACCTGGCCGCGATCGACATCGATGGCCACCCCCACGCACCATTTCGTTAGATCCGGCCCGGGTCGCGGGTCGCCCTGGCTGGTGTCCACCAGGGTCTCGATGTGCGAGCCGTCGATGTTGGCGCGCATCACGCGCATGCCCTCGCGGTCACACCAGTACAGCTTTTGGCTGGTCTTTTCCAGCTGCAGTTGCTTGGGCGTGAAGGTGCCGCCGGGGGCCACGATCGTGGTGCGATTGTGCCCGTCGAAATCAGCCCGCTCGATCGAACCGTCATCCGCGGAGGGATTGCCCATGTTGGTCCAGTAAATGTGTCCCGCCGCGACATCGACCGCGACGCCGTCGGGGTATCGACACTCGGTGACGATGACCTTGCGGTCGGTGCCGTCTGGATTCAGCGATACGACGCGGCCGCCGCTGAGGTCCAGAAGGAACAATCGGCTGACCGTGGCGTGCTCGCCGGACGCGCCGGAGGTGACTTGCGGGTCCCGGGTTTCTGAACTGACCATATGTCTTTGCTCCAGGTACTCAGTTGGAATTCGAGCCGGACGCCGGGTTCACCGCTGTGCGAAGTAATTCCATCGTTGAGCACTCCGCCGAGTCCGTCGATGTGTTTTGGTAACAACGATCGGCAGGAAGGGCTGTCTGCATCGACAACGCCACTGCCCCCCGAGCAAGTTTCGCGCTACAGCGGGGACGTTTCCTCGGTGCCCGCGGCGGTTCGCTCCTCGGCGGTGAGCGGCGTGAGCAACGGGGTCGCCTTCGTCTTGAGTTGCTGCACCGCTTCTTCAAGCTGCTCGTCGGACGGCACGGCTTTGCAGGAGAGCTGCGACTCCGGATGTTGGGCCTGGACCAACATGCCGGCCAGTTTTTGGGCCTGTTCCAGGAAGGTCCGGGGCGTCCTGCTGTCGATCAGGATTGGCGCGGCCAGCATCAGCATGATCATGTAGGTCCGGAGTTCGTCAGCCGCCGTGGTGCGATCACCAGATGTGCTGCGAGCCAATACCGCTCGGGTGGTCCGAATCGCCTGGCCCAATACCATGGAGGCCTGAGCCGCCGTCGCGCGAAATCGTTCGCGGTCTCGGCGGATCCCCAGCGCCTGGTTGACGATCAACACGGTGATCAGTACGACCAGAATTCCCGCGATGGCATCGGTGGTGAACGCCCGGGCCGACCACCAGCGTCGAAACGCCCCATCGCTGAGATCGAGGGCTACCAGCGCGAGCGACAACAGTGCGACCACGATCGTCGCGACCCCGGCCTGCCAGACTTTGAGCACATCCGAATCCTAGATTCCCGCCACGTTCAAAAACGAGCAGTGCGACAGACCGACGGGCGGGATCGAGGCGGGCTTATGTCGCTGCGGGCGGCAAGTACTTGTGGTCGATGAGCGACCGCAGTGCGTTGCGGAATGTGTCCTCGGTGTCGACGGCTTCGGTGAACCCGGCCCGACGCAGCTTGACGGTGCTCACAAACGCACGGGGCCCTTCCGGCGCGCCATACGCGAAGGCGAAGTCCGAGTGCTGGTCGCCGTGACCGACCAGTTGGTGCAGACTCAGCGGGCGAAGGCCGTACCTGGCGACGACGCGGTCCCACACGTCGCATTGCCCGGCGAGGTAGGCGGCCAAACTCATCGGCGTGTCTGGTCCGCTCTCGACGCCGAGGGTTTCGGCCAGCGCCGGCCACACATTCCGCCACTCAAAGACGTCGCCGTTGGTGATGTTGAACGCCTCGTTGGCCGCCCGGGGTGACCCGGCGGCCCAGACCATCACGTCGGCGACCAGGTCGGCGTCTGCCGCTTCCCAGACGAACGACGGGCCGCCGGTAAAGCCGAACGGTTCGCCCTTCTCGCGCTGGATGGCCGCGTAGACACCGATAGCCGGAAGCACATTCAACGCGCCGGGCGTGGGGCCGGTGACCAGTTGCGGGCGTAACGCTGTGTACGTGAAGCCGTGCGTGGCGCCCATCTCTGCGACATAGTCCTGTTGATCCAGGAAGAAGTTGTCATGGGGGTCACGGGGGTCGCGTTCGCGCGCTGGTATCGGGATCGGGTGCAGGTGCACCCCGTACACCTTCGTTCCCTGCAGGATGCTGATGTGCTGAAAGTTGTTGGCGTTACTCAAGATCGGTTCCACGACGTTGCGCAACATGGCGTTGTTGGTGTCGATCTGTTCCCTGCTCGACCATCCGGCCACCAGTTCGGGTTCTTCATGCAGGGCCGTGTAGGCGATGTGGGTGATATCGGTCAGCGGTGCGATGGCGGCGCGGGCCGCTGCGCGGTCCCGCAGATCGACCGGCACAAATTGAATCTCCCTTCCGCTGGAGAGCTCGGGCTTACGACGGGAGGCTCCGATCACCTCCCAGCCCGCGGACAGGAACTTCTCGATCGCGGCGACCCCCAGCAAACCGCTCGCTCCGATGACGAGGACCTTGTTCGGCACGATGAACCTCCAATTATGTGCCGGCGCGGCAACGCTTCTGACCGCGCTAGGCAGTAAGCGCCAGTTGTCCGCCGGTGGCTTGCAGGACCGCGCCGCTGATATAGCTGGCGGCCGGGGAAGCCAAAAACGTTATCGCGTTGGCGATCTCGTCGGCCTGCGCGGCCCGCCCGAGCGCCGTGAGGGCGCCAAGACCGTCGGTGAGGCCGGGCATGACCGCGGTGCCCGGGGTTTCGGTGGGCCCGGCCTGCACTGCGTTCACCCGCACCCCGGACCGGCCGAATTCGTCGGCCCAGACTCGGGTCAGCAATTCCAAGCCGGCCTTGGTGGCACCGTAGATGCCACCGGCGCGTGCCGGAATCGTGGCTGCCACGGTGCTGAGGTTGACGACTGCGCCGTTGCCCCGCTCGGCCATGCCCGGCACCAACTGCTGCACCAGAATGTAGGGGGCGCGCAGGTTGAGGCTGACGTGCTCGTCGAAGAAAGCGTCGTCGGTGTCAACGGTCGCGCCGAACCTATAGACGCCGGCGTTGTTGATCAAAATGTCGACCGGGCCCGCCTCGGCCGCCAGCCGGCGCACGTCGTCGGCGTCAGCCAAGTTGGCCGCGATGAAACGTGCTTTGCCGCCGGCGTTTTGGATCTCCTGAACCACCTCGGCGCCGCGTTCGGCGCTACGCCCGTGGACAATGACGTCGGCACCGAGCCGGCCGAGTTGCAGTGCGACCGCCCGGCCAATCCCGGCGGTGGCACCGGTTACCAGTGCGGTCGAGCCGTCAAGTGTCTTGGCTGTGGTTGGTGTCGTCATCGGACTGGCTCCTTCGCGTGAATACGGTGCTGTCGTGCGCAATAGCGCGACCCCGGTCCTGTTTAATCCATCCGACCCGGCGACGTCATGCGTCTGGCTTATCGCCGCTATTAGCGCGGCTGGCCGCCGATTGTCGCGATAAGCTACGCCGATAGCTCATCGGTCGGCAGGGGCGGCACCAGCGGTTATGGAGTTGCGGGAACTCAGCGCTTTCGTGGCGGTCGTGGAAGAAGGCGGGATGTCCGCGGCGTCGCGTCGCCTGCACGTAAGCCAGTCGGCGTTATCCCAGACCGTGAGCGCGATGGAACGCGAGCTCGGAGTAGCGCTGCTGAAGCGCAGCAGCACGGGCGTGCGGCCCACCGAAGCGGGCACGACGTTGCTCGTTGAGGCGCGGGCCGTCCTGGCTCGCTACCAGCGGGCGGTGCGGACCATGAGCAACTACGCCACCGAATCCAGCGGGATCATCAGGCTGGGCATCCCACTGGAGTTGGCTCCTGACGTGCTGCCCACGGCGCTTGCCAAGTTTGCCGCGGCGTCTCCGCAGACGCGCGTCGTTCCTCAGCACTTGTCGACGGCGGCACAGTTGGCCGCGCTGCGCGGCGATGAACTCGACGTGGGTCTGGTGCGCGAACGCCCGTCCGGATCGGAATTCGACGCGATGCTCGTCGCCCGAGAAGCCCTCGGTGTGCTGATCTCGACGAACCTTGCCGCCCGAATGGCCGCCTCCAGCGGAATCCAGCTCGATCAACTGGTCGAACTGCGCTGGGTCGGCTTCCCCCGCTCGGCCGGCCCCGCCTGGTATGACGAGCTGACCGGAATCCTGGGTAGCCATGGCGTCGACATCGGACCGCCGGTGCCCGACGACCAGGAATTGATCGCCGCCGTCAAGTTCGCGGCGGTGAGTGGCGGACGGGCATTCGCGCTCGCGCCCGCGAATGGGCTGGAACCGCTGCCCGACAACGTGTCGTGGGTACCGTTGGCCGGCAATCCGATAGTGCGCCGAACCTGGGTGGTGTGGCCGGCTGAGTCGCGGCGGCGCGATGTCGGACGCCTCGTCGCGTCGTTTCAGGCACCGGCAGCAGTCTGACCGCGGGCCGACTACCTCCAGACCCCCGACGCACCCCGGAAATAAAATCGGACTATAGTCCGCTTAGCACGGTGAAGGCGCCGGGCTGGCCGTCGCCACGAAGAAGAGAGACGCACAGACATGACTGCAACCGCAACCACTCAGCTCCCCGTCGGCACCACGTGGGCCATCGACCCGGTGCACTCGTCCATCAACTTCTGGGTACGTCATTTGATGGTCAGCAAAGTCCGCGGCAAGTTCGATAATTTCAATGGAGCGATCGTGGTTGCCGAGGACGGCACCCCGTCGGTGCAAGCGCAGATCGCGGTGGATTCCGTCAACACCGGCAATGACCAGCGCGACGGTCACCTCAAGTCGCCCGACTTCTTCGACGTCGAGAAGTACCCGACCGCGACGTTCACTTCCACCACGGTGCAGCCGAAGGGCGACAATTATGTGCTCACCGGTGCGTTCACCCTCAAAGGCGTTACCAAGACCGTCACGCTCGACCTGGAGTTCTACGGTGTCAATCCGGGCATGGGGCACGGCGAGGTTGCCGGCTTCGAGGCGTCGGTTGTGTTGAACCGCAAGGACTTCGGCATCGACATCGACCTGCCGCTGGAGGCCGGGGGCGCTGTCGTCGGCGACAAGGTGACGATCACCCTCGAGATCGAGGCGGGCAGGCAGTCCTGACGGCGAATTGCAATGACGCCGGGCCGGGGTTTCGACATCGAATCCCCGGCCCGGCGCGTTGCCGGGGATCTGCGGGTCCCTGCTGCCGTTGAAGGCAATCCCAAGCCCGGTGCTCCCAATGTGCCGCGCGGCGGATTTTTGTTCGGCCGGACAGCGATCGCCGTTGATCGCTGTCGTCGCTGCCATCGACACGTGGACGGGTTGTCGAGAGGCTGATACCAGTGCGCACCTAGGACTGGGTCGTCGACGTTCTACAAGCCAGGGATTCACTGGGCGATGGGTGGTTTGGCCGGTCGGTCTCGATCCACTGTGGTCGGTTCGGTATCTGGTTTGAGCGCGGTGTCCGGTCAACCCTGGGCGTTTTCGGTGTCGGCTCGCCCTTCGTAGTGGAGAAAGGATCCAAGCACCATGGCCAATTTCGGCGACTTTCAAAATGGGGTTTACGCCGAAGCGGTAAAGGGAGTGACCACTCGGTACCCGTTCGACTTCGCTTCGATCGAACGTAAGGCGGCTGAGGCGCTTCCGGATTGGGTGTATCGGTATGTGTCGGCGGCCGCGGGTGATGGACGGACCCAGCGCGCGAACATCGCCGCGTTTTCTTGCTACGGTCTGGTGCCTCGGATGATGGTCAGCCCGCCCGAGCGTGATCTGTCGATTGACTTGTTCGGCAAGCATTTCGTCTCGCCGATCTTCTTGGCCCCGATCGGTTTGGTGGGTTTGTGCGCTCCGGATTTCCATGGCGATGTGGCTTCTGCGCAGGCGTCGGCGGCCACTGGAGTGCCGTACTCGTTGTCGACGTTCACCCAGACCCGTATGGAGGACGTGGCTCCGCATGCGGGTGAGACCCCGATCTTTTATCAGCTCTACCTGCCCAGCGACCGCGAGCTGGCGGCAAGCCTGATCAACCGTGCGGAGACCAGCGGCTATTCCGCGCTGATCGTCACGGTGGATTCCTGGACCCTGGGCTTTCGGCCGATGGATCTGGAACGGGGAAACTTCCCGCAGTTCCGGGGCTTTTGCATGCAGAACTACTACACGGATGTGAATTTCACCAAGCACCTCGCCAAGCCGCCGCAAGAAGACCAGCCGGCCGCCTTGGCGCACTATCAGAAGATCTTCGCCCATCCATTGTCATGGGAGGACCTGCGCTGGATCCGGTCGCAGACCAAACTTCCTATCGCGATCAAGGGGATTCAGCATCCCGATGATGCACGGTTGGCGATCGACAACGGTGCGGACGTGCTCTATTGCACCAATCACGGTGGTCGCCAGGCGAATTCGGCGGTCTCCACGCTGCAGTTGCTGCCCGGGGTCGTCAAGGCGGCCGGTTCCACGCCGGTTATGTTCGACTCGGGTGTGCGCTCGGCGACCGACGCGATCATCGCGCTGGCGTTGGGGGCGACAGCCGTCGGGCTCGGGCGGCCCTACGCGTACGCCCTGTCCTACGGCGGCGCGGAGAGCCTGACCCACTACCTTCGGTCCTTCCTGGCCGAGCTCGATCTGTGTTTGGCGGTCTGCGGATTCAAGGACATCGCGACCCTCAAAGAGGCCGGTGTCGAAGAAGTCATCAACAGCCGCACACTGCTTCCGAGTTAGTCTCATCGAGTCACGGAGTCAGAATCATGAAGATCACTGACGTCACGCTGTCGATACTGCGGACCGAGCTCGGCGACGGTGTCATCCCCACCCGCGGCGCCGTGGACAAGCTGCCTCAGCTCGTTCTCGTTTCTGTGTCGACCGCCGAAGGGATCGACGGAAACTACATCAGCTACCTCATCCCCTCCAAGGCAGTTCCGCACGCCGCCGAGGTCGCCAAAACCCTTCTGATTGGCCGCGATACCTACGACGTCGCCGCGTTGAGTGACGAGATGACGACCGCCCTGCCACCCTATTCAAACCCGCCCGCCCTGGCCGGGGCGGACGCTTGTCTATGGGACATCAACGCCAAGGCGGCCAACCTGCCCCTCTACAAGTACCTTGGGGCGCATCGCCACGAAATACGGGCGTATGCGAGCACCGTGGCGTACCCCGCCACCGACGGCTACATTGACACGTTGCGAGCCGCTGTCGCAGAAGGATTCACCGCGGCGAAAGTGCACCCCTTCGGCGAGGCCGCCCGAGACATCGAGCTGGTGAAGGCGCTTCGATCAGAATTCCCGCACATCGACCTCATGATCGACCCGGTCTGCGCCTACACCGTGCCCGACGCCCTGGCGGTCGGCAGGGTGTTGGACGAGCTGAACTTCTATTGGTTCGAGAATCCCATCTCGGATCAGGATCTCGACGGGCTGGCCTTCCTGGCGAGCAAGCTCAGCACGCCTCTGGCGGTCGGAGAGCAGAACTTCGCCGGATTCGCCGCCATTCGCAGCTATTTGAGCAGGCCGAGCGGGTTCTACGTGCGCACGCTGGCCGAGTACGCGGGCGGGGTCACGCAAATGTTGAAATCCGCACACGCCTGCGAGGCGTTCGGTCTGAACTACGAGGTTCACAGCTACGGGCCCACTCTGAATCTGGCGATGTACCTGAATGTGGCGCTGGCGATCCGCAACTGCGACTTCGCCGAAGTCATGGTGCCGCAGAACTTGCTGGGGATCGGAATGGCAGACCTCCCAACGATCGACGACCGAGGCTACCTCCCAGCTCCGCAGAAGCCTGGCCTTGGGTACGACATCGACCGAGACAAAGTGGAAAACCTTACTCTGGAACGCTTCTGACATCGATCGCGGTCGCTGGAGCCAACCGCCGTGAGGGGTTTGCGTCGCAAACGCGGCATCAGCCCTTTGGGTCGGCAAGCAGGCGCAGGCTTTCCTCGGAAGACGAACCAGGTTCGGCGTAGTAGGTGACGAGGATCTGGCGTTGATCGGGTAGGTGCAGGATGGTGTATTGCAGATCCAGCGGCCCGACTTGCGGATGGTAGAACCTGGCCGGACCGTTGCTTCGGTGTTTGACATCGTGACGCGCCCACAGTGTGCGGAACCGCTGGCTGGCGACGCCGAGTTCACCGATGAGCTGGACCAGCTCCTGATCGGGAGGTTCCGCCCCGAGCACGGCCCGGAGAAACGGGACCATTCTGGCGGTGAACGTCTCCCAATCGCGGTAGAGCGTACGCAGCTCGGGCTCGAGAAACGCCGCGCGCATGATATTTTCGCCTGCCGTGAAGAACCGTGACAGCGCTCGCGCGGCGCGGTTGGACGCCAGAATCGTCATGTTCCGGTCGACGACGAACGCCGCGGTCACCGGCCAGCCGTCCATGAGGGTTTGCACGGCCGGGTCGCAGCTGTCCGGCAGTTCGGGCCGAGGGCGGCGTGGTTGCGGACGCGCCAAATCGCGCAGGTAGGTGACCGCGTCGTCGTCGAGTTGCAACGCGCGGGCAAGACCTTCGACGACTTGTTCTGACGGCTGATGGTCGCGTCCTTGCTCGAGTCGCAGGTAATACTCGGCGCTGATCCCCGCAAGCATCGCAACTTCTTCGCGACGCAGTCCCTCGACTCGTCTGCGGTCGCTGCCGGGGAGTCCGACATCGGCGGGCTTGATCAATCCGCGGCGCGCCCGGAGGAAGCTCGCCAGCGCGCCGGCTGTCTGCATGGATCAAGGGTAGGCGGGTATCGGCGACAAGATGGCCCTGGGATTACCAGTAACGGCGTGGCCTGGATACCTGGGATGCGTATGAGGATCGTTAGCCGTATCAGTGACGAGCGTGTCGTTAGCAAGTCAGCCCGTCCCACCAACTACGGAGTTTGCCATGGCCACAACTAGTTACGGGCCGACCACGACGGCGGCCGACATCGTGCAGGACCTGGATCTGGGCGGGCGACGTGTCGTGGTCACGGGCGCCAGCTCGGGGATCGGCACCGAGACCGCCCGGGCGCTCGCACACGCCGGCGCCGACGTGACTCTGGCGGTGCGCAATCTCGAGGCCGGCACTCGAGTCGCCAACGCGATAGCCGACAAATTGCCGTCCGGGGCCGGAGAGCTGCGCGTCGCCCCACTCGATCTCGCGGATCCCGTGTCGGTGACCGGATTTGTGCACGCTTGGACGGGGCCGCTGCACGTACTGGTCAACAACGCCGGCGTCATGGCCCTGCCGGAGCTCACGCTCACGCCAGCCGGTTATGAAATGCAGTTCGCCACAAATCATCTCGGCCACTTCGCCCTAGCCACCGGGCTGCACAAAGCGCTGGCCGCTGCCGGCGGGGCCCGCGTCGTGTCCGTGGCCTCCATCGGTCATCTGTTCTCCCCGGTCGTCTTCGACGATCTGCACTATCGTTTTCGTCCCTATGACCAGTGGACGTCGTACGGCCAATCGAAATCAGCCAACGTGCTGTTCGCGGTTGGCGCCGCGCAACGCTGGGCCGACGACGGAATCGTTGCCAACGCGCTCATGCCGGGCAACGTCGCGAGCACGGCACTTGCCCGACACATGAGCCCGAACGACCTGGCCACCTTCGGAGAACGGACGACGCTCGCGTTACCGCCGGTCAAGACGATCGAGCAAGGCGCCGCGACATCGGTATTGCTCGCGGCCAGTCCCGAGGTCGAGGGGGTCACCGGGCGTTACTACGAAGACTGCGCCGAGTCCGTAGAGGTGACTGAGCGTGGCGACCATACGGCCGGCGTTGCCCCCTACGTGCTCGACTTGGATAACGCCGAGCGCCTCTGGCAGGTCTCCACCGCGCTGACCCGATAACGACACCCCGGGCGCGCCGTCGGCCTCGAGCCTTGTGTGGCCCGCGCGGCACCGTGGCACTCAAACGGCGCTCTGCACGGCCCCCCGAGGGGTAAGGTGGGCGCCACTGTCCTGCACATGCAGGCGGATGTCATGTTGCGGGGACGCGTGATGAGGCTGATAGGCCGCCGCGCTGAATGCGGCATGCTCGACCACTTGGTCACTTCGATCCGCGCCGGCGAGAGCCGTGTCGCGGTGATCTCCGGCGAACCCGGAGTCGGCAAGACGGCCTTGCTGGATTACCTGTCCGAGCGGGCGGCGGACTGCCGGGTGGTGCGTGCAACGGGTGTGCAGTCCGAGATGGAACTCGCGTTCGCCGGCTTGCATCAGTTGTGCGCGCCCATGCTCGGCAACGTCGACAATTTGGCGCCTCCGCAGCGCGACGCCCTCCGGACCGCGTTCGGGACGAGCCTGGGGCCGGCACCGGACAGATTCCTGATCGGCCTTGCGGTGCTGAATCTGCTGTCCGACATCGCGGAACAGACCCCGCTTGTCTGCGTGGTGGACGACGAGCAATGGCTGGATCGGGCGTCGGTGCAAGTCCTCGGATTTGTTGCTCGCCGTTTGTCGGCGGAATCGGTGGGCTTGGTGTTTGCGGCCCGCAGCCCCGGCGACGAGCTCGCGGGGTTGCCCGAGCTCAAGGTCGACGGTCTGGAGAAAGCCGATGCGGGGGCATTGCTGGAGGCCGAGCTGACCGGGCCGCTGGATCCCACCGTTCGGGATCTCATCCTCGCCGAGACCCGGGGCAATCCGTTGGCAATGCTGGAGCTGTCTCGCGGGTTGAGGCCGGAAGAGCTCGCGGGTGGATTCGGGCTGCTGGGTGCGGCCCGGCCCTCGGAGAGGGTCGAGGAGCGTTTCCGGAGGCGCATCGACGGACTCCCGGACCAGACCAGGCTGCTGCTGCTGGTCGCCGCGGCGGATTCGTCTGCCGATCCCGCGCTCGTGTGGCGGGCCGCCGCACGATTGGGGATCGGTCCGGAAGCGGCGGCACCCGCCAACGAGGCGGGAGTGGTCCAATTCAGCAGCCGGGTCAGTTTCCGTCATCCTCTGGTGCGGTCGGTGGTCTACCGGTCCGCGTCGCTGCACGAAAGGCAGATCGTGCACGGGGCGCTGGCGGAGGTCACCGATCCGGGACATGATCCCGATCGACGCGCCTGGCATCGGGCGCATGCTGCGCCCGCACCCGACGACGAGGTCGCCGCCGAGCTGGAACGTTTCGCAGACCGTGCCCGCGCTCGCGGGGGAATTGCCGCGGCCGCGGCATTCCTGGAACAGGCCGCAATGTTGACGCTCGATCCGACTCTGCGTAGCGACCGGGCGTTGGCCGCAGCCACCGCCAAGGTCGAGGCCGGAGCTCTCGACGCTGCGCAGGAGCTGCTGGCCACCGCGGGGTGCGGGCCACTCAGCGACCTTCAGCAGGCTCGCATCGATCTGATCGGCGCTGAACTCGCGTTCGTCGCAAGCCGGGGCAGCGATGCTCCGTCTCTGCTGCTGAAGGCTGCCCGCCGGCTCGAGTCCATTGATGCGGGCCTATCCCGTGCGACGTACCTGCAGGCATTGTCGGCCGGGATGTTCGCGGGTCGTTTGGCGCTGGGCGGCGGAGTGTACGAGGTTGCGCGCGCCGCCGCCGCCGCGCCACCGCCGCCCGGCCCGACACGCGCACTCGATCTCTTTCTCGACGGCCTGGTCGCGCACTTCAACGACGGATATCGGGCCGGACTGCCGATTCTGCGCCGGGCGCTGCAGGGCTTTGGCACTGGCATGTCGCCGGAGGAGGAATTGCGCTGGCATTGGGTGGCCGGGATAGTGGCGCGACACGTGTGGGATGACGGCGCCTGGCGGCGCCTCGCCGATCGACACGTCAAGCTTGCACGTGAGATCGGCGCGCTCAGCGAGCATCCCCTCGCCCTCAGCTCGTGTGCGTTCAAGCTCGCGTTCGCCGGTGAACTGACCGCTGCCGGCGCCTTGTTGCAGGAGCTGCGCGCGGCCACGGAAGCGACCGGAATCAAGCTGGCCCCCTACGCTGCCCTCGGTGTGGCCGCGATGCGTGGTTGCGAGGCTGAGACCGCCGCTCTGGTCGGCGCGACCATCGATGAAGTGCGGCTGCGAGGCGAAGGCATCGGAATAACCGTCGCGCAGTGGGCGACCGCTGTGCTGAACAACGGTTTGGGCAACTACCACATTGCGATGACCGCTGCTCAACACGCTATCGAGTACCCGGGTGAACTGGTAGCTCCCGCATGGGCTTCGGCCGAACTCGTCGAGGCGGCCGCGCGCACCGGGAACAGGGACATCGGTGCCGATTGTCTGCGTCTGCTTACCGATGTCACCAGCATGGCCGGCACCGACTGGGCGCTGGGTATCGAGTCGCGTTCGCGTGCACTGCTGAGCGAGGGCGAACCCGCCGAGCGGCTGTACCGCGAGTCGATCGAGCGGCTTGGCCGAACCGAGGTTCGGGCAGAACTCGCCCGCGCCCATCTGCTGTATGGCGAATGGTTGCGCCGGCAGCGCCGCCGCGTCGACGCTCGGGCGCAGCTTCGCACGGCCCACGACATGCTGGACGGGATTGGGATGGAAGCTTTCGCCGAGCGGGCGAGGCGTGAGCTACAGGCCACCGGCGAGACCGTCCGGAAACGCACCGTCTCGATGCCCGACCAGAAACTCACTGCTCAGGAGGCCCAGATCGCGTGGCTGGCCAGTGACGGGTTGTCCAACCCGGAGATCGGCGCCCGTCTGTTCATCAGTGCCCGCACCGTCCAGTACCACCTGCACAAGGTCTTCACCAAGCTCGGCATCGAGTCGCGCGGCCAGCTGGCACGCGTCCTGCGGGAGCGACCCGCGGAGCTTCTTCGCTGACCCTCGGCAGCGCTTCCGGCACCGTCTGGGAGGCGCCACGTGAGACCCGGACTGTGCACTTGGCAGATGCGAATGCCGCCAAATTAGGCCGAGCATGGCCGTCGACGACACGTTGGTTGACACCGGTGTTGAATCCGAGCGTCGCGGTCACGACCGGCCGCCCTGCCGGTCGACAGCACGACGTGTGATTCGAGGAGGCAGCCATGGACCGACTCCTCACAGGCGACGAACTTCCTCAACGTGAAGTCGTGACATCCCGCGGGGCCGCGTGGCCGCTCCTCGAGTATCGACGGCTTGCCGTCGAGCGAGAGGCCTTGCGGCGGGTGGCCAACCTGGTGGCCACCGGGGCCGAACCGTCGGAGGTGTTTGACGCGGTCACCCGCGAAATGTGCCGATGCGTCTCGGCGTCGAACGCCGGGTTATGGCGCTATGACGCCAGCGGTGAAATCACCAAGCTGGCCGGAGCCGAAGTGCCGACGGCGTTGGCGAAATGGGCGGTGGGCACTCGAACACGCGTCGACGGCAACACCCTGGCGGCCATCGTGTACAGCACCGGCCGGCCCGCGCGATTGGACGGCTATGACGACGCCACGGGGGCGGTAGCCGCACTCGTTCGTGAGACGGGCGTGCGCTCCGCGGTAGGGGTTCCGGTCATCGTCGATGGACGCGTGTGGGGCCTGGCCGCCGTCGGCTCCGTGCAGCCGGGCCCTATGCCGGAGGACACTGAGGCCCGCATCGGCGTTTTCGCCGAACTGATCGCGGCTGCGATCGTGGCCGGATACCGCGACGAGCAAAAGCGCCAGTTGCTGGGTGAGGAATCGCAGCGACCCCGGCTGGTCGACTCACTGCTGTATGGGCGAATTCTCGACCAGTGGGGTGTGTGGGAAATCGCCAACCAGCTTCGGCTGCCGAGTCAGGGCTCGTTTGTGGTCGTCGCCGCCGAGGTGTCCGCGGTCGGCACGGTGCCGCTGCCGGAGATCGAATCCAAGCTGCGCAGCCTGGACGTGTACTCGGTGTGGCGCGTGTTGCCCGATTTGCAGGTGGGGATCGTCCATGTCAAGTCCGAGCAGCATCTCGACAAGATTCTTGCCCTGTTGAGTCGCACGACGACCGACCGTGTCGGGGTCAGCGCGCGCTTCGATGATCTGAGGGACACACCGCGGGCATTCCACATCGCCAAGGTGACGCTGCGAAACGGCGCACGCGATGCCAATCGGGTCGCGGTATTCGACGGTTCCATCTTGGCGACCGCCGCCGTCAGCGCGCCCGAGGCGATGGTCAAATCGGTCGCGACGGTGCTGGACGGCTTCAACGACCTCGGCGAGGAGGAGCGCGAGCTTCTCTTCGAGACATTTCGGGTTTGGCAAGACAGTGATGCCTCGGTGCGCGACACCGCCGAAGTGCTGATCTGCCACCCCAACACCGTGCGCTACCGGCTTCGGCGAATCGAGCAACGCACGGGCCGATCGCTTTCTCGCCCACGGGACATCGCCGAGCTGTGCCTGGCATTTGAGGTGCAGCGACGGCTGATGTAGCCCCGGGAGCCGCCAGCGCGCGTGGTTGCCGCGAGAACGAACGATCGCTCGCCGGTGCCCGGGTGATGGCCCCCAAGAAGTAGGCTCAGGTGAGCCCGGGTTCGATCCCGAAATCGATGATGCCCCTGATGATTTTGCCGTTCCGGAGGTCCTCGTAGGCATCGTTGATCTCGTCGAGACGATAACGCCTGGTGATCATTTCATCGAGTTGGAGCTGTCCGGTCTGATACAGCCTGGCCAGCCGGAAGATGTCCGCCTTCGGGTTGCAGGAGCCGAAAATGGTGCCCGCCAGCGTCTTGTTCATCAGGATGAAGTCCTGCAGGTCGATGTTGACCGCCCGAGTCAGTTGCGAGGTCATGCCGGTGAGCACACAGGTGCCACCCTTGCGCGTGAGCTTCAGCGCATCGCGGACGTCGTCGGCGGTGATCAAGGACGGCGAGACCACCACGGCGTCGGCCATCACCCCGGACGTCAGGTCCCGCACCAGATCCAGCGTCTCGGCGATCGTCGCTGCGGTGTGGGTCGCGCCGAACTGCAGAGCGGATTTCTGTTTGAAATCCACCGGATCGACCGCGACGATCTGCGCGGCGCCGCCGATCCGGGCGCCCTGGACCGCGCCCGTACCGATGCCACCGACACCGACCACGACGACGGTGTCGCCCGCGCGCATACCGGAGCGATTCGCGACCGAACCGTAGCCGGTCGGGATGGCGCACGATAGCAGCGCGCTTGGCCCCAACGGTAAGTCCGGCTCGATCTTCACAAGCGAATTCGTCGCCACCACAGTGTGTTTGGCGAATGCGCCCACCTTCGCCAAATGGCCTAGCGGCCGGCCGTCGGCCGTGTGATGACGGAAAGTGCCGTCGGTAGGCATCCCCGGGGTCAGGGTGAAGGCGCCGACGTCGCAGATGTACTCCATCCCGGTGGCACACCAGCGGCACTGTCCGCACACGGCGACGAACGACATCACCACGTGGTCGCCCGGCGCGAAATCGGTTACGCCGGAACCGACTTCACGAACGATACCGGAACCCTCGTGACCGCCGATCGTCGGGAACATCGTCGGCAGCCCGAGGGATCGCATCACGTCGTTGGGCGCCGACAAATCGCCTTTGAGTATGTGGTCGTCGGAGTGGCACAACCCGGCGGCGGCCATCTCGACCAGGACTTCGCCGGCGCGGGGCGGATCCAGCTCGAATTCCTCGACAGACCAAGGCCCGCCGACGTCGTGCAGGATCGCTCCCCGACTTTTCCGGCGACCAGTCATGCGACCGGGGCGAACGTGACAGGAAGCTTGTTGGGTGACCGGAACGTGAGCCCCACGATCTTCGACTCCTCGCCGGTGCCGTCGTCGGGCGCGAAAGCCAGGTCGGTGACGCGGTCGAACAAGCTGTTCAACATGACTCGGGTTTCCAGTCGGGCCAGGTGCATGCCGAGGCACATGTGAATGCCGCCGGCGAAGGCGATGTGGGCTTGCCGCCGTCGGCGAATGTCGAAGGTCTCGGGGTCGGTCCAGCGCCTCTCGTCGCGGTTCGCCGAACCCATGCACATGTCGATCTGCGCGCCGGGCGGGATTGTCTTGCCGCCTATTTCGACTTCGTGAGTGGTGGTCCGCATGACCATGGTCAGTGGGGTTTCGAACCGCAGGCCCTCTTCGATCGCCGCGGGTATCAGTGACCGGTCCCGGTCCACCATCGCCAGCTGCTCGGGGTGGGTCAGCAGCAGGTACAGCAGGTTGCCCGAAGAGCGATAGGTGGTCTCCAGTCCGGCCGGCAGCAGCAGGCGCAAGAAGGCGATGATGGCCTCGTCGGTGAGCTTCTCGCCGTCGATCTCCGCGGCGACCAGGTCGCCGATGATGTCATCGGTCGGCTTGCGCCGCCGTTGCCCGACTTGTTCGAGGAAGTAACCGTGCAACTCTGCCGCGGCGTTCAGCCCCGCCATGATGTCTGTCTGGATCGAGATGAGGTCGAGGGACAAGCGCCGGAAAAGGTCGAGGTCCTCGCGGGGAAGACCGAGCAGCGAGGAGATGATCCGGGTCGGAAACTCGAACGTCACCGCCTTCACCAGATCGGCGTGACCGTCGTTCTTGATCTCGTCGACGAGCCGATCGCATACCGGCCCGATGACCGACGGCTCCCAGCGCTGCAGCGCGGTGGCGCGAAAGGCCTTGGCCACCAGGTTGCGGTGGTCGTGGTGTTCCCGACCGCCCATTGCCAGGATGGTGTGGCCCATCACCAAACCGATGGTCTCGTCGTATTTGTGCGAGCCGAAGCCGCGGTCGTCGCGGAACGCCTGGAACAGCGCGTCATAACCGAACAAGGCCCACTCGTCGTTGGGCCGCAGTTCCTCCGGCATCTGCGAGGAGTCCGACAGGGCGCCGTGCCAGACCGGATCGGTGCGCCGCATGTATTCGAAGAAGGGATACGGGCTGGTTTCACCGGTGAGGTCGAGTGTGACGGGCTGGCCCTCGGGATCGACGTGGTCGGTGCTGAGCGTCATCAGCGCTCCTCTTGAGCGGCCGCTAAACCGGGTTTGTTTCTGGTGGAATATCGCTATCATAATATAAATAGCAACGAAGCCAAGCGGCTGGTAAGTGGTTACCGTAATGCGCACAGTATTAGGTGCGGATGCTCCCCGAAACGATCTGAGGAGGCTTGATTCCCCGGTGCTCGAGCGGCGATGGGTGTGCTCCCTCGACGAGCTGCCACCCGGCAGCATGAAACTGGTCGACGTGGGGAAGTTCGGGGTGGGCGTGTTCAACGTGCGCGGTGTCCTGTATGCGATCGCGAATTACTGCTCGCACGAGGGCGCTCCGCTGTGCATGGGGTTGATCGGTGGCACTACGGAATCGGCTCCGGAATCGCCTGGCGGGATACGCCGGGTCCGTGATGGACAGATCATTCGATGTCCTTGGCACAATTGGGAATTCGACATCACCACGGGTCAAAACGTGGCCGATCCGCGGCGCCGGGTGCACACCTACCAAATCGATGTCAGCGATGGGGAGGTGTATCTGACCGCATGAGCCCGATCACCCCGATTATCGACACCTGCGTCCAACCGCATTTCCGCTACAACGCCGAAATTCGGCGCTATCTCCCGCCGGCCCACCAGTTGCGATCCATTCCCGACGTCGAGCAGCAGTGGTATCAGGCACCCGGCGGCGACTACCGGCAAGACCTCTACGGTGAGCACTACCCGGGATCGGATCCCGAGACCGTCAGCCGTCATCTATTCGACGACACCGGCTCGCACACGCGGGTGGCGTATGCCATCTTGAACCCGCTGACCCGTGGAAATATCGCCGATTATCTGCTCAACACCCAAATCTGCGCCGCCGTCAACGACTGGTTGCTCGACCGTTGGCTGGAGCCCGACACCACCAATCGATTCCGGGGCACCATCCGCGTCAATCCCGAAGACCCCAAGGGCGCGGTCGCCGAGATCGAGCGCCTCGCTGCTCACCCGAAGCTGGTGCAGGTCGGCGTTCCGATGCAATCACGCGAGCCGTACGGCAAACCGGTGTTCGAGCCCATCTGGGAGGCCGCGGCCGCGCACGGGCTGCCCGTCGCGGTGCACATCAACGGCGGCAACGGCGTCGACCATCCACCCACCTTCGCCGGGCACGCGCACACCTACCCGGGATACGCGGCATTCATGCCGCTGAACTACTTCGTGCACCTGGCCACGCTCATCGTCGAAGGTGTCTTCGGCCGGCACCCGGATCTCAAGTTCGTATTCGCCGACGGCGGTTACGACATCCTCACCCCGCTGATGTGGCGCCTGGACACCTTCTGGCTGTCGATGCGCGACCAGACCCCGTGGGTCGACCGCTATCCCAGCGAGTATCTGCCCGGCCATGTCCGGTTTTGTTGGTCGGCATTCGACGGGCCGATGCAGGCCGGCGACATGCGGCGCTGGCTGGACTTCACCGCCAAGTCGGACCTGCTGATGTACGGATCGAGTTATCCCCATTGGTCCATGTCGACGCCGGAGGTGGCGGCCTCGGATCTGCGGGGGCTCGACGAGGCACAGCGGGACAACGTGTTCTGGCGAAACGCCAGTGAGCTCTACGGGCTGAAGGAGCGTGTGTGATGACCACGATCGAACGGATCGACGTGGCGAAAGGCCACGAAGGCGACATAGCGGTCACTATCGTCGACACCGATGTGCACCCATTGCCCGTCTCGGTCGACGTGCTGAAGTCCTATGCGCCCGCTGAATGGGTGGACAAGATCTGGCCGACCGGAAATGCGGTCACTCCGGTGCCGCATTTCTACGACACCCCCGACTCGTACAAAACGATGTCGCTGCGCCTTGATGCCGCGCCGCCCAACGGCGGATTCGCCGGCAGCGACCCGGATTTCGCCGCCAAGCAGCTGCTGCTGGATGCCGGTGTCAGCATCGCGATGCTGGAGCCGATGTGCGACGCGCAGCTGCCGCAGGCCGAGCATGTGCTGAAGTCGACGTATAACGACTGGCTCGCCGACGTCTGGCTGGACAGGCACAACGCGCACGGCCGCTGGCGCGGGTCGGTCAGCGTCAGCGCGCAGGCGCCGGAGCAAGCGGCGCGCGAAGTGGAACGGTGGGCGGGACACCCGTACATGGCCCAGGTGCTGATGACACCGCAGACTCGTGGAATCCCCTTCGGGAACCCGCATTTCGACCCGCTCTACGAGGCCGCCGCGCGCAACGGATTGCCGGTGGCCACACATCTGATGGGTCAGACGCCGTTCGAGTTGATCCCGCTGTATCCGGTCGGCAACCCCGCGCACTGGCATGACTTCTTCGCGTCCTGGCCGCTGCTGTACGTCTCGCACCTGATGAGCCTGGTGTTTGACGGCGCGTTCGATCGCCACCCCGACCTGCGTGTGGTGTTCGTCGAAGGAGGCTTTACCTGGGCGATGCCAGTGATGTCGCGGATGGACCGGATCTGGGAAGCCCGCCGCGGCGACCTGCCGCACGTCCGCCGCCGCCCGTCGGAGTATGTGCGCGAACACGTCCGGTTCACCACCCAACCGCTGGAAGACACCGACACCGTGGGATTCCGGGCGTACCTGGAGATGATGGACCTCGGCGAGAACCTCATGTTCTCAACGGATTACCCGCACTGGAGTTACGACTCACCAACGTACGCGATCAACCGGTTCCCCGCCGACCAGCGCGAACGGATCATGCGCGGCAACGCGACCGCGCTGTATGGCCTGCCGGCAACCGTCAAGGCCCTGCCTGGGGAACGTTGATGCGGGCCTCAGGTATGACACAAATGAATCGCGTGCGGCCACAAGGCTTTAACCGCATCGACCCGGTGCTGCGGGAGGCCGCGACCGACCTCGGCGTCGTGGAATTCCGCCCCGAGACGCTGCCCGCCGAACGCGAACACGCCAACCTGCTGGCCGCCCGGCGGGCCGCGGCGGCCGACACCGACGGCGTCAGCGTCGAATCGCGATCCATCGCCGGTCCGGACGGCCGGCAGCTGGACATCCGGCTGTATCGCGGCCGCACCGAGTCCCCGGCACCCATGGTGGTCTACGCGCACGGCGGTGGATTCGTGACGGGCAACCTGGACACCGATCACGCGGAGTGCGTGGAGCTGGCGCGAGCCGGCAGTTGTCTACTGGTGTCGGTCGGCTACCGGCTGGCGCCCGACAACCCGTGTCCGGCGGCACTGGCCGACGTGGCAGCGGCCCTTCGATATGCCGTCGAGAACTGCGCCGACCTGGACGCGGACGCCGGCCGGATCGCGGTGATGGGCCGCGACGCGGGTGCGGCGCTGGTCGCGGGCCTCAGCCAGCGCATGTTCGACGAGGAGGGTCCGCAAATCTTGGTGCAGATCCTGCACCAGCCGATGCTCGATTCCGACGCGACGCCGTCGCGCCGCGAGTTCCAGCGCACGCCGGGCCTTAACGGTCCCGCCGTGAGCCGCGCGTGGAACCACTACCTCGGCCACTCGACGGCCCGCGGTCAGCACGTCCCCGCGCACCGGGCGAACCTCGAGGGGCTGCCGCCGACGTTCATCAGCTGCTCCGAGATCGACCCGTGCCGCGACGAAGCCATCGACTACGCGAACCGGCTCCTGCATGCCTACGTGCACACCGAATTGCACGTTATCGCAGCGACGTTCAACGGCTTCGATTCGTTGGTTCCGGATTGGGTTGTCTCCCAAGAAAACCGGGCCCTGCACGCGCAGACGCTGCGCCGCGTGTTCGCGATGTAGCGGTCTAAACCGGGTTGAATTTCGTGATCAGCCAGGTCCCGTTGATCCGGGTCATGTGCACGAGCACGCTGCTGAGCGCCAATGTCGGCTGGGGGGAGTCCTTGGTTGTGGTGCTCTGATCGACAAACACCAGTACGACGGCCGAATCGGGATGCAGCTCGGACACCGCGGCGCCCGATACGTGTGCCGTCGTCTTCATCGACTTTTGTTTGGCCACCGGAGCCACGCTCTGCTGCGTGAATTGCTCGTAATAGGACAGGAAGTCCCCGGCGAGATGCGACCTGGCGGTGGCGAAGTCCTTGTCGAGCGAGTCGGATGAGTAGGACAGCAACGCCACCGTTCCGTCAGACGCGGCACTCACCACCGCGTGCGCGACGCTCGCGTCGGTCTGTTGATCGGGCCGGTATTGCTTGAAGTACAGCCACGTCGCCACACCGCCGGAGATCAGCAGGAGCACGGCCAGAATCACCGGAGCGAATTTGCGCAGCCGGGGCGGCAGGCTGAATCGCGGGCGCTTGAGAGGCTCGGGGGACTCGGCCTCGGCCACGTCGCCCGGGGCTTCCTCTGTCGAGCCGTCGGCTTCGGTTGTGGCTTGTGGAGCGTCCGAATCGTCTTCGGCCGCAACGGCGGTTGTGTCGCGCATTTCGTCGGTCACGGTACGTACTCAACTTTCGACATCTTGTACTGTCCGCCGACGTCGGTCACGGTCACCCTGAGGCGCCACACTTTTGGCGGCTCGTCCTTTCCGGGTGGGGAATTGGTGACCTGCGACGTCGCCGACACCAGTACAACCCCCGAGTTGCCATTCATGGACTCGATGGCGGCCGCATTCACGGTTCCTTCGGTGACCGCTTTCGACTGCGTGACCACCGTGATTAAATCGTTGGCCCGCTTCTGGAAGTCGTCTTTGAATTGGCCGGTGGAGCTGTCAATCACGCGTTGCACGTCTTCCTTGGCTTTGTTGAAGTCGAGGGAGATCATGTTGAGGACACCCTGCTTGGCCCCGCCGACAAACGCCGTTTCGCGTTGTTGGTGCTTGGTGGCATCACGATGCTGGAACACCATGTACACGCTGAGGCCGACAAAGGCGCAGATGATGACGATTGCCGCCACCGCGGCGATCGTCGGCATCCGGCGTCGCCACCTGGCTTGCTCGGTTACGGTCTCGTCGTCGGCCTCGGCGCCCGACTCGTCGAAGTCCTCGGCATATTCTTCGTCGTAGTCCTCGGGGTAATGTTCGTCGGCGGCCTCGTAGTCTTCGTCCTCGTCGTAATCCTCGTCGTAGTCCTCGTCGTGGTCCCGGTCGTCGTCGTAATCTTCGGCGGGGTCGGGCACGCCCAGGGCTTGGCGCCGCAGCCGGGCGGCGCGGGCGCGCGCCTTGGCCGCGGCGGCCAGCGCTTCGGCCGCGGCGGCTTCTGCCTCAGCTTCCTCGATCAACGCCTTGGCGCCGGACTCGGGAGGGGCCGAACCCGTTGCGGGTTCGTTCGTCTCAGCCATCGCGATTACCGCACGTCAGCATCATTATCGACAGAACTCCGGTATCTCTTACCGTATTGCTCATTGCTAACATCAGAGTCCCCAGCGAACTCCGACGAGAACCGATCAGGCGGATGATCAACCACCCCAACTTTCTCCCCTGCGACCTTCACAGCGGCGAACGGTAACGGACCTGCCTGCATCATGACTGCTGTCGACTCTCCCGAAAAGATACTATTCGCTTCCACGACCCAAGCCTTTCTGCACAAAGAAGCCCCGCTGCGCCGCGTCCGGGAACTGCATGCCGAGGGCGTGTCCTTCGATCCGGCATGGTGGCGGCGCGCCGCCGAGCTCGGCTGGACGGCTCTGCTGGTTCCCGAGGAGCTGGGCGGCGGCAGCGTCTCGGGCAGCGGTGTCGAGGATCTGGCCATGGTTGCCGAACAGCTCGGCAAAACGGTGGCACCCGGGCCGCTGTATCCGGTCAGCGTCGTGCTTGCCGCCCTCGTCGACTGCGCTGACCCGCAATCGCACGTCGCGACCATCGAGTCCCTGGTTTCCGGCGACACCGTGGCGTCGTGGGCGGTTTCCGAGCCGGGGCGGGGATGGGCGCCGCTGGATCCGTCGGTGACGGCCACCCGGACCGAGACCGGGTTTCGCATCGACGGCACCAAGGACCGCGTCGAGGCGGGCGCCCAGAGCGCGGTGCTGCTGGTGGTGGCGCGATGTGGCCGAGCTGCCGAGGAGGTTCGTCAGTTCTTGGTTCCCACCGACGCGCCGGGCGTCCGGATCGAGCCTCAGCGGTCGGTGGACTTGGTCAAGCAATACGCGCGGGTGCAATTCGACGGCGTGCTGGTGGAGCCGTCCGCGGTGGTCGGCGGGGCCGCCGAGACCGCCGCGCTGATCGAACGGCAGGGCCAGATTGCCCAGGTGCTGCAGTGCGCCGAGGTGGTCGGCATCCTGCAAACGGTGTTCGACTTCACCGTCCAGTGGGCGCTGGACCGGCACACGTTCGGCCGTCCGCTGGCGTCGTACCAAGCCCTCAAACACGGCTTCGCCGATATGAAACTGTGGCTGGAAGCATGCCGTGCCACCACGGCCGCCGCGGTCGCCGACGTTGCCGCGCGCTCGCCCGCGGCGGAGTTGTCGGCCAGTATCGCCAAGTCCTATGTCGGCGAGATGGCCGGCCGGATCGTTCAGGCGTGCGTTCAGATGCACGGCGGCATCGGAGTCACCTGGGAACACGACCTGCACCTGTACCTGAGGCGGGTCACGTTGTACCGCTCCATGTTCGGTACGCCCGAGGAGCACAACCTGAGGGTGTTTGCGTTGGAGAAGGCGGCCCGATCGATGACGACCGCCAGATGACGCCCACCGAATCCGTCGCCGAATTCGCCTCCCGGGCCCGAGTGTGGTTGGCGGACAACATGCCTGCCATCGACCACGAGTCGCCACCGCCCGCCCCGCGCGACGACGAACGGTCCTGGAAGCGGGCGCGAGAGCTGCAAAGGCGGCTCTATGACGGCGGATTCGCCGGTATTTGCTTCCCGTCCGACTACGGTGGCCTGGGTCTGGATTACGAGTACCAGAAGGCATTCGACTCCGAAAGTCTCGACTACGAGATGCCGTTGATTCTCAACACCCCCACGTTCACCATCTGCTGCGCCACGCTGCTCGACACCGGCACTGAGGACCAGAAGAAGCGGCACATCGCCGCCGCCCTGCGCGGCGATGAAGTGCTGGTGCAGCTGTTGAGTGAGCCCAGCGGCGGGTCGGATCTGGCCGGCGTCATCACGCGGGCCGAGCGCCGCGGCGACCGCTGGGTGATCAACGGCGCCAAGACGTGGAGCACCAGCGCGTTCGCCGCCGACTACGGCCTGTGTCTGGCACGCACGAACTGGGATGCGCCCAAGCATGAGGGCCTGACCATGTTCCTGGTGCCGATCGCTCATCGGGGAATCACGTTGCGACGCATCACCATGCTGAGCGGCTCCACCGAGTTCTGCGAGGAGTTCTTGGACGAGGTGGACGTTGGCGACGACGCCGTCGTCGGCGAGGTGAACGGTGGCTGGGCGGTGGCCTCGCGGCAGCTGTATCACGAGCGGCGGGCGGTTGGACAGGGTTCGGAATTCGCCAGCGGCAGCGGCAGTGAGGGCGGGACGGCGAAACCCGTTGACTACGTTGCCCTTGCGGAGATGACGGGCCAGGCCGACAACGAACGCGTGCACGAGATGGCCGGCCGGGTACTGGTGCACCGCGCGGTGGGCGAACAGCTGATCGATCACGTCTACCGAAATGTCCGAGATGGCGTACTGCCCCCGGCCGCCGGAACGCTCATCAGGCTCTTCCACTCCGAGACGGTGACCCTGGATATGGACACGGCACTGGCGATCGCAGGAGCCGCCGGCGTGGTAGGGGAGATCGGCGAAGGCCTGCAGACGGGGCTGCGCTACCTGTCCCGGCAGAACGTCGCCATCGGCGGCGGTACCACCGAGATGGCGCGCAACGTGATCGGTGAGCGGGTGCTGGGCCTGCCACGGGAATACGCCGCCGATCGTGGGGTCCCGTTCAACCAGGTGCGGCACGGCCAAACGCGCTGACCGCGACGGGACCTGCGCTATTCGTCGACGAAGACGTTCTCGATGTCGTCGCCGGCGTCGCTGGTCACGAAGGGCATCTGGACGAGCGATAAGACGTGATGCGCCGGGCTACCCGGCGGTGCGATGAGCACACACTCAGCGCCCTGTTTGCGGGCCCGGTCGCGGGCGGCGGCCAGCGCGCTGACGCCCGCCGAGCCGAGGTGGGTGACCCCGCTCAGGTCGATCGTCAAAGGTGCTATACCTGAACGGCTTTCGACTGCGATCTGACGGTCCAGGGTGGACGCGGTGGTGGAGTCGACGTCGCCGCTGACGACGATGCGGCCGACCGGTCCATCCGAGCTGACCATCGAGACGAATTCGGGGTTGACCAGCCGCTGCTGGGTCACGCGGCTGAAGGTGTTGTCGGTGACGAAATTTGCCTGTCGCGACAGGCGGTGCGTCAGGCTGGCCGTCGTCCCGCCGCCAGCGCGGGTGATGTGTGCCTCGGACACCAGGGCCTCGGCCATCGCGAGTCCGCGTCCGCGACCGCGCTCGCCCTCGCGGTAATCCTTCCAGGATCCCTGGTCGATCACGGACGCGCGCAGGTTGCCGTCGCCGCCCAGCGCAGCCTCGAGGACGATCGTGTTTGAAACCCCGGGTGCGTCCTTGGTTGCGTACCCATGCTCGACCGCGTTTTCGACGAACTCCGATACCGCGTGTACAACGTCGCAGGTGTCGTCGGCGTCCGCGCCGATCTCCGACAGCCATTCACGGAGCCGCGCGCGAACCGTGCGTGCGGTGTCGATCGTCGCGTCCAGCGTCAGGTGCAGCGGTCGCGGCGGTGTGCGCCGTTGCGCCGCAAGAAGTGTGACGTCATCGTTGTATCCGGTCGATCGGACCAGCAATTCCAGTGTCTCCGAACAGATTCGGTCGATGGGCCGTCGCGCGGCATCGATGACGAAGCCGCCACGGCCGCCCGCGATACTCGCGGCCAGGTCGGCGAATTCTGCGGTGCTCGCGCCCAACGGCCGGCCGGGACGTTCGATGAGGCCGTCGGAATACAGCAGCACCGAGTCGCCCACGCCGAGCGCCTCTGTGCGCACCGGAAACCCGGTGCGACTGCCGAGCGGACCCGCGCCCGAGGGTTCCGCGTACCGGGAGCTCGCGTCGGCGCCGACCAGCAGCGGCGGCGGGTGTCCGGCTGTGCAGTACTGGAATTCGCCCGTGGCGAAGTCGAGCGAACCGACGCACACGGTCGCCGACTTCGACCCGGGCACGTGTTCATGAAAACGGTCGACGGCCTCGAGCGCTTCGACGATGGTGTGGCCCGACGAAATCTGCATTCGCAGCGCGGTGCGCAGTTGCGACATCACCGCCGCAGCTTCGACGCCATGGCCGACGACGTCGCCGACGACGAGCACCAGTCGATCCCCGAGGGCGATCGCATCGAACCAGTCGCCGCCGGCGGCGGTGTCCTCCGCGGCGACGAGGTACTCCGCGGCGATGTCCGCGCCGGGAACGACAGGCACGGACGGGGCCAGCAATGCCTGTTGCATGACGGTGGCGGAATCGCGGACGCTGCGGTAGCGCTCGGACATCTCCCGCATGCGTGCTTCGGCGGCCAGCCGTGCCTGAACCCGGTTGGTGACATCGTCGAACATGATCTGCACGCCCTCGACCGATCCGTCCTGCCGGCGGCGCGGTGTGACGATGAAGTCGAAGAACCGTTCCTGGACACCTGAACCGTCATAGTCAGCCTGCAGGCGCCACTCCGACCCGGATTGTGGTTCGGCGGTCTCGTATACCCGGTCGAGCATCAGGAAGATCTGCTGGCTCTCCAGCTCGGGGAAGACCTCGCGCGCAAGCTTTCCCACCGGGTTGCCCGTCGGATTGAAGGCGCGGTAAGCGGCGTTGACCGCGACGAACCGGTGGTCGGGCCCGTCCAGACCAACCAGCATCGCGGGGACGGTTTCGAAGATGCGGCGCACTTCATCGGCCGCGCCCACTGTTTTGTCCCAGTCCTCGTCGGCCACCATCTGGCCGTCCCTCCTACGGAGCCTTGCTACGGACCTGCTCAGGACCGAGTCGGAAACCGGGTCAAACGCGTTGTCGCACTCCCCAGACGCCGTAACTCAGATTATCTACGGCTGTGCTCTGCCTCACGCAACAGTTTGCTAACGGCTTTCACGAGAAACGCCGGAATTGCCCGCCCGCGCGGGCGTAATCGGCGATCCCACCCGCGGCCGTGGCAGGACCCGAATGGCGATCAGGCCGAGACTGGCTTGGCGACCTTCATCAGCTTCATCAGGTTGCCGCCCATGATCTTGGCGACATCCGCTTCTTCGAAGTCGGCGAGCTCGTCGACGAAGGAGATCGGGTCCTTCAGGCCCTCGGGGTGCGGCCAGTCGGATCCGAACAGCACGCGGTCGGTGCCCACCATCTTGACGATTTCGGTGAACCGGTCCTCCCAGAACGGCGTGATGTAGACGCAGCGCTTGAACGCCTCGACCGGGTCTTCGGTGAACGATTGCGGCATCTTCTTGTAGACGCCCTTGAGGCCCTTGAACAGGTCCGGCACCCAGTCGGCGCCATTCTCGATCGACAGGATCCGCAGTTCCGGGTTGCGCGACAGCGCGCCGTGGCACACCAGCGCAGCCATCGCGTCCATGATCGGCCGATGGCCCATCGCGAAGCTGCGGAAGGCGGTCGGCTTGAACGGCAGGAACTCGTCGCCGGGCTCCCACACGTTCGCGAACTCGGAATATCCACTGTCCGAGGCGTGCATCGAGACCGGGATCTCGGCTTTGACGCAGGCCTGCCAGAACGGGTCGAACTCGTCGAGGCCGAACGAGCGGCTACCGCGGTAGCCGGGCACCGGTGCAGGGCGGACCAGCACGGTGCGGGCGCCGCGTTCCAGGCACCACTGCAGTTCTTCGAGCGCGCGGTCCACGATCGGCAACGTGATCACCGGGGTGGCGAAGATGCGCTCCTGGTAGTTGAACGTCCAGGTCTCATGCATCCACTCGTTGAGCGCGTGGATGACGTCGTGGGTCATCTCGGGGTCGTCCTTCATGCGCTCCTCGACCAGGCTGGCCAGGGTGGGGAACATCAAGGCGTAGTCGATGCCGAGCTCGTCCATCACCTCAAGTCGTGGCCCCGGCTCGCGGAACGCGGGGATGGCCTTCATCGGCTCGCCCAGGATCTCCCGGTAGGTCTTGCCCTGCGCGCCGTGGCGGAAGTAGTCCTCCTGGGCGCCCGGCTTGGCGACCTTCTCGAACGTCGGGTTGGGGATGTATTCGCTGATGTGGCCGCGCACCACGATCTTGGTGCGACCGCGGACCTGCACGTAGTCGATCACGTGCTTGCGCTTGTCCGGCAGGAACTTGGTCAGTGCTTCTTGCGGTTCGTACATGTGGTTGTCGGCGTCGAACACGGGGAAGGAAAGTTCGCGAGACGGCATGGCGATCTCCTTGCGCAAGGCTGGGGTTCTCTCTAGGCGGTAATGACGTTACCACTTCCGTGTGGCAAGGTGCACCGGCCCTTTGATCGCTTAGGTGATCGCGCGCAAACCCACGGTCGGCGTTTCGCCGTTGATGATGGCGAAATTCACGGTAGCCGTCGCGGCGAGTTCGTCGTCACCGTCGCCGTAGATGTCGACCTGCATGACCATCGCCCGCCGGCCCGTCCGCAGCATTCGCGGGACCGCGAGTGCCGGGCCCCGGCGGATCGGCCGCAGGTACCGGACGAAGAGGTCTGCGGTCGTCATGGTGGTGCCGGGCTGCAGATAATCCAGCCCGAACTGGCCCCCCGCGACGTCGACGAGCGTGGCGATCAATCCGCCCTGGAGCGCGCCGGAGGTGTTGACCACCGCGGGGCTGACCGGCATGGTCATCGCGAACTGGCCGTCACGGGTGCCGGGACGCATCCCGATTTGGGCAAACAGTTCGGCCAGCGAGGGGGCGGCCGACTCGTCGTCGGTGTCCCGGATGCCCAGGGCGCGGCTGCAGAAGTCGTACAACTGTCCCGCGTCGACCGGAGTGCCGTTCAATTCGCTACCGAGCCAGTGCAATCGCTGCGCACCGACCATCGTCTGCATGGCGATCGCTGCGGCGGCACCGACGTCGAGGCCCGGATTGAAGACGCCCTCGGTGATGCCTTGCCCCACGATGTCGCGAATCAGGTGGTGTAAGGGGGAGAGGACGCGGGCGTACTCGCGCGGACGTGTTTCGGCCAGATGCTGGTTGTAGAGACTCAGCGCCCGATTGAGGCTGTCCTGGGTGCTTGATTCGGGTTGCTGGCTGATGCGGTCGATGACCAGCTTCAGCGCGGCGGTGCTGTCCAGCCCCGCCGTCTCGGCGCGCCAGGATTGCGCAGATTGCGCAATGGTCCGATCGAACAGCGCGAGCAGCAGCTCGTCCTTGCTACTGAAATGCTGGTAGAACGCCCGCAACGAGGTCTTGGAACGCGCGACGACCTCCTGAACGGTGAAGTCGGTGCGTCCCGTTTCGCCGAGTATCGCAACGGCCGTCTTGATAAAGCGGTCGGCGCGCGTCACTTCAGCTTCCTCGCCGGGGTCGGCCATCAGCGCTTCGTCCCCTTCCGTTGCGCACGGGTTGCGCTTCGAGAATGAGGTTACCGCGTGGTGTGACAGATCCGCGAAGCTAGATCGCCCGCGTCGGCGCCACGCTCACCGCGCCTCCCACCGCAGCTTCAAGCTGCCCAGGTGGGTCACGCCGGTCGGTTTGTGCACAATGGCCGGCGTGAAGCCCGGCTCCAGCTCGAATTGCGGGATACGGCTCAACCATTCGCCCACGAACGCGGCAATCTCAAGACGGGCCAGGTGCATGCCTAAGCATCTGTGCATGCCGACGCCGAACGCCCAGTGGCGCTGCCGCTGAATATCTCCATTGCTCGCGGTCGCTATCTCGTCGCCGCCGTTCTCTCGGCCGGCGGCTTCCAAGGCCAGCCACACCGCGGTGCTCGCCGGGATCGTGACGCCACCGATCTCCACTTCCCTCGTGGTGATGCGCGGGATGGCCGGCCCCGGCGTTTCCAACCGCAAGACTTCCTCGATGAACGCCGGAATCTGTGCCGGGTCCTCGCGCAGCTGGACCTGTAATCGCGGATCGCGCCCGAGATGTAGCAGCATGAAAGAAATTGCCGAGGCGGCCATTTCAATGCCAGCGACAGAGAACAACAACAGGATCACCGCTACCACTTCGACCGGGCTGAGCGGAAAATCCTTATCTCCGTCGAGTCCCTCGAGGAGCGGCCAGAGCACGCCGGGCGGCCGCTCGGGATTTCTCGTCCCCTCGTTCAGGCCGGACAGCAGCCAATTGATGAGCGCAAGGTGGGCTGTCCCGTCGGCGTCGCCGACGACCGCGGCCCGGGTCAGCGGAACCGCCCTGGGGTCGTCGGCGGGCAGCCCGCAGACGGTGACCAGCGCTTGACAGGCGTAGGTGTCGGCGAGGTCGACCGCATCACACTGCCCCTTGGCGGCGACCGCGTCGACCACCGTCGTGGCCCGGGCGCGCAGCGCCGGCGCGAAGGGCGCCAACCCCTTGGGGCTGAACAGAGGATGCAAGATGCGGCCGAAACGGGCATGCTCCGATCGCGTCCCGCACGAGAGCGGCACCTGAGGAAGCAGGTCGCCGAACAAGAACACGTTGAAGGTTTTCGGCGGCGACGCAAACGTGTCCGGATCAAGCAAAGCCGCCCGCACATCGTCGCGCGCGGTGAGGTAGTAGCCGCGCAGCATTGGATTGCCTACGTCGATTTTCACCACCGGGCCCAGCCCGCGCAGCTCGCGCCAATAGGCGCTGCGGTCTGCCGCGAAAAACGGACTCTCCTTGAAGTGCATCGGAGGCGAGGTCACGCGGCCACCTTGAACCGCGCCCGTCGCCGGCGGCGCGCTCCCGCCTGGAGGCGGTAGCTGTTACGCGCGTACCCATGGCGGCAATCCCGAGGGACACGTGTAACCGGTCGGCGTCCCCGCCGTTTGCGTGGCCCGGTGCTTTCGGGTGAATGCGGGTGTCCGCCTGCGCAGTGCGCTGTGTGGGCCGTGTGGTGGCCAGCGTTGCGGAAGCAATCTTCGATGTCGGCGCTCCGCGAAGTCCGGCGAAGAGCCCAGACGTTGTTGCCCGCTGTGTCGTCGCGCCAGTGGCGGCGCTCCTTGTCCGCACAACACGGCCCCACAAATGCGGAAAGCACCAGGCGGCGGACGTGAAATGCGACGTCGTAGGTCACGCCGCAACCCGGTGCGGTGGTCAGGCAGCAAATGCAACGGGCGAAGTCCGACGTTTGGCAGACCTGGCGAAGCTCTGCGCCGTTCTCGGCGGTCAAGTCGGTGTCGAGCCCGTTGCGCGTAGCGGGCACGTCGTTGTCGTTCATTGCTGTCCAAACCTACAGTCTGGCTGCAGTGAGATGTCGGGAAGGCCGCCAAAGTGGGACGTGTATCACCACACAGCTTTGCTGGTCAGACCCGCAATTCGGGTCTGATTCAGATGTGCCCGGACCGAATTCGAAACTGCGACGCGCCGGCCGGCCGCCGGGATACGTTGTGACAGGGTCCGCTTTGCGCGGCGCTACGGCTAGCCGCCCCGGGCCGCTATCATCGCCGACCGATTGACCTTGGTGGCCGCCGTGCGCGGAATCGCGGCGACGAACTCGACGGTCTTGGGCACCTTGTACCCGGCCAGGCAACTCTTCGCGTACCCGATCACCTGCTGCTCGGTCAACGGGGCGCGGCCATCTGCGTCGGTGAGCTGAACCACGGCGTGCACTCGGCGTCCCCATCGCGGGTCGGAGAGCCCGATGACCACCACGTC
>Ga0210389_10000381_pt1 | contig 42767 bp, 35 predicted proteins | sample IncBWH28OmetaG_FD_160127 | JGI IMG/M metagenome (GOLD analysis project Ga0210389, IMG submission 160127) | Forest soil microbial communities from Barre Woods Harvard Forest LTER site, Petersham, Massachusetts, United States - Inc-BW-H-28-O ... | reverse complement strand
CTAGAGGTTGACCGGTTCGCTCGTGAACGAGCGCACGGTGCGGCGGGCCGGGATCACGTCGGCGGCACCGAGACGGAACATGTCCTCGGCGGAGTTCCGGACGAGCGCCCGGGCACCGGGGCCGTCCTCGTCCGTCACGAGAGCATCCAGGCCGCGTACCAGCGCGACGGGTATTTGCAGTGCCTTCCCCTTGACGAGGTCGCCGGCAGCCGCGATCTCGTCCGCCACCGCCGCGATCGTGACCTCCAGCGTGTTGCCGAAAGCGTCGGCCTCACCCCTGTGATCCCGCGCTGGCAGGACGCCGGCCGCGCCGACCGCCGTGTCGGTCTGACCGGCGCGCCAGGCCCGGCCCATCGTGTCGGTGACGATCACGCCGAGACGCATCCCGGTCCGGGTACGCAGTGCCTTGCGCAGCCGGCGCGCGGACTCGTCGGGGTCCACGGGCAGCAGCACGACCGTGCCCGGGGCGGTGTTGGACGCGTCTACGCCCGCGGCGGCCATCACGAACCCGTGCCGTGTCTGCACGATCGTCGTCTCCCCGCGCCGGGCGACCACCCGGACCGTCTCGGCGGCGATCGCATCTTCGCGGGAAGCGGTGACGGTGCGGCCCTCGGCCTTGCTGATGACCTTGGACGTGACGACCAGGATGTCCCCGTCGCGCAGGTCGAGCCCGCCGGCCGCGAGCGCGTCGGAGATCATTGCGCCGAGGTCGTCCCCAGGCGAGATTTCCGGTATTCCGGGGATGCCGGAAACGCTGATCTGCGGGACGGATGTCTGCTCGGTCATCGGCTCAGTTCCTTGGCGAGGTCGATGGCGGCCTGGGCGATCGCCGCCGTGGAGGCAAGGTCCCGCATGTACAGCGGCAGGGCACGGACCTCGATACCGGCCAGCGCCGGATCGTCGGCCGCCGCCTTGTCCTGCTCGTCCACGAGCCACCCGTTGATCAGGTCCGCGCCGAAGTGGGCCGCCACCGCGGCGGCCGAGGTCTCCACGCCGATCGCCGTCAGGCACGCGTCCGCCATTCCGCGCACCGGCGCGCCGCCGATGATGCCGGAGACGCCGACCACCGTCTTGGCCGACACCGCCTCGCGGATGCCGGGCACGGCGAGGATCGGGCCGATGCTCACCACCGGGTTCGAGGGCGGGAACAGAACGAAGTCCGCATCGTTGATCGCCTCGGCCACGCCCGGCGCGGGTGTCGCCTCGGCGGCGCCAGACGGGACGATCGTCTTCGCCGGAACGGCGGCGTGCAGGCGAACCCACCACTCCTGGAAGTGGATCACGCCACCGGTCTCGTCATCGAGGTGCACGTGGGTCTCGATGCGGTCGTCCGACATGGGCAGGAGTCGGACACCCGGCCGCCACCGCTCGCACAGGGAGGCGGTCACTTCCGACAGCGGGCGGCCTTCGGCGAGCAGTTGCGAGCGCGCGATGTGGGTCGCGAAGTCCCGGTCGCCCAGCGTGAACCAGCCCGGCCCGACGCCGTAGGCGGCGAGTTCGTCGCGGAGGACGAAGGTCTCCTCCGCCCTGCCCCAGCCCTGCTCCTCGCTGATGCCGCCGCCGAGGGTGTACATCACCGTGTCGAGGTCGGGACAGACCCGCAGACCGAAGAGCGTGATGTCGTCGCCGGTGTTGCCGACGACGGTGATCTGGGCGTCAGGGGCGGCCGCCTTCAGGCCGCGCAGGAAGCGCGCGGCGCCAACGCCGCCGGCGAGCACGGTAATCCGCATACCGCCAGTATCCCAGGTTCGCCGTCATCCCCGGTCCGCCGGTATCCGGCCCCATCCCGGGCAGCACTGCTGGGACGGGCGCGGCGGGAGGGGTTGGAACCGGTAGCGGCCCCGCCTCGGGGAATGGTAGACCATACGCACCCGGCCGAGTACGGAGGGTGAATGCCGGCGTCCGGAGTGAGAATTTTTGCGGGACTTACCTCGCAAGTCGGACAAGGGGCGACCAATATCATGTTCCGCGCTTGACGTGAAGCAAGACACGCGGGTGTAATTTCATTGGTGTGATTCTCGTTGCGGCGGGTACAGCAGCGGCGAGTATCAAGGGGGCTCCGAGAGGGGAGGATGCGCTTTGACTGAGGTCATCGTCCCGCTAGCGCATGTCGTCGTCCGACAGGAGGACGTCGAGGACATGGGTTGGCAGGACAGGGCGCTATGCGCACAGACGGATCCGGAGGCGTTTTTCCCCGAGAAGGGCGGTTCCACCCGGGAAGCCAAACGGGTGTGCCGGAGTTGCGAGGTCAGGTCTGAGTGCCTGGACTACGCACTCGAGAACGACGAGCGGTTTGGCATCTGGGGCGGCATGTCCGAGCGGGAACGACGGCGTCTGAAGCGTCAGGCAGTCTGACCGGCCAGCACCTTCTCTGCCTAGCCCGCACCTCAGGTGTGGCATTTCTATTACGGTGCGTACCTAAAAGCCGGGCATCTGGCCGTAGTCCTGCCGTGAACGTCAACGGGATGTATTGTTCACGCTGTTGTCCTCGCGGGGGAGGGTCGGCCGTACGGGGCCGACGCTGCGCGGACAGACCACGACCTCAGATGACTGGCGCTTAAAATCACGTGTCTACTACCGCACCGCAGACTCGTCACACCGTCACCGCGGTAATCGTTACCCATGACGGTGCGCAGCTGCTTCCTGGCCTAGTCCAGGCGCTCCGCGCGCAGACGCACGTGATCGAGCGCGTCGTCGGTGTCGACACCGGCAGCCGCGACCGTAGCGGCTCGGTGCTGGCCGAGTTCATCGGAGCGGATGCGGTGTTCGGCATGGAGCGGAACACCGGCTTCGGCGAAGCGGTCGCGACCGCGCTGAAGCACGGCTCCGCCAGCCGCGTGCTGCGCACCGATCCCGACATGCGGCGAGTCGAGTGGATCTGGCTGCTCCATGACGACTGCGAGCCCGCTCCGGACGCACTAGAGAAGCTGCTGAAGGCGGCTACCAGGGATCGTTCGGTGGTAATTCTCGGCCCTAAGGTCCTTGACGCCGCGGACCACCGTACCCTCCGTGAGACCGGCATCTCGATCGACCACGCCGGGCGGCGCGTCACCGGAATCGATCCGGGGGAGATCGACCAGGGCCAGCATGACGGGAACCGTCCGGTGCTCGCAGTCGGGTCCGCCGGGATGCTGGTGCGGCGCGACGCGTGGGAGCGGCTCGGCGGCTTCGACACGCGGCTGACGCTCTTCCGTGACGACCTTGACTTCTGCTGGCGGGCGCACGGCGCGGGCTACCGCGTGCACGTGGTCACGGATGCGATGCTCTATCACCGGGAGCTCGCGGCCAGGCGCCGCCGGGGCAGCGAGGGACTCAGGTTCCGGATGCTGGACCGGCGTAACGCGCTCTACGTCCTCGCTGTCAACCTGCCGCTGTTCACCATGCTGCGCGTGCTGGCGGGCTGCGTCGTCGGGTCGCTGATCCGCATGGCCTGGCTCCTGCTCACCAAGCAGACCGAGCTGGCCGCCGCCCAGGGGTATGCGCTGCTGTGGCTGCTAGGGAACCCGTTCCGCGTGTGGGCGGGCCGCCGCAGGCGGGCGCGCGGGCGGCGTGAGGCGTACGACGCCGTTCGGAGATTCATCCTGCCCGGAAGGACCCTGGCGCGGCTCGCGGAAGACGCGGCCGGGCTCCTGACCACCGGGCCGCCGCACGTGGCGGGCGGCAGGCACCACGCCCTCTCGTCGTCCGAGACCGATGAGGAAGACGAGCAGTTCCTCGACCAGCAGTCCGCGATACGCCGCGTCATCGGTAATCCCGGAGTGCAGCTGTTCGTGGTGCTGCTGCTCGTCGCCCTGATCGCAGAGCGCCGACTGCTGGGCGCCGGTCCTCTTGGCGGCGGTGCGCTCGTCCCCGCCTGGGGCTCGTCAAGGCAGCTGTGGTCGGAATATCTCGCCGGCTTCCACGCGACCGGCCTGGGGTCGGCCGCGAGCACGCCGCCGTACGTGGCCGTTGTCGCCGCGCTCGCGACCGTGCTGGGCGGCAAGGCGTGGCTGGCGGTCTCCGTGCTGCTCCTTGGCTGCGTGCCGCTGGCGGGCGTGACGGCCTACACGGCCGCGCGCAAGGTGGTCACCTCGTCCCTCGCCAGAGTGCTGCTGGCCGCGTCCTACGCGATCTTGCCGATCGGTATCGGCGCGGTGGCGTCGGGCCGGCTGGGGACGGCAGTGGCCTTCATCCTGCTGCCGCTGATCGCGACCAGCAGCGGAAAGATGGTCACCGGCTCACCGCGTGTCGCGCGCCGTGCGGCCTGGGCAACGGGGCTGCTGGTGGCGCTCGCCGCCGCGTTCGCGCCGGTCATCTGGCTGATCGCCGCGGTGCTCGTCGTGGTGGTGGTAGTCGCCGAGCGATTGCGCCTGGGACAGCGCAAGATCAGCCTGGGACCGCTGAGCCTGGGGCTGGCCGACGCCGCGATCGCGGTGCTCACGCCGTTCCTGCTGCTGTTTCCGTGGTCGCTGCACCTGCTGAGCGACCCCGCGGCGTTCCTGACGGAGGCAGGCATCCAGCCGGGCGGGCTGACCGCGTCCGGACTGTCGGCCTCGTCACTGCTGCTTCTGCACCCGGGCGGGCCGGGATTGCCGCCAGTGTGGGTCACCGCCGGGCTCGCGCTCGCCGTCCTGGCCACGCTGCTCCCGCACCGGCGCGGTCCGCTGGTCGCCGTCGGCTGGGGAGTCGCCGCCGCCGGGTACCTGTTCGCCATCGTGGCCAGCAGGATGACCATCACGCCGGCCGGCGGTGGTCCCGCGGCCAGCGGCTGGCCTGGTGCCGCGCTGGCGGTCGCGGCGGTCGGCCTGCTCATCGCGGCGGCGCCCGCGGCCGAATGGCTCGTGTCGTCCGGACGTGAGCTGGCGTCGGCCGGACGGAAGTTCCTCGCCGGGCTCGCTGTGGTCGCCGCCGCGTCGGCGCCGGTGCTGGCGGCGGTCTTCTGGGTGGCGGACGGCGTCCAGGGGCCGGTCGCGATAGTGAGCCAGCCGCTGCTGCCCGCGTTCGTGGCCGCCTCGTCCACGTCGGGAACGCAGTACCGGACTCTCGTCCTGCGGCCTTCGGGCAGCGTTGCCGGTAGCACTGTCGGCGGGCTGGATTTCTCGGTGTTGCGGCAGCGGGACCCGATCCTCGGCGAGCCGGAGCTCAGCGGTTACGGGCCCTCCCAGCAGGCGCTGAGCCGGGACGTGGCCGAGCTGGCCGCGCCGAACGGCGCCGACTCGGGCGACCCGGGGGAGTCGCTGGGAGAGTTCGGGATCCGGTGGGTGATGCTGCCCGCGCCGATTAATCAGTCCCTCGTCGTCCAGCTGAACGCGTCCGTCGGCCTCGACCCCGTCAGCACCTCGCCGTCTTACGACCTGTGGCAGGTCGCGGGCACGGTCGCCCGCCTGCGCGTGATCGCGGCCGACGGTACCGTGACGCCCGTCCAGTCTCAGGCGGTGGGCGCGTCAGGGGCTTCCGCTCCGTCCGCCGGCGGCACGCTCGTCGTCGCCGAGCCATACGGTGGCTGGTCCGCCAGCCTCAACGGCACCGCGCTCAAGCCGCTGTCCGCTCCGGTCGACGGGTGGGCGCAAGGGTTCACCCTCCCGGCGGGCGGCGGCACGCTAACCCTGACGCGGGACAATCTCGCGCGTGACGTCAGCCTCGTACTCGAGCTCGTCGCCGTGCTCGCCGTATGCGTCCTGGCGCTGCCGGGCAGGCGGCCCGACCCCGCCGAGGAAGCCGAGGCGCTCGCCGCGGCCCGCGCGGCGCGCGCGGAGCGGGCCGCGGTCGCGAGTGCCCGGGCGGGCGCCGTCGGACGCCGTGCCCTGCAGGCGGCGGCCAGTCCGGCCCGGCGGGTCAAGCCAGCCGGACGGACGCGGCCGGTGCGGACCATCGAGCTTGGCGAGGGCGAGGCAGAACTCGGCGGGAGCGAGCCGGCGACGGCGGTGGCCACGCTGAATGTGGGAACCGAAGCCGAAGCCGGGGCAGGGGTCGAGGCCGAGGCAGGCGTCGAGGCCGGGGCAAGGGTCGAGGCCGGGGCAGGGGTCGAGGCCGAGGCAGGCGTCGAGGCGCCGCTGACGCAGGAAGACTCCCCGGCCAGCGTGCTCACCGAGGTGGGCGCGAGCGATCCGCTCCCCGCCCCGCCCTGGGACGCGTCTCCGTCGGTGGACCCTTCTCCGTCGGTGGACCCTTCTCCGTCTCTGGACGCGTCTTCGTCTCTGGACAGTTCACCCGCATGGGACCCGGTGCCGCCCCGGGACCCGGTGCCCCCCCGCGACCCGTTGCCCCCCCGCGACCCGTTGCCGCCCTGGGACACCACGACGCCCTGGGAGAAGACGCCACCGCCGTGGGAGGCCACGCGCCCGTCCTGGGAAACGGCCCAGCCTGAGTCCGGGACCCAGCCTCAGCCCGCCGAGGATGCGCAGCCCGCAGTGCCGGAGCTGCCCGCGCCGCCGGAACGCGTCACCGGCGAGCAGCCGATCCAGCGTTCCCGCCGGTCCACGGGAGCCCACGCGATCCAGCGTCCCGGGCGGACTAGCAGCGAGCAGCCAGTCCAGCGTTCTGACCGGACTACCGGCGCGCACGCGCTGCAGCGTTCAGACCGGGCCACCGGTGAGCAGGCGATCCAGGCCACCGACGAGCAGCCGATCTGGGCTACCGGCGAGCAGCCAGCCCAGCGCCCGGAGCGAGCCACGGGCGAGCAACCGGTCCAGCGCCCGGAGCGGCATTCCCACCGTGCCAGGCACGGCAAGCCCGCCAGCAGCAAGCTGGGCCTGCCCGGCCGCAGGCGCCGCGGCGACCGCGAGGGCGGGGACCGCGAGAACAAGGACGGGGAAGCATGAGACGCCGTTTCGGTCTCTTCGGCGCTGCCGTCGTCGTGCTGGTGCTCGTCTACGTGGTCGCGTGGGGCACCGGCTCCGGGTCGAGCACGAACACGGCCAGTGCCGCCGCGCAGGCCGCCGCCGTGACGTCCGTGACCCGGTCCTGCCCGCCGCCGGCCCCGAACACCGGTAAGGCCAGCATCGTCACGGCCTCGGCCCCGGGCACCGCCGCCAGCTCTCATACCGCCACGGGTTCCGCCACCCTGACCTCGGTTCCGTCCGCGAGCACCGCCGCGGCTAACGCCAAGGCCGCACCCAAGACGAACGCCAAGGCCACCGCCAAGGCCAGCGCCCAGACGGCACAGAAGCCGATCACGGCGACTACGCCGAACGCCGCGTTCTTCACCGCCGCCCCCGAGGCTGCACAGTCCGGCGCCACGCAGGTTAACGCGACGGGTGCGATGGCGGCGGGCCTTGGTGCTGAGCAGGCGACCGCCAACGGCACGGGCACCGTCTCCTGCGTTCACCCGGGTGCGGACATGTGGTTCGTGGGTACCGGACAGGACGCGGGGGCGTCGGATATCTGGCTGGACCTGACCAACACGGGCAAGATGGCCGCCACTGTTGACGTCACGATCTTCACGGACTCGGGTGAGCAGGACGCGCTTAACGACGGCATCACGGTCCCGGCCGACCAGTATCTCAGCGTGAACCTGGCGCAGTACGTGAAGGGCAGCACCGCGCTCGCCGTGCAGGTGCAGACCAGCTCGGGCCAGGTGGCCGGGAACGTCTGGGAGAGCGGTGGCGGCAGCGATGGCGCGTGGCTGCCTGTGGCGTCGTCGCCGTCGACCAGCCTCGTCATCCCGGGCCTCACGGCCGGCACCGCCGCCAAGCTGTTCGTGGCCGTGCCCGGCGCCGCCGACGCGCAGGTCAAGGTCGAGGCGTTCACCGCGCAGGGAAAGTTTCTGCCGTTCGGCTCGGCGGCCCAGGACGCGCCCGCCGCGGCGGCGTCGTCCTTCCCGCTGAACTCGCTGGGCGTGTCGGCGGCGACGCTGGTGCTGACGTCGAACGTCCCGATCACCGCGGGCGTGCTCGTCCCGGGCAACGGCATCGGCGGTTTCACTGCGGCGGCCGCCCCTATCAGCGAGCAGGGCGTGGTCGCCGGCAACCCGTCCGGCGGGGGAAACACGGTAGGGCTGACCCTGGCCGCGCCGTCCGCGGCGGCACGCGTCTTCGTTCAGCTTCTCCCCGCCAATCCATCACGTTCCAGGGTCCCGTCCCCCCGCACCTACACCGTCCAGGCGGCCCATACGCTCGCCGTGACGGTCGCGGCGCCGAAGGGCGGCAGTGGCCCGTTCGCCATCGTGCTAACCCCGGAGCGAGGCTCTGGGCCGCTTTACGCGGCACGTGTGGTGGTGTCGGGCGGGAACGGCTTGCTTGGCCAGCTGCAATCGGTGCTCCCGGTCCAGAGCGCGCCAACGACGGTTCAGCTTCCGCCCGCCACGAGCTCCTACTCGGCCGTTCTTCCGTAGGCCAGCAGCCTTAGTCGAAGCCGTCGTCGCGGTAGCCCGGGTCGACCGATTCCGGATCGAGCCCGAGGACCTCGGCGAACTCCTCGACGACGACGTCGAAGATGAGTTCGCCCAGTTCGTCGTCGTCCTCGGCCCGTGCCAGCAACGGCCGGCGGTAGACCACGATCCGTGTCGGCGTCGCCGGATTCCGGGAGTCGTCCGCGTTCGGCGATCCCGGGATCACGCGCGCGAGGGGCAGCGAGCTGGCGATGTCCGTCAGTTCCTCGGGTTCCGGTACTTCCTGGACGGCGAATTCCAGGCTCGACAGCTCGTTGCCCCAGCGTGGCTCGAGCCGTGCCACGGCGTCCAGGACCATGTCGTCGAACTGCTGTGACCGGGTGCGGTAGAGCGGCACTCCCGGTGGCATCAGCCGGCCGCGCAGGCCGCGTCCGCGGCGGTCTCGCCGCCGCACCTTCCGGTCTGGAACAGGGCCGTTCTCACCGCTATGCACAGTCACTGAGCGTATCGCGACGAGCATCTCGCGGGTACTGGCAGGCCGGGCAAATGCGACACGATCATGAACGACAGGCGCGGTGATGGCATATCCGGCCGCGGATGGGTACCGTCAGCCGTTGTGAGCGATACCGCTGTCCCCCGGGAGGGCGACCCCCCGTACCCCCCGGCCCGCGCTCGATGGCAAAGATCGCTATCTTGTCGGGCGCGTGAGATCCGCTTCGCGGGCCAGCGCTGCTATCGTGACCATTGACGATCAGGTGAGCGAGGTGGGCTGGTGAATTCCCGTTGCTGCTCACGTACTGCGTGCAAGCAGCCTCCCGTCTACACGCTCACGTACGTGTACCGCGACTCCACGGCTGTGCTTGGCCCGCTGGCCGCGTACGTGGAGCCGCACTGCTACGACCTGTGCGAGAAGCACGCCGCACGGCTTGTCGTGCCGCGGGGCTGGGATGTCGTGCGCCTGCCGCCGGATCCCGCCCAGGAGCGCGCCGACGACCTTGAGGCGCTGGCGAACATCGTCCGCGAGCCGCGCCAGGCCGCGACCGCCCCGGCGGTGGCACCCGCTACCGGCGTCGCGCCGCGGCAGCCGGGCGGTCCCCGCCAGGGCGCCCCAGGCGGGCGCGGCCCGGGTGGTCCGGGCGGCCGCCCGAACGCGACCGAGCCTGTCGGCCAAGGGGTCGAGGTCGGCCGCCGCGGCCACCTCCGCGTCGTCCGCTCGGTCCCCTCCGAGTCATAACCCGCGCCTGCTACGCCTGCAGCCCCCGCAACAGCACTCGCTGCCCGCCAGTTGGCCTCCGCCGTCTCTGCCCTCGGCGCCCCTGCCCTCGGCGTCCGTTGGGGCCCGCCCGCCGTCGGCCTCCTCCGCCCGCCCGCCGTCGGCCTCCTCCGCCCGCCCGCCGTCGGCCTCTTCCGGCCTCCGGCCTCCGGCCTCCGGCGCCGCGGCCCCGCCCCTGCCTACCGGCTCAAATGCGTATTTGAACCGGCTATAGCGTGATCGAACGCGCATTTGAGCATGCGGAATTACCTGTTCAAACGCGTATTTGAGCACGCCGAGACCGCACCGCCGGAGTAGGTCGGACCCGCCCGGGGCAGAGTGAGAGTGAACCGGGGTAGCCTGAGCGGCCTACCGGACGCGGCCGAGTTGGGTCAAGGCAGGCCGCTGCGAGAGTCGGACTAGCGTACGCAACGCGGTTGGTGACCGATAGGTTGGTGACGGGAAACAGCTAATGGACGGGATCTAGAAGCGGAGCCAAAGTGAGCGATCTGGACAAGATCTTCAAGGCGTACGACATCAGGGGGGTCGTGCCCGACGAGCTGGACGAAAATGTCGCCGAGGCAGTCGGCGCCGCGTTCGTCAAGCTCACCAACGCCAGGCAGATCGTGACCCTGCACGATATGCGGACTTCGAGTGTGCCGCTTGCCGCCGCGCTTGCCCGGGGTGCCGCCAGCCAGGGTGCCAATGTCATCGCGGGGGGCCTCGGGTCCACCGACATGGTTTACTACGCGTCCGGTTTTCTTGACGTGCCCGGGATCATGGTCACCGCGAGCCACAACCCGGCCAAGTACAACGGCCTCAAGCTGTGCAAGGCGGGCGCGAAGCCAGTCGGCATTGAAACGGGCCTGGCTGAGATCAAGCAGGATGTGATCAAGGGCGTCCCGCCGAAGGAGACCCACGGCACCATACCCAGCAAGGATCTCCTTCCGGGCTACGCCGAGTACCTCAAGAAGCTCGTCGACATCTCCGGCATCCGTCCGCTGAAGGTCGTCGTCGACGCGGGCAACGGCATGGCCGGCCACACGGTGCCGACGGTATTCAAGGGCCTGCCGATCGATCTCGTCCCGATGTACTTCGAGCTGGACGGGACCTTCCCGAACCACGAGGCGAACCCGATCGACCCGGAGAACCTCCGCGACCTCCAGCGGGCCGTGAAGGAGCACCAGGCTGACATCGGCCTCGCCTTCGACGGTGACGCCGACCGCTGCTTCGTGGTGGACGAGAAGGGCGAGATCGTCAGCCCGAGCGTGCTCACCGCGCTGATCGCGTCCCGCGAGCTCAAGCGGGAGCCGGGCGGTGCTGTCATCCACAACCTGATCACGTCCCACGCGGTCCCCGAGATCATCACCGAGAACGGCGGCAAGCCGGTGCGGACCCGCGTCGGCCACTCGTTCATCAAGGCGAAGATGGCGGAGACGAACGCGATCTTCGGCGGCGAGCACTCGGGCCACTTCTACTTCCGCGACTTCTGGTTCGCCGACTCCGGCATGCTCGCGGCGCTGCACACCCTCGCCGCGCTCGGCACGGACACGCGGCCGCTGTCGGAGATCCTGGCGGATTACTCCCGGTACGTCGCCACCGGCGAGATCAACAGCGAGGTTACCGACCAGGCCGCGATTACCGCCAAGGTCAAGGACATTTATGCCAAACGTCCGGGGGTAACCCTAGATGAGCTAGACGGGCTCACGGTCTCGGGTGACAATTGGTGGTTCAATCTCCGCCCGTCGAACACCGAACCCCTGCTGCGGTTCAACGCGGAGGCACCGACCGCCGCCGAGACCGCCGCGCTGCGGGACGAGGTTCTGGGCCTGATACGCGGCACCACCGACCGTTCGGAGTAAAAGATGGAAATTGACGACTGGCTGCTGGAGATCCTCGTCTGCCCGAAGTGCCACGCGGCGCTGCGCGCGGACGACGCGGCGAGTGAACTCGTGTGCACGGGCGCGGACTGCGGTCTGGCCTACCCGGTGCGCGACAACATTCCGGTGCTGCTCGTGGATGAGGCCCGGCAGCCGGCGTGAATACGCCTAGCGAGGGGTCGCTGGCGGCCTTCCGGCTCGACGACCCGGAACTGGTCGAGGCCGGCGACCCTGGAGGCCTGCTCCGCCAGATCGCATCGGCGGCCGCCCAGGTACGTACCTCGGCGCGCGCGAGCGAGGAAGCCGAGATTTCGGTGTCCCGGCCGCGTGCTCTCGTCGTAGCCGCGGCGGGCGCGTCCGCGTGCGCGGGCGAAGTGCTCGCGGCCGTGTGCGGCATCCGCTCGCCGATCCAGGTGGCGGTCGTGCGCGGGCACCAGCTGCCGGGCTGGGTCGGCGCGACCGACCTGGTGATCGGCGTGTCCGCCTCGGGCGCGCGGCCGGAGACGCTCGCGCTCGCCGCCGAGGCGGTGCGGCGCGGCTGCGACTTCATGGGAGTTGGGCCCGTCAAGTCTCCGCTGGCCGACCTGGCGGCGACGGGACGCGGCTCCTTTGTCCCCGTGGCGGAAGGTCCCGCCCGCTCTCAGCTGTGGGCGCTTACCGTGCCGCTGCTCGTAGCCGCGTCCCGGCTGGGCATGCTGCGGCTGCCGCCGGATTCGTTCGAGGCGACCGCCGCTGCGCTGGAGGAGGTCTCGCGTCAGTGCCGGCCGGCCAGCGAGTCCTTCGTCAACCCGGCGAAGTCGCTCGCGCTCGACCTCGCGGGAACGCTGCCGCTGGTCTGGGGCGGGTCCGCCGTCGCGACGGTGGCGGCGCGGCGGTTCGCGTCGCTGCTCGCACTGAACGCGAAATACCCTGCCCTGTCGGGGCGCTTCCCTGAGATCGCCTACAACCAGGTCGCCGTGCTCGACGGGCCGTTCGTCCCGGCACCCGCGCCGGTGTTCCCGGAAGCCGAGGACTTCGACCTGGGCCTGGACGACATGGGCTTGGACGGCACAGGCCTGGACGACGATCCCGGCTCCGGCACGCCGGAGCCCCGGCTAGTGCTGATCGCCGACCCCGAGGGGGAGCACGCGGCCGTCACGCGGATGCGGGCGGCGACGTCGTCGCTGGCCGAGGAGCGCGGCCTGTCGGTATCGGAGCTCGTAATGGCCGGGGAGGATCCGCTCCGGCGGTTGGCCAGCGTCGTGCAGATGCTTGACTACACGACCGCATACCTCGCGATCGCCAGCGGCCTCGACCCGCTGGCGTCGCCCGCCCGGGAGGATCTGCGGGATCTGGCCGACCGGCCCGTGCCGGACCAGACGGCGCAGGACGGAGACTAGCGCGGATGCGGGCAGTCATCGCCGCGCTGGTGGTCAACCTCGCCATCGCGATCGCCAAGTTCGCCGCGTTCGCCCTCACCGGCTCGGCGTCGATGCTGGCGGAGGCGGTGCACTCGGTGGCCGACACGGGCAACGAACTGCTGCTGTTGATCGGGCGGGGGCGCTCGCGGCGCGCGCGGACGCTTGAGCACCCGTTCGGGTACGGGCGCGAGCGGTACTTCTACGCCTTCATCGTGGCGGTGATGCTGTTCACCGTCGGCGCCGCCTTCTCCGTGTACGACGGCGTGCAGAAGATCATGTCGCCGGAACACGTGTCGTCCGCGGGCGTGGCGTTCGCGGTGCTCGGGGTGTCGGCGGTGCTCGAAGCGTTCTCGCTGCGCACCGGCATCCAGGAGGCGAACCGGATACGAGGCGGGCGCGGCTGGCGGGAGTTCGTGCACTCGACGAAGTCCGCCGAACTGCCAGTGGTACTCATGGAAGACCTGGCCGCGCTGACCGGGCTGGTCTTCGCGTTCCTGGGCGTGCTCCTGTCCGTCCTGACCGGGTCGGGCAAGTGGGACGGGCTCGGTTCGGTGTTCGTGGGCCTGCTGCTCGCGTGCGCCGCGTTCATCGTGGGCTTCGAGAGCAAGAGCCTGCTGATCGGGGAATCGGCGAGCGACGAGGACTCGGCGTCGATCGTGGCCGCCCTGGAATCGGGGCCGGACGCGTTCCAGGTGATCCACCTGCGGACGTCGCACGTGGGCCCGGACTCGCTGCTGGTGGCCGCGAAGGTCGGGGTGCCCGGCTCGATGACCGCGGACGTGCTGACCACGCGCATCGACGCCGCGGAAAAGCGGGTGCGGGAAGCCGTTCCGATCGCCGACACGATCTACCTTGAGCCGGACATCTACCGTCCCTCCCAGATCGACCGCACGGACCCGTCGATCGAGGCAGTCCAGGCCAGCCGGCGCCTCCGCCGCCCCCGCCTCACCCGCAAGCGCTAACCCGTCGCGGTTTCCGCGCGCCCGCCTGGCGCTCGATGTCGCATCGCCGACCTTCCTAGAACGCTCGATGTCGCATCACTTCCCCGCTTTGGGATCCGATGCGACATTCAGTGCATTCCGAAAGGGGCTAATGTGACATCCGGCTCGTTCGGGATTTTGTCTAACCCGGAAAATCGCCCGGACCGGTGAATTATAGGTATGCCCGAATTGTCGATCCAGGGCGGCGGTAATGTCGCATATGTACGGCGTTCTGGACAGGTTACGGACTGAAGGTCGGCTTGTGCTGAGATGTGGTCTACCTGCGACGATGGTCATCGAACGGCAGCAATAACCCCATTGATAATGTTGTCCGAATTGCTTGTTGGCGAAATTTTGATAATCGCGTTTCGCGGCACGCGGATGGTCTGGCTCGTGTAAAGTCTGTGCCACGGCGCTACCGTGCAAATTCTGCGTCGACATCACCCGACGTAAAGGGGAAAGGGAAAGAAATGATTGTTAAGAGCCGCGCTCTCGCGGTCGCCGTGGCGGCCGCTGGCCTGATCGGGTTCGGCGCGCCGATGGCGAATGCCGCCGTCGTGTCCGGCCCCGGCGACAACGGGGGCCTGGTCAACCTTAGCCACAACCAGGTGCCGATCCAGGGCTGCAGCAACGACGTCGGCGTCGGTGTGCTCGGCGGCGGTGTGCCGGTGGACGGCGCCGCGGTCGCGGGCGCCCTGCTCGGCGCGGTGGGTAACACCACGTCCAACACGGACCGCAGCTGCCACCTGGCCAACGGCCAGGACAACCAGGCGATTCACAGCATCAACGCTGGCGGCAGCAGCACCACCTGCAGCGCGGGTTGCAGCACCACCAGCTACGGCGTGAGCGGCACGTCGGTGGACCCGTCCAGCGACAACGGCGGCCTGGTGAACGTCAGCCACAACCAGGTCCCGGTCCAGGTCTGCAACAACGACGTTGCGGTTGGCGTGCTTGGCGGTGCGGTGGATGCGGACGACATCGCCGGTGCCCTCGGCATCCTCGGCACGGTCGGCAACACCACGTCCAACACGGACCGCAGCTGCCACCTGGCCAACGGCCAGGCTGGCTGATCACGCTAGCAGGATCACTGGCCGCGGTCTGACCGCTGACCATCGATCAAGCGAACAACGGGCCCCCGTGCGCTACGAGCGCATGGGGGCCCGTTGCGTCCTAGCCGTTGCGGCCGAGCACCCGCAGGGCGCGTTCCTTCTCGAAGTCCAGTGCCCGCACCGGGGCCGAAGCGGGTACCCGCCCGGTCCGCCGGCCAAGGTCGGCCACGGCGGCCCGTACGGTGGGCTCCGACAGCACCCGCAGTCCGAACGCGAGCGCCGCGGGCGTGATGTCATAACGCCGCTCGATCTCGACCGCCAGCCGGATCGCGGCCAGGTCGCCGTCCGTGAACTGCCGGTGCACGGGCCCTCGCCCGGCGGGCCGTGAGCGCAGCACTGGAAGCAGCCCCAGATCCTCGCGGTACCGGAGCATCCGGGGCGACATCCCGAGCCGTCGAGCAGCTTCCGAGATACGCATGAGGCAAATCTAACATTGTTCTGTCAGAAATACCGTAGACAAGGTGCGCCGCCACCCGAACGTCCCGTACCGTAGCCGTGGTTGAGGTAACTCACCGGGGACGAGTCATGAAGACATCACGTGGCCGGCAAGTCGAGCCACACGTCGAATCAGGAGCCATGGGGATGAGCACCGAGCCGTTCAAGGTCGCCGACATCAAACTCGCCGACTTCGGCCGCAAGGAGATCCAGCTCGCCGAGCACGAGATGCCCGGCCTGATGTCGGTCCGCGAGGAGTACAAGGACCAGCAGCCGCTCAAGGGCGCCCGCATCACGGGCTCGCTGCACATGACGATCCAGACCGCGGTCCTGATCGAGACCCTCACCGCGCTGGGCGCGCAGGTGCGCTGGGCCAGCTGCAACATCTTTTCCACCCAGGACCACGCGGCCGCGGCGATCGCGGTCGGCCCGGACGGCACGCCCGACGAGCCGCGGGGAATCCCGGTCTTCGCCTGGAAGGGCGAGACTCTCGAAGAGTACTGGTGGTGCACTGTCCAGGCGCTGACCTGGCCCGACGGCCAGTACGCGAACATGATCCTGGACGATGGCGGCGACGCCACCCTGTTCGTCCACAAGGGCGCGGAGTACGAGGCCGCCGGCGCCGTCCCGAGCCCGGGCGAGGACGACTCGGAGGAGTGGAAGGTGATCCTCGATCGCCTCCGCAACTCCCTCGCCGACGCTCCCGGCCAGTGGACCGCCACCGCCAAGGAAGTACGGGGCGTCACCGAGGAGACCACGACCGGCGTCCACCGCCTGTACGAGATGGCCAAGACGGGCACGCTCAAGTTCCCGGCGATCAACGTCAACGACTCGGTCACCAAGTCCAAGTTCGACAACAAGTACGGCTGCCGCCACAGCCTCGTCGACGGTATTAACCGCGGCACCGACGTGCTGATCGGCGGCAAGGTCGCGGTGGTCTGCGGCTACGGCGACGTGGGCAAGGGCTGCTCTGAGAGCCTGCGGGGCCAGGGCGCCCGCGTGATCGTGACCGAGATCGACCCGATCTGCGCGCTGCAGGCGGCGATGGAGGGCTACCAGGTCATCACGCTCGAGGAAGCCCTGCCGTACGCGGACATCTTCGTCACGACGACCGGCAACAAGGACATCATCACCGCCGAGCACATGTCGAAGATGAAGCACCAGGCGATCGTCGGCAACATCGGCCACTTCGACAACGAGATCGACATGGCCGGCCTCGCCGCGATCCCCGGCATCAAGAAGGTCAACGTCAAGCCGCAGGTCGACGAGTGGGAGTTCCCGGACGGGCACACCATCATCGTGCTGTCCGAGGGCCGCCTGCTGAACCTCGGCAACGCGACCGGTCACCCGAGCTTCGTGATGAGCAACAGCTTCACCAACCAGGTGATCGCGCAGATCGAGCTCTTCACCAAGACCGAGCAGTACCCGGTCGGCGTGTACACGCTGCCCAAGCACCTGGACGAGAAGGTCGCCCGCCTCCACCTGGACGCGCTCGGCGTGAAGCTGACCACGCTCCGCAAGGAGCAGGCGGACTACATCGGCGTTCCGGTCGAGGGCCCGTACAAGCCGGACCACTACCGCTACTGACGGCTGATGACTGACCCGGCGCTCGCCGACGAGGGTGTTCGGAAGATTCATTATTCCGAACGATCCATGCCCCTCCTCTCGGCGCTAGCCTCTCGCTTCCGTGCGGAGCGCCCGTTTGATGGCATGACCATCAGCGCCTGCCTGCACGTCACGGCGGAGACCGCGGTGCTGGCCCGGACACTCCGGGCCGGCGGCGCCCGCGTCGCCCTGGCGGCGTCCAACCCGTTGTCCACGCAGGACGACATCGCGGCCGCCCTCGCGGAGTGCGACGGTGTGGAGGTGCACGCGAAGGCGGGCGTCGGGCGGGATGCCTACTACGAGCACATCGCCCTCGCGGCTGGTGGCGAGGGCCCCGACCTGGTCATCGACGACGGCGGCGATCTCGTGCACACGCTGCACGCGCACGCGCCTTCTCGCACCCCGCTGGGCGGCTGCGAGAGCACGACGACCGGCGTGCTGCGACTGCGGCGCATGGCGGCCGAGGGCGCGCTCGCCTTCCCGATGATCGCGGCCAGCGACACGCCGGTGAAACGGCTGGTGGACGACCGGCACGGCACGGGTCAGTCCGTCATTGACGGGCTGCTCCGTGCCAGCGGGGTCCTGCTGGCCGGCAAGACGGTGGTCATCGCGGGCTTCGGGCCCTGCGGTACCGGGATCGCCGAGGCCGCTCGCGGCCTCGGCGCCCGCGTGCTGGTTACCGAGGTCGATCCGGTGCGTGCACTGGACGCGATGCTGCGCGGATTCCGGGTGCTGCCGCTGGCCGAGGCGGCGCCGTTCGGCGAGGTGTTCATCACGGCGACCGGTTCGGTCGGGGTAATCACGGCCGAGCACATGGCGGTGATGCGTGACGGCGCGATACTCGCTAACGCCGGACACTTCGACGTGGAGATCGACCTGCAGGGTCTCGCGGACCTGGCCGTGGCGGTCGAGGCCGACGTGCGGCCGCACGCCGACGCCTACGAACTGCCCGACGGCCGCCGCCTGTTCCTCCTGGCCGAAGGCCGCGTCGTCAACCTCGTCGCCGCCGACGGCAACCCGGCCGAGGTAATGGACGTCGCGTTCGGCATCGAGGCCCTTACTCTGGCCTGGCTGGCCCGCAACGCGGAAAAGCTGTCCCCGGACGTCCACCCGGTCCCGCCCGACATCGACGCCGAGGCCGCGCGCCTGGTGATCTCCTCCCTCGGCGCCGAAATCGACACCCTCACGGACACGCAGCACTCCTACCTGGCAAGCTGGCGCCTCGGCTCCTAACCGCAGCGCCGCGCCACCCCCCGAACCACCCAGCCGGCCCGAATGCGCAAAAGAGCCCGCTCAGGTCGGCCCGAAAGCGCCTTTCAGCCCGTCGGCGAACATGCGCGAATGCGTCAACGAGCCCGCTGGCAGGCGCGCAGCGACGGGCCCGGCCCACCGTCGCACTAGGCCAGCGGAGGCGTAAGCCGACGGGAGGCGTAAGCCGACGGGAGCCGAGAGCGGGGACGCTGGGGAGGGTCCTGGAACGTGATGGGTAAGGGGTTCAGGGAAGTTTCCAGTCGACCGGCGCCGCGCCAAGTCGCTGCAGAATGTCGTTCGCGCGGCTGAACGGGCGGGAGCCGAAGAAGTCGCCATTGGTGACCATCGGGCTCGGGTGCGCGGACTCGATGCGCGGGACGTCGCCCAGGAGCGGCCCCAGGTTGCGCGCGTCGCGGCCCCACAGGATCGCCACCAGTGGCTTGCCCGCCGCGTGACGGGCCGCCAGCGCCCTGATCGCCTGCTCTGTGACTGGCTCCCAGCCCTTGCCCTTGTGGGAGTTCGGGTTGCGCGGCTGGACAGTGAGGACGCGGTTGAGCAGCAGGACCCCGGCTTCGGACCAGGGCGTGAGGTCGCCGCTCTGGGGTGCCGGGTAGCCCAGATCTTCGGAATACTCGCCGAAGATGTTGCGGAGACTGCCGGGTATGCGCCTGACGCTCGGGTCGACCGAGAAGCTGAGGCCGACCGGATGACCCGGGGTCGGGTACGGGTCCTGGCCAACGATCAGCACCCTTACCTCGTCGAATGGCTGGCTGAAGGCCCGCAGGACCTGGTCCCCTTTGGGCAGGTACGTCCGGCCGGCCGCGACCTCGGCGCGCAGGAAGTCACCCATCCGCGCGATGTTGTCACGTACAGGCTCGAGTGCGGTCGCCCAGCCCGCCTCGACGATGTTGTCCAACGACTGCTCCGCCATGTCCGGCACTCTAACGGCTTCCGGCGGGCGACGGTGCTATCCCTCAAGTGAAACGTGTCGGGGCGTCAAGCGGCCTATGCCGTCGGACGCCCCGACATCGATGATGCCTGCCGTAGCAGGATTACCGGAAGCTTGCTCCCGTCACGGGAGGCTTTCCTGCGGGTCGATTGCCCGCGGGTCAGTAGCCGCCCTGCTGGCCGGACTGGCTCTGGCCCTGTCCCTGGCCCTGTCCCTGGCCCTGGCCCTGGTCCTGGTTCTGGTTCTGACCGGACTGGCTCTGGCCTTGCCCCTGGTTCTGGTTGTAACCGCCTTGCTGTCCGGACTGGCTCTGCCCCTGGCCTTGGCCCTGGTTCTGACCCTGGTTCTGGTCGTAGCCGCCCTGCTGGCCCCCCTGGCCGGACTGGCTCTGCCCCTGGTCCTGGCCGAAGCCGCCGCCTTGCTGCCCGCCGCCTTGCTGCTGCCCGCCGCCCTGCTGGCCGATGCGGTTCTGGGCGGCCTGCACGCCCTCGTCGATCTGGTTGCTGAACCGGCCGCCAGTTGCCTGATCGGCCTCCTGGCCGGCCTTGTTCAGTAGGTTCGGGTCCTGCTGGGCAGCGTTCTCGGCTTCTTTCTCTACCTTGTCGAAGATACCCATGTGTCTCCCCGTTGCCTCTTCGAGTGCCGGAATTTACCGGCACTCCTGGTTCGTGCTGATGGGTAGTTGCGGTGGCCTTCCTACCCGCGCCAACGTCAACTATCCATGCCGCCACCGTAGCAATGTAAAGTCGGACAGGGTACCCTGGCCAGCGCTTTTTCGGGAGTTTAGACGTGTTTATGCGCGTCGAGCAGGAGGGATTCGGTTAACCTTCACCGGTTATTCGCTACCCGGTGCTATAAATGCTGATATTTCCCACTGTCTACCACAAACAGGACAAATGCCGATCGAGGGATACTGCCTGCTAGCATGGCTGGCGGCGACAGTTATTGAGCGTCGTGCATTTTCATTACGGAATTGCCTCGCGGGCCGGCGGCACGCCTGTGAGCGGTACGTATAAATGCTTATTTGAGGCTTACGTCGTACCTAATTACGGGCGATGCTTGTGCGAAATGAAGGCGGGACGTGTTTCCTGCTGAATGTGTTTCGCGCCAATGTAATCGAATGCGCATTCGAGCATCCTGGGGCGAGATGAAGACATGGCGTGGACATGAAGAGCGCGGCATGAGGAGAGTCCTGGGGCGGACCTCTCCCCGGCATAGCGGCTCGTGACCGGCCCGGAGCTGGTAAAAAGGGTGTAACCTGCGCATGCTGGGCGCGGGATATGCGGCGGGCGCGGTAAGCCCGCTGCCGTTGGTGCTCTGTTTGGAGCCGGACACATGGAACGATGGGGCCCATGAAAGGACGTGTGCTAGTCGTCGATGACGACGCAGCGCTTGCGGAGATGCTCGGCATCGTGCTCCGCGGTGAGGGTTTCGAGCCGACCTTCGTGGCGGACGGGGATAAGGCGCTGGACGCCTTCCGCGATACAAACCCGGATCTTGTGCTGCTCGACCTGATGCTGCCGGGCTCGGACGGTATCGACGTATGCCGTCAGATCCGGACCGAGTCTGGTGTCCCGATCGTCATGCTGACAGCCAAGACCGACACGGTGGATGTGGTGCTGGGCCTGGAATCCGGCGCAGACGATTACATCCTCAAGCCGTTCAAGTCCAAGGAACTGGTGGCCCGGATCAGGGCGCGCCTGCGCAGAACGGACGAGCCGGCGCCGGAGGTCCTCCAGATCGGGGATGTGACCATCGACGTGGCGGGGCACTCCGTGAAGCGGAACGGCGAGACCCTGAACCTCACGCCGCTGGAGTTCGACCTGCTCGTGGCGCTTGCCCGCAAGCCCAGGCAGGTTTTCACGCGCGAGGTCCTGCTCGAGCAGGTGTGGGGTTACCGGCACGCGGCCGACACCCGGCTGGTCAATGTCCACGTGCAGCGACTGCGAGCCAAGATCGAGAAGGACCCGGAGCACCCGGAAATCGTTGTCACCGTCCGTGGTGTTGGCTACAAGGCTGGTCCTGGCTGATCCTGGGATGGTGGAACGGTCAGCGGCTAGGGCCGGCGCGGCCAGTTCCGGGGCGGCGTCGGCATCCGCCCAGGCGGTACCGGTCTCCGTGGTGACGGAGCCGGTGCCACAGCGTGATGTCCGGGAAGCCTGGGAAATGGCGTTGCGCCGTAATAGGGTCGTGCGGTGGTTCGTGCGCTGGCTGCCGCGCCGGATCACCGTCCTGATCCGGACCGCGCTGCGGTGGCAGCACGCACTGATCAGCAAGGTGGGTCAGCGCTGGCACCGCAGCCTGCAGCTGCGCGTCATCGGGACCACCTTGGTGCTGTCCACCATCATGATCGCGGTGCTCGGCTTCTTCCTCACCGAGCAGATCGCCGACGGACTGCTGGTGAGCGCGAAGAACTCGGCGCTTTCGCAGTCGCTGGCCGCGCTGAACTCGGCGCGTTCCCTTCCCGGGCAGACCTCGTCCGAGCCGACCAACGCGGCCGCGGAGAACTTCATGTGGAGCGTGGCGTCCGCACTGCAGCCGACGAACAGCGGCACCACGAATTACTACGTGGTCGTCGGGCTCAACTCCCGGGTCTCGCACGTGTACGCGCGCTGGGTCAGCGACAGCGTCGATCCGGACGCGAGCCTGCCGTCGACCCTGGTCACGAGCGTTCAGGCGGAGCAGGCGGAGCAGCAGCGGCAGGGCAAGCCCGAAAGCGTGCTGTATTACGCGCCCACCTCACTGCAGTTCACGGGCAGCGATTCCGGCCAGCCCGCGATCGCGATCGGCACGCCGCTCGGGAACTGGTACCAGCTGTATTTCATCTTCCCGACCGACCAGGAGCAGCAGACGCTGCAGCTCGTGCAGACCACCCTGGTGGGGGTCGGCCTCGCCCTCATCATCTTGCTCGCCGCCATCGCCTCGCTCGTCACCCGGTGGGTCGTCCTGCCGGTCCGGCACGCGGCCCGTGCCGCGCAGCGCGTCTCGGCCGGGCACCTGGAAGAGCGGATGGCGGTCGGCGGCGCGGACGACCTGGGCGCGCTCGCGACGTCCTTCAACGACATGGCCGCGAGCCTCCAGGAGAAGCTGCGGGAACTCGAGGAGCTGTCGAAGGCGCAGCGGCAGTTCGTGTCCGACGTGTCCCACGAGCTACGCACCCCCATGACCACGATCCGCATGGCCGCGGAGATCCTCTTCGAGGAGCGGGAGCAACTCGACCCGGCCGCGGCGCGCTCGGCCGAGCTGCTGCAGAGCCAGACGGAGCGTTTTGAAGTCTTGCTGACCGACCTCCTCGAGATCAGCAGGCACGACGCGAACGTGGCCACGCTCGACGCCGAGCCCTCGGATATCTGCGACCTGGCGCGGCGCAGCGCGGACGACGCACAGCAGCTCGCCGAACGGCGCGGCTGTCGCATCGAGTTCCGGCTGCCCGCCGAGCCGTGCATCGCCGAGGTGGACAAGCGGCGGGTCGACCGGATCCTGCGGAACCTGCTGGTGAACGCCGTCGAGCACGGGGAGGGACGGGACGTCGTGGTGACCGTCGCGGCCGACCGTGACGCGGTCGCGGTGGCGGTCAGGGACCACGGTGTCGGGCTCGCGCCCGGCGAGGATCAGCTGGTCTTCGAACGGTTCTGGCGGGCGGATCCGGCACGGGCACGGACGACCGGGGGCACGGGCCTCGGGCTGGCGATCGCGCTCGAGGATGCTCACCTACACGGCGGATGGCTGCAGGCCTGGGGCGAGAAGGGCCGCGGGTCGGTGTTCCGGCTGACCGTGCCCCGTATCGCGGGCCACACGCTGGCGGGGTCTCCGCTGTCGCTGGGCCCGGACGAGGCCGAGGTGGTCACCAGCGCGCTTGACGCGGACCGTAAGGGGGGAATCACGTGGTGAACCGCCGCAAGCCGCTGACCATGGTGCTAGCCGCGCTGGTCCTCATGGTGTCGGTGGCGGGCTGCGTGTCGATGCCGAGCGGCGGCCCGGTGCTGTCCTATCAGACCACGCAGGGCTCGGCCGCCGACAGCCAGCACTACCTCCAGTTCGTTCCGCAGCCCCCGGGGGAGGGCTGGGACCCCGCGCAGGTCGTCCAGGGATTCCTCACCGCCAGCGCCAGTTTCGCCAACGGGCAGCAGGTAGCGCGGGAGTACCTCACGCAGCGCGCGAGTGGCGACTGGGTCCCTTCGGGGTCGGCGATGGTCTTCACCGGGGACGGCCCGCATGTCAGCGGCGCCGTCTACCCCGACGCGCAGCCCGGCAAGGAGGACCGGGCCACCACGGCCACGGTGGCCGTCGGGGGCACGCTCCAGGCCCAGCTGTCGTCGTACGGTGACTACGCCGTCCCGTCGGGGTCGGGGACCGAGGAACAGAAGCCGATCACCTTCCACTTGGCCAAGGTGGGCGGCCAGTGGCGTATCGCCATAGCGCCGCCGAGCCAGCTGCTGCTGACGAGCGTCGAGTTCTCCGCTGACTACCAGCTGCGCAACCTGTACTTCATCGACCCGACCGGGCACTTCCTGATCCCGGATCCTGTGTACGTGCCGCTCCAGGCGACGCCGGAAGACCTTATGAGCGGCCTCGTCGAGGACCTGATCCACGACCAGCAGGACTGGCTGGCGGGTGGCGCGCGGACCGCGTTCCCCGTGGGTACCAAGCTGCTCGGCAACGTCGGGGTGACTGATGGCCTCGCGACGGTCGATCTCGGCGGCAGCTTCGCCAAGGCGTCGAATACGGTCAAAGAGCAGTCGTCCGCCCAGCTCATTTACACGTTGTCCGGTTCGGGGCAGGGACAGCCGAACGTGACGTCGACCTCGATCTACGTGGACGGCAAGGTGTGGACCTCCCCCAAGACCCCCGGCAACGTGGTCCAGAACATCAGCAGCAGCGCTCTGTCCGTGCCGCAGGGGACCAGCAGCGGGTTCTACTACCTAGACACCAAGGGGAATGTCTGGCTGCGCAAGGGTTCGGGCGGCGCGCCGGCGAAGATAGCGAACATCGGCACCGGTTTCTCGTCGATCGCCGTGTCCCCGGATGGCCGTTACCTGGCCGCGCTGCGCGGGGGAACGGTGTACACGGGCGTGATCGGCCATCCGCTGATCAGGCGTCAGGGCAGCGGGTATTCGTCGATGAGCTGGGACCTGAATGACAACCTCTGGGCCGTGATGGGCGGCGCCGCGTTCGTGCTGCGCGGCAATGTGACCAGCCAGTCCGCGCAGTCGATGCTGGGCGAGCCGGTCGAGGCCAACGTGACGCACAGCAATGGGGACCCCGTGAACGGGCAGATCAAGGCCCTGCGAGTGGCGCCTGACGGCGTCCGGGTAGCCCTTGTCGTCGACACCGGCGCCGATGGGACGGGCGGCACGACGGTCGATTTCGGCGCCATCGCGGCGTTGTCGCAAAGCCAGCTGCGCCAGGGCCAGCTGACCGTGATGCAAGTCACGGTGTCGCCGTTCTACGTGTCCAGCCAGTCTGTGAACTTCTCCGCCGTGAGCTGGTACGGGGCGGACAACGTGATCACCCTCGGCAGTTCTCCCGGTCTGCAGGGAGCGCCCGTGCTGACCGAGTACTCGGTGAACGGCGGGTCATCAAGCCCGGTATCGAGCGATGCCAACATCACGTCGCTGACCACCAGCTATGGCCGAGAACTCGTGGCCGCGGAGAAGAACGGCGTCCTGCTGGCCGACGCGAGCACGAGCGGCGCCTGGGCCATCATTCCCGGCGGTGGCCTCGCGCCTGCCTACCCCGGCTGAGGGACGGGCCGTCGGCCGGTCGGACGGGGAGTCGCTGCGCTCTGAGCGGAAGACGTATGCCCTGCGTAAGTTCACCGACTGATTGTGTGGGCTATGGAAGCTTCGTCTCTAATGTCCCTCCTGACAATTCGTCCGAGTAGAGCTAGCGTTCATGCATGGCACTCGCCCGGGTCCGTGGTTGCGCCAAGTGGGTCTTGCCCCTAGCGGCAAGGCCGGCCTGGCAAGCCGATGCCAGCCGCAGGCGAAACGGTCCACGTAAGGCGACTTCTCGTCGACTGATCACGGTGCGGCTTAGAAGTAAGTCCTGCCTCGCCGGGGGATACAGAGTCTCCCGGACCGGGAGAAGGGTAGTAGTGGCACGGAAGCCGCGAACCCCTCAGCAGGCGGATGTGGGGACGAAAACCAGGTCGGCCGGGCGAGTGTCCTACTACTGGTCCAATGGAACCGTAGGGGGAAAGATGGACATCACCTTCAAGGGCAGGCACACCAGCGTCCCGGAACGCTTCCGGAGGCACGCGGCCGCGAAGCTGGCCAAGCTGGAGAAGCTCGACCAGAAGGCATTCCGGATAGACGTCCAGGTGTCCAAAGAACGCAACCCACGGCAGTCTGACCACAGCGAGCGCGTCGAGCTAACGATCAGGTCGCGCGGTCCCGCGATTCGCGCCGAGGCGGCAGCGGACGACCGGTACGCGGCCCTTGACCTGGCGTTCGCGAAGCTCGAAGCACGATTGCGCAGAGCGTCCGAGCGGCGCAAGGTGCGGCGCGGGGACATGTCGGTGCGCTCCGCCGACGTACTGTCCGCCGTGGCCGCCGCACCGGACGGCATGGATGCCGTATCCGCCATGGACGAACTCGAGCTCCTGGAGGAGGCCCCGGCCCCCCGCAACGTCCGCGGCCGGGCCGAAACCAGGAACGGTACCAAGGCCGGAACGGGCCGCGCTAACGGGCGCGGCCGGAACGCACGCCCGCAGTTCGTGGTCCCGCCACCGGAGGCGGCGCGGTCGCCGGAACGCGACGGCGAGGCTGATAGCGTAGAAGGCGGTGATGGCGCCCGCGGCGGCGCGTCCGGCCTGGTTCCGATCCAGATGGAGGGCGACGGTCCCCTCGTCGTCCGGGAGAAGTTCCACGAGTCCAGGCCGATGACGATCGACCAGGCACTACTGGAGATGGAGCTAGTCGGCCACGATTTCTACGCCTTCCGCGACAAGGAGTGCGGCAAGTTCAGCGTGGTCTACCGACGTCGCGGCTATGACTACGGTGTCATCCGGCTCGTATCGGAAGACATTGTCCTTTAGCGAGACCGACGGTGCGTCCCCCGGGGGGAACTATCCCCCCGGGGCAAACTGTCTTATCCTGTGCGTGAACTGCGATCGCAGCGGAAGGAGCGGCCGTGACCGATCGGTCCATGACGGCCAGGAAGACAGTGACCAGGCAACTTCAGGGTGCCGGGTATTCCGGGGGACATAGTCGGCCCGCTGCTCCGCCTCCCGCTCTATCGGCATCCGAGCCCGCGCAGGACCCCCAGCCCAGGCTGGGCACTGAGCCCATCCGTGTGATCATCGCCGATGACCACGCGCTGTTCCGGCGCGGCCTGGAGATGGTCCTCGCCGAGGACGAGGGCATCCAGCTTGTCGGACAGGCCTCAGATGGCGCCGAGGCCGTCCAGGTCGCCGCCGAGACGGTTCCCGATGTCGTCCTCATGGACATCCGCATGCCGAAGACGTCCGGTATCGAGGCTGCTCGCCTGATGAAGGAGGTCGCGCCGAGCGCGAAGATCGTCATCCTGACGATCAGCGACGAGGAAGACGACCTCTTCGAGGCGATCCGGGCCGGGGCGAGTGGCTACCTGCTGAAGGACATCCCGCTCGACGAGGTCGCCGACGCGGTGCGGTCCGTGCACGGCGGCCAGTCGCTGATCAACCCGTCGATGGCGGGCAAGCTGCTGTCGGAGTTCGCGACACTCGCCCGGCGGGACGAGGAAGAGCAGCCGGTCAAGCATGCCCCCGCGCCTAAGCTCACCGACCGCGAGATGGAGGTTCTCCGTCTCGTCGCCCGCGGGATGAACAACCGGGACATCGCCAAGGAACTGTTCATCTCCGAGAACACGGTGAAGAACCACGTCCGCAACATCCTGGAGAAGCTGCAGATCCACTCCCGGATGGAAGCCGTGATGATCGCCGTGCGGGAAAAGCTGATCGAGTTTAGCTAGCTTCCCTCCGCCCGCAAGGCGGTCACGAGGGCCTGCTGCGACGCGGGCGGCATGGTCTGCCGCACGATGACGTTGTCGCAGCCGACCCAGGCCGCGGCCTCCGTGAGTGCCCGCGCCATCGGGGTCGCCGCCGCGGCGGTGTCCAGCGTCACCTGCTTGGCGATCAGGGTGCGTCCGTCGCGCCCGGGGTCGACGCGGCCGACAAGGCGGCCGCCGGCCAGCAGGGGCATCGCGAAGTAGCCGTGGACGCGCTTCTCGCGCGGCACGTAGGCCTCAAGGGCGTGCTGGAAGCCGAACGTCCGCAGTGTCCGCTTGCGGTCCCAGATCAGCGAGTCGAACGGCGACAGGAGCGTGGTGCGGTGCGTGCCGCGGCGATCCAGCCCCTCTAGCGCCGCGGGATCGGCCCAGGCGCGCAGCGGGCGCGTGCCGGCGACCTCGACCGGGATGAGGGCGGCGGCCTCCGCGACCTTGTCGATGTTCTCTGCGGTCGACGATTTGGGGCCGTACCAGTTCAGTCGCTGGTACTCGGTGATGTCCGCGTGGGTCGCGACCCCGAGCGCGCGCACGGCGACGGTGACGAGGTAGGACAGGCACTCGATGTCGCTCGGGTCCTTCTCCCGCAGCTCGCGCGGTATGACCCGTTCAGGCAGGTCGTAGACCCGCCGCCAGCCGGTGCGCCGCACACAGACAGCCTGCCCGGTGTCGAGCAGCCACTCCGCGGCGATCTTCACCTCGGACCAGTCCCACCAGGGGCCACCCGCCTTCGCGCCGCCGAGTTGCGTGGCCGTCAGCGGTCCCTCTGCCCGCAGGCGTGCCAGAACCTCGTCGCAGACCTGCTGCGAGACCTTGTGCCAGCGCTGGCCCCGGGCCGTGATCGCGCGACGGCGCGCCGCGTAGTACGGCCAGTCCTCGAGTGGCAGCACGCAGGCGGCATGGGCCCAGTACTCGAATGCCCTCGGCCGCGTCGGGTGCCAGAACGCCTGCTCCACCTTGTCCCGGCCGACAGCGCCAAGGCGCGCGTACGGCACGAGCTCGTGCGAGCGCGCGAGCACGCTGATTGTGTCGAGCTGGACGGCCCCCAGCCGGCGCAGCACGCCAGCGACGCCACCGCGCCGCCCGTCCGTGCCCAGCAGTCCCTGGGCACGCAAGGCGATACGCCGCGCCTGATCCGGGCTTAGCGTGCCATTAGCCTGCACGACCCGGTGTGACTCGTCTCCCACCCCTCAAACTGTAGTGAGGGGGTCTGACATTTCAGGTGGTGATCAGTACCAGTCCGTGCTCATGGTCCGGGCGGTGGCGAGTACCAGGACACCGACGACCGTGATCGCGACGCCAATCCAGAACAGCCACCAGATGATGTGCGGCACGAACGCGACGCCGCCAACGATGGCACCCACGATAACGATTGAGGTGCCGATCCAGGAGATCGGACGCCCCGGGTTGTGCTCAAGGTGCTGAACGCCGGTGCCGTGGGCCGGGCTCACGGCCGTCGCCGCGGCACCTCCGCTGGTCTCCACGGTGCCTGCTGCCTGGTCGGCCACGAGTCCTCCTCCATCACCAAAGCTGGTCAGCCAAGGTCGGTTAGAAAATACTCCATTATTATCGGGCAGGTGCGGCCGGCTCATGATCGGGGGGTCCGGCTGAAAATCAGGAACGGTATGTAACTTGTGTCCGCCAACCTTCACTCGCGGACTCGGCAACGGCACACCGTCTCGCCTACCATGACTTGCGAGGCGTGTTCAGCCCAACCGATCCGCAAGGAGCACGACGAGAAGTGCCAGTCATCATAGATAGCATCCTTCGCGTAGGCGAAGGCAAGATCCTGCGCCAACTCAAGCGGATCGCCGAGCAAGTCAACTCCGTCGAAGACGACTTCACCGCGATGAGCGACGCGGAACTTCGCGCCATGACCGATGAGTTCCGGCAGCGGTACGCGGACGGCGAGTCGCTCGACGACCTGCTGCCTGAGGCATTCGCCGCAGTCCGCGAGGCGGCGCGCCGCACCCTTGGCCAGCGCGCGTTCGACGTGCAGTTGATGGGGGCCGGTGCCCTGCACCTGGGCAACATCGCCGAGATGAGGACAGGTGAAGGCAAGACCCTTACCTGTGTGTTCCCGGCGTATCTCAACGCTATCGCTGGCAAAGGCGTGCACGTCGTCACGACCAACGACTACCTGGCTAAGTACCAGGGCGAATGGATGGGCCGGGTGCATCGTTTCCTCGGCCTTGAGGTCGGGATCATTCTGGCCGACATGCAGCCCGCGGAACGCAAGCACGCCTACGCGGCCGATGTCACGTACGGGACGAACAACGAGTTCGGCTTCGACTACCTGCGCGACAACATGGCCTGGTCGCTGGAAGAGTGCGTCCAGCGCGGCCACAACTTCGCGATCGTCGACGAGGTCGACTCGATCCTCATCGACGAGGCCCGGACGCCGTTGATCATTTCCGGCCCGGCCGAGCAGAACTCGCGGTGGTACGTCGAGTTCGCCAAGATCGTGCCGCGGCTGCGCCGCGGCGAGGACGGCGAGGGCGACTACGAGGTCGACGAGAAGAAGAAGACCGTCGGCATCCTCGAGGCCGGGGTGGAGAAGGTCGAAGACTATCTCGGCATCGACAACCTGTATGACCCGTCTAACACCCCCCTGGTCAGCTTCCTGAACAACGCCATCAAGGCCAAGGAGCTGTACAAGCGGGACAAGGACTACGTCGTGATGAACGGCGAGGTCCTCATCGTCGACGAGTTCACCGGCCGCATGCTGCACGGCCGCCGCTACAACGAGGGCATGCACCAGGCCATCGAGGCCAAGGAAGGCGTGCAGATCAAGGACGAGAACCAGACGCTCGCCACGATCACCCTCCAGAACTACTTCCGCATGTACGACAAGCTGGCCGGCATGACCGGTACGGCCATGACCGAGGCCAACGAGTTCTACCAGATCTACAAGCTCGGCGTCGTCCCGATCCCGACCAACAAGCCGATGATCCGTGCGGACGAGACCGACGTCATCTTCCAGACCGCGCAGGCCAAGTTCGAGGCGGTCGTCGAGGACATCGCGGACCGGAACAGCGCGGGGCAGCCGATCCTGGTGGGCACGACGAGCGTCGAGAAGTCCGAGATCCTCTCGGTCATGCTCAAGCGGCGCGGCATCGCGCACCACGTGCTGAACGCCAAGTATCACGAGCAGGAGGCGGCGATCGTCGCCCAGGGTGGTCGCCTCGGGGCGGTCACGGTGGCGACCAACATGGCCGGGCGCGGTACCGACATCATGCTGGGCGGCAACCCGGAATTTATCGCCGACGCGGAGCTGCACCAGCGCGGACTGTCTCCGTCCGAGACGCCGGAGGACTACGAGGCCGCCTGGCCGGAGGCGGTGACCAAGGCCAAGGCCGCGGTCGCCACCGAGCACGAGCAGGTGGTCGCCGCGGGCGGCCTGTACGTGCTCGGCACCGAGCGGCACGAGTCCCGCCGTATCGACAACCAGCTGCGTGGCCGTTCCGGCCGCCAGGGCGACCCCGGGCTCTCGCGGTTCTACCTGTCGCTGGAAGACGACCTGATGCGGATGTTCAACTCCGAGCGTGTCGCGGCGATCATGGACCGGCTGAACATCCCGGCCGACGTGCCAGTGGAGAACAAGGTCGTGTCTCGGGCGATCCGGTCCGCGCAGACCCAGGTCGAGTCGCAGAACTTCGAGATCCGCAAGGACGTCCTCAAGTACGACGACGTGCTGAACCGCCAGCGCAAGGTGATCTATAGCGAGCGGCACAAGGTGCTTGAGGGCGCGGACCTGCATGAGCAGATCCGGGAGATGGTCGACGAGGTCGTCGGGTCTTACGCGGAGGGCGCCACCAACGACGGATACCCGGAAGAGTGGGACCTGGACAAGCTCTGGCGGGCGTTCAAGCAGCTCTACCCGGTCAAGATGACCACCGACGAGGTCATCGAGGAAGCGGGCGGAGACAAGGGCAACCTCACGGCGGACCTGCTGACCGAGCTGGTGCAGGAGGATGCCCAGGCCGCGTACGACCGTCGCGAGGAAGAACTCAGCCCGGAGGTCATGCGCGAGCTCGAGCGCCGCGTGGTGCTCTCCGTGCTCGACCGCAAGTGGCGCGAGCACCTGTATGAGATGGACTACCTCCGCGAGGGCATCGGCTTGCGTGCCATGGCGCAGCGCGACCCGCTGATCGAGTATCAGCGCGAGGGCTATGACATGTTCAACGCGATGATGGACGGCATCAAGGAGGAGTCGGTCGGCAACCTCTTCAACCTGCAGGTGGAGGTTCAGGAGAACCCCATCGTGGAAGAGGCCCAGGACGCGATTCCGGGGATGCTGTTCGGCACGCAGGCACAGCAGCAGGCGCCACAGGGCGCGCCACGGCCGCCGCAGGCCGGAGTCCCGCAGGCCGGAGTCCCGCAGGCGGGGGCACCGGCGCAGGCGGGCGGGCAGCAAGCTGGCGCGCCGCCGCAGTTCGGTGCGCCCGCGCAGGGCGGTGTGGCGCCAGGTGTTCCTGGTGCCGCTCCCGGCGCTGGCCGACGTCGGCGTCCCGCGCCTACGCCCAGGGATGGAGTGCCGGAGCCGGCGGCGCCGCCCGCGGCGTTCGGCGGAAACGAGCGACGGGGCCGCCACGCGGCCGACAACCGGGGCCCGGCCGCGGACGGCCGCGGGCACGCGACCGCGGCCGGGCGTGGGCAAGCCGCCGCGCGCAGCGGCGGTGCGCGTAACGCTGGCGCGCACCGGGCCGGCACCGCACCCGAACCGGAGCCACAGGACTCCGGCCCCGCCGAGGCCTCGATGCCGACCGGCCTGGAACCTCGCCGCCCGCAGAACCTCCAGTACTCTGCCCCGTCCGAAGACGGCACGGTCGAGCACCACGGCAGCGCCGCCGCGGATCCGTTCGCAGGCGTGGGCAGGAACGACACGTGCCCGTGCGGCTCGGGCAAGAAGTACAAGCGCTGCCACGGAGACCCCCGCAACGCCTAGCCCACCCTCCAGCCCACCTACCGGCCCCCGCGGCCGCGCACCTACCGGCCCCCCGCGGCCGCGCACCTACCGGCCCCCGCGGCCCGCCCAACCGGCCCAAATGCGCATTCGAGCACGCCATAGCGTGACTGAATGCGCGTTTGGGCATCCTCTTTGCCGTGTACGAATGCGCGTCTGTACACGTTCCGTCTGTGACTGAAGAGTGCACGTGGCTCCTACCCGGCCTCGATGTCCGTGCAGAGCCATCGGACGGCGGATTGGTCGGCCAGCATCGCCCGTTCCAAGCGCAAAGCGAGCGCTCTTGTCCGCGTTCCGAAGTCGACGATGACGCTCATCTCCACGACAGTGGCAGATGGCTGGCTAGCCAGGACCCGGAGCACACGAAGTCGCTGACTGGAACTGAAAATAGGGGTCAGCCGGTTCAGGTGAAATCGTGCCCGTCGCGTCAGGCAGGGCATGATCTGCCGGGAGGGGCGAGACCCGGACAGTACCTCGGTGAGCAGTCGCGCGAAGCGCGACGGCCAATCGCCGAGTCCAACGGGTCCGCCGGACCCGGTCGCTTCAGGCGGCGGAATCGGCGTTCGTGGGGGCGGCACAAATGGCGTCTCAAAGTGGGCGCCGAATTCTGATGGTGCCGGGAATTCGCCATCGAAAGGTGGCGCGGCGTCGGGAACCTTAAACAGCCGGATCGACGGGAGATCGTCGAATTCCTGAGCGGAGTTCGATCCGGCTGGCAAGGGAGCGTTACTCGAAGGCAATAGCGGCTGTGCTGTCATCGTGGTCCTCAGGATGCGTGGTCTGGCAACTGATTGCGCATCCGTTGTACTATCCGCCACTGACATTCGGACTGCTCCAGTGGTCCATTCGGATGATCGTGAAGATTTTTTATCGCATACGCATAAAATCCCTTCACGCAGCCAGCGCCGCCCCGTGGAGTACGAAGCGGCGCTGGTGCAGAGCTTGATCAGGCGGGCATTCAGGCCCGCGCGGCGTGATCATTTGCGCAAAAGGGCCGGTTGCCCAGCGTGCTCAATTACGCAAATGAGCCGGCTATGGCCGGCCCGAATGCGCATTCGGGCCGGCGGAGTGGGTGCCGGGCGGAGTGGGTGCCGGGCGGAGTGGGTGCCGGGCGGAGTGGGTGCCGGGCGGCGTGGGCGCCGGGCGGCGTGGGTGCCGGGCGGCGTGGGTGCCGGGCGGAGTGGGGGGTGGTGGGGAGCGGCGGAGTGGGCGCCGGGCGCAGGCGCGGTCGGCGCGAGGGTGCGCGGTTAGCCGCCGTTAACCGTGGAGTTGAATTCGGACGTGATGTAGTTCGACATGCTGACGTTGGTGGGGATGAGGCCCGCCTTGTAGAACTGGGTCACGAGGTCCTGTTCCGAGGACGTGACCGCGGACGTGATCGTTACCGGGACGGTGCTGTCGACCGCGGCCGCCTGGTCCGTGATGCTGGTCGGCAGACCGGCCGCCGAACTCCAGGCGGCTCCCCACGCGCTCACGTGCTTGGCCGTCCACACGTAGGCCTTGTCGAGGGTCCGCAGGTAGATCTTGATCGCTGCGACCTTCTGCGGGTTGTTCAGCGCGGACTTGGACGCGACCTCGAATGAGTACGGGCTGCCGTACTTCGTGCCCACCGCGAGGACCTTGGCGCCGTCCTGGCTGACGACCTGCTGGACGTACGGCGGCCAGATGTCCCACGCGTCCACCGCACCGGAGGTGAAAGCGGAGAGGGCTTCCGCGGGCTGCAGGTTGACCAGGCTCACCTGCTTCGTGGTCAGTCCGGCCTTGTTGAGAACGGTCAGCAGGTCATAGTTGCCCGAACTGCCCGACCCGTAGGCGATCTTCTTGCCCTGGAGCTGGGCGATGGACGTGATGGGGGAGTTCTTCGGCACGACGAGCGCGTCCTGGTCTCCGTCGGGGGTCTCGCGCGCGCCCACGATCTCGATGTTCTCGCCGCCGGACGCGGCGAAGACGGGCGGTGCGTCGCCGACACCGCCGATGTCGACGGAGCCGGACGCCATCGCCTCGAGCATGGGCGGGCCGGAGGTGAAGTCCGACCAGTTCACGTGGAAAGGCAGGGTCTTGAGCAGGCCGGCGGCCTGCAGGACGGCCTCGGCTCCGGTGCCCTTCTGGTCGCCGACGTTCAGCGTGATACCCGACAGGCTCGTCGTGGACGACGAGGAAGTCGAGGACGCCGAAGCGGACGAGGACGCCGAAGACGACGACGAAGACGAGGAGCAGCCCGCCACGGCCAGACCCGCGATGGCGATCGCGGTCACGGTGATGAGTGTGGGTCTGTGGATCATCTATATGTCCCTAATTTTGATAGTTAATATATGAAATTGGCGAGCCGAAGGCGCTTGGCGACCCGAAGCGGGCAGCGGTCCGGACGGTCGGCGGCTTAGCGGCGGGTCAGGTAGTGGCAGCGGCGGGCACGCCGAGTTCGGTGAGCAGTCGCAGCCGCAGGGCCACTTGTGACGGGTGGTCCCGGTCGCGCGGCCGCGGCAGGTCGATGAAGGCTGAGTGCGCGATGCGCCCGTCGCCGAGGACGAGCACCCGGTCGGCGAGCGCGAGGGCCTCGTCGACGTCGTGCGTGACCAGCAGGACCGCCGGCCGGTGCCGCTCCCACAGCGACAGCACGAGCCGATGCATGCTGATCCGTGTCAGCGCGTCGAGGGCGCTGAACGGCTCGTCGAGCAGGAGCAGCGATGGCTGCCGCACGAGCGCGCGGGCCAGCGACGCACGCTGCGCCTCACCGCCGGACAACGTGAGCGGCCATGCGGCCGCGCGGTCCGCGAGCCCGACCTCGTCCAGCGCGGCGCGGGCCACGGTCTCCGGCGCTGCCGCTCGCAGCCCGAGGCGCACGTTATCAACGACCTTCTTCCACGGGACAAGCCGTGGTTCCTGGAACGCGACCGCGACCTGCCCGCCCACAGCGAGCGACCCCGTCACCTCTTGGTCGAGCCCGGCCAGCGCCCGGAGCAGGGTGGACTTTCCCGTGCCGCTCCGCCCGATCAGCGCGACGAACTCGCCGGGCGCGATGTCCAGGTCCAGGTCGTCAAGCACGACCCGGTCGCCGAACCGGCGCGTGAGCCCTCGGACCGAGGCCGCGGCGCCGGACGCCGTCACCGGGTGAATTCGCTGCGCCATGCCAGTGCCCTCCGCTCGATAATCCGTACTATCCAGTCGGCGAGCAGCCCGAGGATGGCGTACACGATCAGGGCGACCATGATGATGCTGTTCTGCAGGAAGCTCTCGGCCTGATTGATCATGAAGCCGAGGCCGGCGTTCGCGTTGATCTGCTCGCCGACAACCAGCGCGAGCAGCGAGCCGACGACGGCCAGGCGCAGGCCGGCGAACACCTGTGGGAGCGCGCCGGGCAGCACGATGTGCCTGATCAGTCCCCAGCGAGGCAGGCCCAGGACCCGGCCCAGTTCGCCCAGCTTGGGATCCACGCTCCGGATGCCTGCGAACGTGTTGATGTACATGGGGAAGAAGGCGCCGAGCAGGACGATCAAGTCCTTCGGCAGCTCTCCGATGCCAAACCACACGATGAACAGCGGCAGGATCCCCAGCAGCGGAATCGACCGGAGCACCTGCACGATGGGATCGGCCGTGACTTCCGCGACGCGACTCAGCCCGGTGAGGGTCGCGAGCAGCACGGCGATAACGATGCCGAGCGAGAACCCGATGCCCCAGCGTTCCGCTGAGACGGCCAGCGAGTACTGCAGCGTCCCGTAGGCCGGGTTGTTGGTGGTGATCAGCGTGTACGCGGTGTGCACGATCGAGACGGGCGACACCAGCTTGCTCGCCGGCAAGACGCCGGTGGCGCTCAGCAGCTGCCAGAGGGCCACGAGGAGAACCGGGCTGACTAGCCGCATCCAGTTCCGCGTGGTGAAGCCGCGTCGGCTCGCGGCGGGGACGAACGGATCAAGAAGCTCCGCACCCGCGGCCACGTCCAGGCCAGCGGAGCCGACAGTCGTCGGCGGGGGCGGCGGACTGTCCGCGGTGGCGGGCGTACCACTCGAATGCTGGTGTGTCGTCACGGCAATCCTCGTTCTGCTCAACGGCTTACCGGGTTCATTCTTGGTTCCTATATCCATAATGTCAACTGAAATAGTAGGTAACCCTTGGTAACGATGACTTGCCGAAGCTAACTGTTCTTATCCATAAATTTTGTTGATAAGAACTCTTGTCTATAGCAAGTCTCGTGGAAGGTGATAACCGCGGACGTGAGCCGGGGAAGATCATTCCTGTAGAGGCATGGAGTGTGTAGAGGCCTGGGAGTCTGCAGAGACCCGCGAGTCCGAGCTCACGGAGGTGAGTGAGGCCGAAGCGTCGGGCTTGAGGGGATCGAGGATCCCGAGTTCGTCGAGGAGCTGCCGCCGGAGCGCGACCAGGCTGGGCTCTTCCCGGTCCCGCGGCCTTGGCAAGTGCACGCGCGCGGAGTGCGCGACCTTCCCGTCGCTGAGCACGAGGACCCGGTCGGCGAGCGCGAGGGCCTCGTCAACGTCGTGCGTCACCAGCAGGACGGCCGGCTTGTGCTGTTCCCATAGCCGCAGGACGAGCCGGTGCATGCTGATCCGTGTCAGCGCGTCGAGGGCGCTGAACGGCTCGTCGAGCAGGAGCAGCGACGGCTGGCGGACGAGCGCCCGCGCCAGGGACGCGCGCTGTGCTTCTCCGCCGGAGAGCGTGAGCGGCCACGCGCCGGCCCGCTCGGCCAGCCCGACCTCGTCGAGGGCGGCACGGGCGATGGTTTGCGCCTCCCCAGTCCGTAGCCCGAGCGTCACGTTATCCAGGACCTTCTTCCACGGGACGAGCCGTGGTTCCTGGAAGGCGACCGCGACATGTCCGGGCACGGTCAGCGCCCCAGTGACATCTGCATCAAGCCCGGCTAGTGCCCGCAGCAGCGTCGACTTGCCGGTCCCGCTGCGGCCGATCATGGCGACGAACTCGCCGGGCGCGATGTCCAGGTCCAGGTTGTCCAGCACGACACGGTCGCCGAACCGGCGCGTGAGTCCGCGCATGGACGCCGCCGCTCCCGGGGCGGGCGGGATGACGGGAGGGGATACCTGGGAACGTTTAGGGGAATTCTGGGTTGTCAGTGCGCGAACTCGCGGCGCCATGCCAGAGCCTTCCTGTCGATGACGCGGACGATCCAGTCAGCGAGCAGGCCGAGGATCGCGTACACGATGAGGGCGACCATGATGATGTTGTTCTGGAGAAAGCTCTCGGCCTGGGTGATCATGAAGCCGAGGCCCGCGTTGGCGTTGATCTGCTCGCCGACGACCAGGGCGAGGAGCGAGGAGACGACGCCGAGGCGGAGGCCCGCCAGCGCCTGCGGGAGGGCGCCCGGCAGGACGATGTGCCGGATGAGCTCCCAGCGGGACAGTCCGAGGACCTTGCCGAGTTCGCCGAGCTTCGGGTCCACGCCGCGGATGCCGGCGAACGTGTTGACGTACATGGGGAAGAGGGCCCCGAAGAGGACGATGAGGTCCTTAGGCAGTTCCCCGATGCCGAACCACACGATGAACAACGGCAGGATGCCGAGCAGCGGAATCGACCGGAGGATCTGGACGACGGGGTCGAGCGCGACCTCGGCGACGCGGCTCAGGCCGGTGATGACGGCGAGCACGACCGCGATGACCGTGCCGAGCGAGAAGCCGATGCCCCAGCGTTCCGCCGAGATGGCTAGCGAGTACTGCAGCGTCCCGTAGGCCGGGTTGTTGGTCGTGATGAGCGTGTAAGCGGTGTGCACGACCGAGGCGGGGGAGACAAGCTTGCTGGGCGGCAGGACGCCGGTCGAGCTCAGCAGTTGCCAGAGCCCTACGAGCACCACGGGGCTGATCGCGCGCAGCCAGCCGTCGTACCGCCATCCCCTGGACCGGCTCCCGCTGGATCGGCCGCTGCTGGATCGGCTGCCTGTGGTGCGACGCGTGTCCCGCTCGGATGGCGGGCTCGTGCCGGTGCCGGAGCGGGCAGACGCCGCGACGGGTGTGGACAAAACAACCCCTTTCTTTGCAGGTGTTTCCATCAGGTTGCCTAAGTTTGTACATAAAGTCAATTGAAATAGTAGGAATATGCGCGCCTGGGCAGTCCTGCCGCATCGTTTACCATCAGACTGTGCTGAACGCGGTCATCACGGACTGGGGTGGGGTCCTCACCGAGCCCATCCGGGACATCATCCAGATCTGGATCGAAGCCGAGAAGATCGACTGGGATACGTACGCGGCGGTGATGCGCCCGTGGCTATCCGACGCCTACGAGGATGACCGCGAGGGCGACGCCAACCCGGTGCACCTCCTCGAGCGCGGCGAGTGCACGGTGGCCGAGTTCGAGGCGGCCCTGGCCGCGCGGCTCGTCCGCACTGACGGCGGCACGGTGGTGCCGGACGGACTGCTGAAGCGGATGCTGTCCGCGACCGACACCAAGGTCCCGGCGATGTATGACTTGATCCGCACGCTCCGCGCCAAGGGCCTGCGCACCGGCCTGCTGTCCAACTCCTGGGGCACCGACGGCTATCCGCGCGACGACTTCCCGGCGCTGTTCGACGCCGTCGTTCTCTCCGCCGAGGTGGGCATGCGCAAGCCGGAGCCGCGTATCTTCCAGCACGCGGCCGGGCTCCTTTGCCTCGCGCCCGCCGAATGCGTCTTCATCGACGACGTTAAGGCCAACGTCGACGCGGCGATCGCGTGCGGCATGACCGGCGTCTGGCACACGGATCCGGTGAGCACCGCGAGAGCCCTGACGCAACTGTTTGCCAATCGCTAGTCTTTGGGCGTGACCGCGGAGCCCCAGACCGAGAAGGCCTACCCGCTGCCCGCCACCCCGGGCCGTTCGGCGAACATGAAAGCCAATCGCCGGACAGACACCAAGCCTGAGCTGGCACTGCGCAGCGCCCTTCACGTCCGTGGGTACCGGTACCGGAAGGACTACCGGCTCGACCTGCCGCTACGGCGAGTTCGACCCGACATCGTGTTCACCGCGCGGAAGGTCGCGGTGTTCGTGGACGGGTGCTTCTGGCACGCGTGCCCGCAGCACGGCTCGTCACCCAAGAACAACGAGTGGTACTGGTCACCCAAGCTGGCGAAGAACGTCGAGCGGGACCGGGCCGCCGACGCCGCGCTCGAGGCGGCCGGGTGGACCGTGGTGCGGCTGTGGGAGCACGTGCCGGTCCCCGACGCCGTGGCCGCCGTCGTCGCCGCCGTGGGCGAGCCGAAGTCGCTGCCGTGACGGCATCTTCGGGATGACTCAGTCGCTACGATGACCCAATGCGGGTCTACCTGCCCACCACACTTTCCGCGCTGCCTGACATGCTCGCCAAGGGCGAGCTCGCGTCGCCGCTGAACGCTTTCGCTGTCACGCCGGCGCTGCGTGAGGCCTACTCAAACGGCGACGAGGAAGAGCTCGAATACGTTGCCATGCTGGCCGCGGCCAGGGAGTCGCTGCGGCTGCTCGCGGGGTCGCCATCGGCGCCGCGCCGCCGGGTCGTGCTCGCCGCGGACGTCACGGACGCCGACGTGGCCTGGATCGCCTACGATGACGAGCCGGCCGCCGTGGTCATCGGCGCCGCGGTACCGGTCTCCGCGCTGGCGGCCGGGCACGTCGACGACCTCGACGCCGTCGATGACGTCGGCGCGGCGGTGCTCGCGTCGGCCGCGGCGGACGCGGGGGACGAAGACGCCCAGTTCACCGTGGACGGCGCGGAGGGCCACGAGCTCGGCTGGTACGCCAGGCAGGAGCTCGCCGATCTGGAATGACGGCTTGAGGCACGGGACTGGCCTGGGGCTAAAGTTCATCTATGGATGCCGTGACAAGGGTGCCCGCGCCGTACAACGAGCCGGTTCGCCAATATCAGCCGGGTAGTGCCGACCGTGCCGCCCTCGAGGCCAAGATCAAGGAACTCGCCGGGGAGCGAGCCGAGCTGACGATGACGATCGGCGGTCAGCGCGTGCTCGGCGGCGGCCAGCGGGTGAAGTGGTGCAGCCGCACAGCTTTCGGCGGGTGCTGGGCGAGTTCGGCAACGCTACGGAGGGCGACGTCTCCGCGGCCATCGCGGCGTCGGGCGCCGCGGCCGCCTCGTGGCGCGCGCTGTCGTTCGAGGACCGGGCCGCCGTCTTCCTGCGAGCCGCCGATCTGCTGTCGGGCCCGTGGCGCTCGACCCTGAACGCGGCGACGATCCTCGGCCAGTCCAAGTCGCCGTTTCAGGCGGAGATCGACGCCGTGTGCGAGCTGGCCGACTTCTGGCGCTACAACGTCTCCTACGCCCGTCAGTTGCTGTCCGAGCAGCCCGAGTCGGTGCCGGGACAGTGGAACCAGCTCGAGTACCGGCCGCTCGAAGGCTTCGTGCTGGCGATCACCCCGTTCAACTTCACCTCGATCGCGGGGAACCTGCCCACCGCGCCGGTGATCCTGGGGAACGTGGTCGTGTGGAAGCCGTCCCCGACGCAGCAGCTATCCGCGCACTACCTCATGCGGCTGCTGGAGGCCGCGGGGCTGCCTCCCGGCGTGATCAACATGGTCACGGGGGACGGGTCGGCGGTGTCCTCGGTGGCCCTGTCCCACCCGGACCTGGCGGGAATCCACTTCACGGGGTCGACGGCGACGTTCCAGCACCTGTGGCGGACCGTCGGCACCAACATCACGACATTTCGCGATTACCCCCGTCTTGTGGGGGAGACGGGCGGGAAAGACTTCATCATCGTCCACCCGTCCGCCGCGCCCGACTCGGTCGTGACGACTCTGGTGCGCGGCGCGTACGAGTACCAGGGGCAGAAGTGCTCGGCCGCCTCGCGCGCCTATATCCCGCGCTCGCTGTGGGAGTCGTCGGTGCGGGACGAACTCGTCTCGGTGACCAACTCGCTGACGTTCGGGGACGTGTCGGAGGACCTGTCGCTGTTCGGCGGCGCCGTGATCGACTCGCGGGCCGTGGCCAAGCACCGGGACGCGTTCGACCGGGCCCGGTCGCGGCCATCGGTGCGATTCTTGTCCGGCGGCACCATTTCCGACTCCGACGGGTACTTCGTAGCGCCGACCGTGCTGGAGTGTTCCGATCCGGGCGACGAGGTGTTCACCACGGAGTACTTCGGTCCGATCCTCGCGGTGCACGTGTACGAAGACTCGGCGTTCCCCGACATCGTGGTGCAGGCCGCGGACGTTTCGCCGTACGCGCTGACCGGGGCCATCCTGGCCACGGACCGGCAGGCGATCGCGTTCGCCGCCGAACGGCTGCGTTACTCCGCGGGCAACTTCTACGTCAACGACAAGCCGACCGGCGCGGTCGTCGGGCAGCAGCCGTTCGGCGGTGCCCGGGCATCCGGCACCGACGACAAGGCCGGGTCGATCTTCAACCTGATCCGCTGGGTCTCAGCCCGCGCGATCAAGGAGACCTTCGTCCCGCCGACTGACTACCGCTACCCGCACATGGGCTGACCGCGCCGCGCTCGGCAAGCCGCCCGGCGAGGCCGGCCGGTCGCGGGGCCGTTATCGGCTCGGCTACTGGCTCGTTGGCGCAACCGCACCAAACAGATTGGATCGGTTGCGCCAACGAGCCGACTCGTCCCACCATCAGGTCGGCCTGAACTACGCTCTTACGCGAAGGTCGTCCCGGAATGAGCGGCGACGCATGAGCGGCGGAGGCGTGCGATTCACTGTCTGGTGCTGTGGAACATCGACCTGACCCTGGTCGACGTGGCGAAGGTCATACGCCCGGCGTACGCGGAGGCGTTCCGTAAGGTGACTGGCCGCCCGCTGGTGCAACTCCCGCAGATGCCCGGCCGGACCGAACCGGAGATCTTCTTCGACGCGCTCGCACGGAACGGGATCAACCTGCACGAGGGCGGGGAAGCCGAGCGGATGGTCGCCCCCTTCGGGGCCGAGCTGGCCACCGCGATCGCGGCCCGCCGTGACCTGATCACGCAAGAGGGCTACCTGCTGCCCGGGGCGGCCGAGTCGCTGGCGGCGCTCGCGAAGACGGACGGCATCGTGCAGTCCGTCCTCACCGGATCCAGCAGGCCGAACGCAGCGGTCAAGCTGCGGGCCTTCCGCCTCGACCGATACGTGGACTTCACCATCGGCGGGTTTGGCGGCTCCGACCCGTACCCGAAGGCGGGGCTGCTGGAAATCGTGCGCCAGCGCGCCGAGGAGAAGTACGGGATGCGCTTTGCCGGGCGGGTGACCGTCTACATCGCTGACTCCCCGCGGGACGTGGAGGCGGCGAAGATCGCCGGAGCACGATCGATAGCGGTCGCCAGCGGTCGCGCGAGCACCGCCGAACTCCGTTCGTCGGGCGCGGACGGCGTCCTGTCTGACCTCACCGACCCCGAGGCCCTCATCAGCCTCATCGAGTCGACCGCGTAACGCATCCCGACGTCGCCTGGGCCATCCTTCCGCCGCTCGCCCCCGCATGATCATGGGTCGTTCGCGCAAAATCCCGAATCCAGGCCACTCGGCCCGCCCGTCTTACTATGAAATATCGTCATCAAATACGCATTTCGGGATACCCTTCTAGGGGTATCATTTCCTTGATCGTGGGTCGGAAGTGCGGCTCTGGCTCATATTTCGTGATGGTAACGAGCGTGGTGCGGCGGACCCGGCCGGTTCGTAACGATCCGGTATGTCCTGGCATGGGACCGGCGTGTTGCGCTTGAGAGGCAAGAGGACTCCTGGGT
>Ga0210389_10000380_pt1 | contig 42853 bp, 31 predicted proteins | sample IncBWH28OmetaG_FD_160127 | JGI IMG/M metagenome (GOLD analysis project Ga0210389, IMG submission 160127) | Forest soil microbial communities from Barre Woods Harvard Forest LTER site, Petersham, Massachusetts, United States - Inc-BW-H-28-O ... | reverse complement strand
TTTCTCTGTAGTTAAGACTAGCTGGCGGAGAGGGAGGGATTCGAACCCTCGGTACAGGTGTTAGCCCGTACAACGGTTTAGCAAACCGCCGCATTCGGCCACTCTGCCACCTCTCCGGCGTGCGGACTTTCAGTTTACCATGCTCAAGCGTTCGAAGCGGTCGCCGTATTAGGCGCCTTTTCATCGCGCAAACCGGGCTGGCCGTAATCGACGACTGGGTTACGCGAAGCGCTAAACGCTGCAGCGATCGTGACTCAGCGGGTCGGGTATGGCAGAACGTTTGCCGCGAAGAAAACGATCAGCACACCCCAACGAACAGGCTCACAGAAACGCAGGAATTCAAGTCACGACCGCGGATCTGAAGTAACTGATCGTCTCTTAAGAATCACGCTTCAAACGTCAGCTATTGTCGACTATTAAGGAGTCGGCTTGAGCAATCGGGCCGATTCTCGTCCCACTCGCTAATGTATGGTGCGTTCGCCCTTGCGGACTCCAGGCGAACTGGCCGAGCCCTCGAACTTGGGTGCGCCCAGTTTCGTGATCCACAGTCCCGAATGAATGTCGTTGAAATACATCAGACTATTGAGCAGCGGGCTATCGCACGTGACAGAACAGGGTTGCCCTCCCCAGGTGAATGGCAGATTCGGACGGAAGCCCTTGCCGTCGCCCGTCCAGAAGCGAGCAATTTCGCGGCCTTGACGATAGAGGTCGCCGCGCAGTTCACCAGAGATGTCGAGCACGCGCGCTCCACCGCTGTAGTAGCCTTCGTAGAGCATATCGTTTGCAGCCCAGAAATTGTGCGAGCCGCCTTCCGGCACTTCGTATTGCGCCACTTCGCGTGGATGTTTTATATCGGACACATCCATAACATGGCAGATGGCGCGCACCGGAATGCGGTCGCGATCTTCCAGTTCGAAAATGGCGGGAAATACTTCGTCACCCACAAACAGATAATTCTTGTAGCGAAACACGCTGTGCGTGCCCGCCAGCCACCCGTCGCCGTAAAGCTCGTAATGATTGAAGCGATACTGGCTGACCAGCTTGGGATTTTCCGGGCTGCCTCCGGCCATCCCGTTGCCCACATCGAGGATGATCAATCCATCTCTCCAATAGGCGAGATAAGCGAGGCCATCCTTCACCTGCAAGTCGTGCAGGTAGCGGCCGCTGGTCATCGATCCATGCTCGGTGTTGATGCTGACTACGGTCGGGTTCTCGGTTTGCCAGCGCGCTACTTCCTTGGGATGCTTCGGGTCCTGAAAATCGATGACGCGCAACGACCCGGTGGCATCATCAGTGATGTAGACATAGTGCCCGTCGATGTAAGCGCTGTGAACGCCCCCGCTGACCGTTGCCGTGTACTCAGAAAGAACTTTCAGGTGCGAAGCATCGGAAGTGTCGAGGAATACGATTCCGTTCTTGCGGTTGGAAGCTCCCTCCCGCGTGAACACTCCGATCTTTTCGTCGGGGGTGGTGCTGATGTCGTTGATCAGGCGCGCATCTACCTTCAGGCTGTCGAGCAATTTGGGACTGGCAGGGTCGGCGATGTCGTAGACAAAAAGCTTGTCGGCGATCGTGGAGAGGTAGGCGTGATGACCGATGATCCACTCTTCTGACATCTGCAGATCGGGCATGGGCACATGCGCCACGACGTCCACTTCCCGCTCCACGTTACGAGGCCGCACCACCACGGAGGCGGCCGCGCTGTGCTGGCCGCTGCTCGCGAGCACCACGTAGGTGCCAGCCTTTTCCGCCACAAAAGCTCCGTCGGAATAAACCATGGCGCCGGCGCCGCTACTGCTTAAAGACCACCGCACCGGCGAATCCTTGAGCTGCGCGCCGCTGCCTTCAAGAGCCGCCGCTGTGAAGTGGACGACGTCGCCCGTGCGTGCTTCCGCCGATGCAGGCTTGACCGTGAGTTTATGCACCGCATCACGTACCACCTGTAGCGTGACGGAGTTGCTCGCTCCTTCCGACGTTACCTTGATCATGGCGGTGCCCGGAGCGATTCCGATGACGAGACCGGCTGCATCCACGCTTGCAATCGACGACTTCTCCGAAGTCCACTTGAGCGCGGCGTCGGTTCGAGGATTGCCATCGGCCGAGCGCGCGATGACCTCTAGTCTTTCTGCGCCTCCGACGACGACGGGGTACTCTGGCTTCGCAATCTCGAGACCGGCAATTTTCGGATTGCCCACGTTCACGGTGGCATAGCCAGTTTTCCCCGCGATCACCGCGCCCACCGTCACTACTCCGGGTGCATGAAACGTGACCTCGCCTGACTCATCTGCTCCAGCCAGATCGAAAGGAGCGGCAAACCACACAGAAGGTTTCGCGTCGATGGCGTTGCCCGCAGCGTCTTTGGCTGCGGCGCTGAATTTGACTTTCTCTCCGACGTGAACCTCCAGCGGATTGGGAGTGATCTCGACGCTCGCGGGAGCCACCGAAGTCGTGGACGCTTCCTGCCCGGCCGGCGCCGCATTCTGCGACCACGCAACAGTTCGTGAGCAACAAATCATGACTGCACCCGCAAGTACAACCGCACGCTGCTTAAACATTTGCCCCTCCGCCGTGAAAACAGATCTTGTGCCGCAGACTACGGTTTGCTCGGTTCCATCTTCCAGAAATCAACACCCGCGGCCTGTGGTCCGACATCGACCGTTGCCACGGTTTTCAAACTGCTCAGGTCGATCACTTCGACGGTGCCAGGTTCGGAGCCAACTCCTTCGACCGAGATAAAAGCGTAGCGATCGTCCGGTGAGACCACTGCGCCGTGCACAATTTTTCTCTGCGTTGGAATTCTGGCGAGTTCACGCCCGCTGACCGGATCGAAGACGGATACGGACTGCCCGCGTTTATTGGTCGCGATCAGGCGTCCGTCTTTGGTCATGGCCAGGTTGTACACCCCAGTGCCGGCCGGGAACCGTCGCGCAAGAGTCCACGTGTCGGTATTGACGGCAACGATTTCGTTCGATGAATTGCAGGCCACATAGATGAGTGAACCATCATTCGACGGCTGGGCCCAAGTCGGAGTGCAGGATGGCTTGTGATCGGCCATGCCTTGATCGGACATGCTGTGCGCGTCGGGAGCGCCAGTCATACCCATCTCTTTCCCCTGCGCCAACATGAAATAGCGTGAAACGGCGAATTTGCTGGTGTCGATCTCAACCAGCATATCGTCCATCATGCAAACCGAATAATGCTTTGTTCCAGCGTGGTTGAGGCGCGAGCCGTGTGGCATGGTGCAGGTGGGAATCCGTTTGACTTCAATCATCTGATCGGTGGCTACGACCGAAATCGACGACGGCACCATGTCGCCGTGGAAATTGGCGTTGGCCACGTAAATAAAGTTGCCGTCAGGAGTAATGTCGGTGGTGGCCGGGAACAGGCCGAGACTCGTGTACTTGATTACAGCGTTGTCGCCTGCGTGGTACTTCCACACTAGACCATCTGGCCGGCCGTGCCCTTGAGAAACATAAAAATATTGCTTGTCAGGAGAAACTGCAATTCCGTGAGGGCCATTGATGTCGGTTGGCATCAGGCCGGTACGCGTCTGGCTCTCAATCCGCGCACCCCCCGGGCCAAAACGAATGAGCACAATCTTGTCTGCAGATTCGCAAACCACATAAACCAGGTAGTCCTGGGTAGGGCTCGCAGCGGCAGCCGGACTAGACGTTTGCCCTCGACCGCTGAAACCGAGCGCCAGAAAAACCAGCAGAATGGGCAGGCACCGCCGTCGGCACGATGGAGCATACTCGTAGCTGCGACGCCAGACGGCGCTATGGCTCATCATTAATATTTATTTCAAACTCTTGAGACCCCGCCTGACGGGCCCGGCTTCAATGCGCCGGGTTGCCGTCGGCGTCAATCTTGTGAACTTCGCCCAAATTCAGTTCGCGGACCCCAGCTTCCACCTTGCTCATATCTCCTACGACCACCCAAATCAAGTGGTCCGGCAAAATATATTTCTTGGCGATCTCGTTGGCGCTATCTGGCGTCAGGGCCAGCGCTTTCTGCGTGAAGGTGTTGTAGTAATCCTCCGGCAGGCCGTACTGCAGGATGTTGCTGTAAGCGCCGCTGAGTTGCTGTACAGTCTCAAAACTTCCCGCCAGTCCAAGCGTAGCGTTGGCCTGTTCGTCCTTGAGTTCTTCCGCAGTGATCGGTTTCGATCCCACGACGTTGCTATATTCCTTCACCAGTTCGACCATGGACTCTTTCGTTTTGTCGGTCTGCACTGCCGAGACGCTTATATAAGGACGCTGGCCCTTAGCCCCTGCCAACACGGAGCGCACGCCGTAGGACCAATGCTTGTCCTCGCGCAGGTTCATGTTGATGCGCGAGCTGAACTTCCCGCCAAAAATATCGTTCACCAATTGCAGCGCGAGAGCGTCCGGATCGTTCTGCGGAGGCGCCAGTTGCGCGCCAAAAATCACGCTCTGCCCAGATCCCGGGCGATCGATCAGATAGACCACATCCTTTGCCGGTTCTGCCACGTGCGGCACGGTTCTCTGCGGCACGTCCCCGGGCTTCCACCCGGCCAGAAGCTTTTCCAGCTTCGGTTTGAGTTCAGTGAGGCTGGTGTCACCCACCACCAGCAGCGTGGCGTTGTTGGGCTTGAACCAGGTTTCGTGGAACTTGGCGAGGTCCTCGCGAGTCATCTTGTTAACGCTGGCCTCGGTGCCGGTTCCGGTAAAAGGCAGGGCGTAAGGGTGTCCCGCGCCATAGAGCAGCGTAGGTACCACACGCAGCGCCATGGCCTGGGGTGTGACCTTTTCGCGCTGGATAGCGGCAAGTCGCTCCTTCTGCAGGCGTGCAAACTCCTTCTGCGGAAACGCCGGATGCAGAATCAGGTCGGCATAAATGTCGAGCGACGGATCCAGCGTGCTCTTGAGCGTATTCAGGCTGACCAGCGAATAGTCGAGATTCGCGCCAGCATTGAAGTTGGCGCTCAGCGATTCCAGTTCCTCGCCAATTTTCAGCGAATCGCGCGTCGGCGTACCTTCTTCGAGCATGCGTTGCTCGAAGCTGGCAGTTCCGGTCGCGTCGGCCGAATCCGCGGAGTATCCACCGTCAACCATCAACGTAAAGTTCACCACCGGCGCATTGTGGCGCTCGGCCAACACAACTTTCAGTCCGTTGCTGAGCGTAGCTTTCTGCAGCGTGGGCAGGTTGAGCGATACAGGTTCGCCCGGAGCGGGCTCTTTCGAGCGGTCGAGTTTCGCGTCGGTCTTAAACGTTGTGGGATACGGATGCACTTCGAGCACGTAGTCGCCGTCGCTCAGCCACTCGTTGGCAGCCTTCTTCACCGAGGCCGTAGTCGCGCCTTTGACCCACTTCAAATAGTCCTTATAACAATCGGGATTGCCCCTGAAACTCTGGCAGCGCGCCAGCAGGTCGCTCTTGCCGCCGAAGCCGCCGATGCGCTCGACGATGCGCGCGTAACTTCCGAGAATCTGCGTCTTAGCTAACTGCAACTCGGCCGGCGTGGGACCGTTCTTGAGGAAGTTCTGCAATTCTTCGTCGGCGGCTTTCTCCACTTTGCTCAGGTCTCCGCCAGGAACGGCGGTGAGAGTCAAATCGAATTGCCCGCCAATCTCATTCGTGTCATTGTTCGCGGTCGCGCTGGTCGCAATCTGATCCTTGTAAACCAGGCGCTTGTAGAGCCGCGACGTTTTTCCCCGCCCGAGCACCTCCTCCACCAGGTCCAGTTGCGCTTCTTCCGGCGAACCGAATTCGGGCACGTTCCATACCCGATAGATACGCGCCTGTGGCACGCGGTCCTGCACCCACCCGCGGTGTGTTCCGCTCCGCTTGGCAATCCACACTTCCTGCTTGGCGATGGGCGGCCCGGGAGGAATCTCGCCGTAATATTTTTCAACTTTTTCCCGCGCCACTTCTGGCGTAATGTCGCCTGCAATCACAACCGTCACATTGTTCGGGCCGTAGTACGTCTTGAACCACTCCTGCACGTCGCTCAACGAGGCTGCGTCCAGGTCTGTCATGGACCCAATCACCGTCCATGAATAAGGATGGCCGACGGGATAAGTATTCTCGGTGAGCAGCTGTTCAGTCACGCCATATGGCTGGTTCTCGCCCTGGCGCTTTTCGTTCTGCACCACGCCGCGCTGCAGATCGAGTTTCTTCTGGTCGAGCACGCCCAGCAAATGTCCCATTCGATCGCTTTCGGCGAACAGCACGTAGTCGAGCATCGAGGTCGGGACATTCTCGAAGTAGTTGGTGCGATCGTTGTTCGTCGTGCCGTTCAGATTCGTGGCCCCGACTTTTTCCATGGCATTGATATAGGTGTGATTGAAGTCATCGCTGCCGCTGAACATGAGGTGCTCGAACAGGTGGGCAAAACCCGTCTTGCCCGGCTTCTCATTCTTGGAACCCACGTGGTACCAGGTGTTCACGGCAACGATCGGCGCCTTGTGATCTTCATGCACCAGCACGGTTAGCCCGTTGGCGAGCACGAACTTGGTGTACTTAATGTCTGGAATCGGAATATCAACGCTCGTGCTCGCGGCAGCGTTCGGCGCTTTGTGGGGGGCTACGGGTTGCGTCTGCGCCACGGCGAATGTCGGGCCAATGATTAGCGACGCCACGACAACCAGCACCCACGCGAGCGACAGAGACAAAGTCAGTTTCTTCCTCAAGATTTCCTCCAGATAATTTTCTTAGATAGTCCAGATCAGGGCCGGGAGTTCCGCACAACACTCTACACAAGGAAGGCCCCAGCCGTCACGCGCCCGCGCTCCGCCGTCGACGCCAGCCGCCAAAACAAAGCCGGATAACAGAACATCTTGGTCGTGTCTTGTGTGAGTCGCCGCGGCGCGCGGCAGTGCGTTCGCGTGCGCACCTTTTATCCGGTCATTTATTCAGTTATTCAGTGGTGTAGTTAATTTCCATCCGCCGGACCTGAAGGCTGGACGCGTACAGCGCGATCAACGCGACGATCACAATCCCCACCACGGCCACTGGGGCCGAGACCGGATCGGTGTTAGAAATCAGCAACGCGAGAAGGGGCGGCGTGCCCGGGGGACTCGGAATCTCCACCGGACATAACGACTTCAGGTAATAGATGACGCTGAATTGCTTGAGTATGCCCGGCAGGAACGGATTGATCGCTTCCCAGATCAAGATTGCCGCCGCCGGCAGGATCGGATTGCGAAACAGCATGCCCGCAACCAGAAAGAAAGCTCCATACCCCACACAGGCGAGGATAGTCACTCCGACGTATACCGCCGCATGTTCAAGACCATGATTGTGGTAGAGGTAAACCTCGCGCGCGCTCGGGCTGAAATGCCAAAGAAACGCGGCAGTCTGAAGCAGTTCGCTGGCGACAAAAATCGTGCAAGTGGCCAGCAATCCAGCCAGAAACTTTCCCACCATCAGAACTTCGCGGCGTACGGGCGCCAGAAAATAAAAGTGAAGACTGCGGTCAAGAATTTCACCGCGGAACAGATTCATGAAAATTCCAAGGCATCCGAAAAAGATCGCCAGTCGTAGAAAAAAAAACTGAAAAACGCCGGCGAACATGATCGCGTCCTGGCCCGGGTTGTAACCATTTTCAATGTTGACGCTCTCGACCTTCCCGTCCGCCAAACCGACGTTCAGATCATTCTGTCCGTCGGAGTATCCATAGCTCTCATGGCTGATGAGTTCCCCCGTCCGATTTTCCTGCCAATGAAATGTGACCGGCGGTTTTCCTAGAATTGCCAACACGTCCTGGCGCGTCATGCCCGGCTTTACCGCCAGCAGATCCAGATAGGTCAGCATCTTCTCGCCCCGCCGCGCGATGCCAGCTCTTTGATGCTGACGACCCGAAGTCGCCACTGCGAACGCTATGAAAAGAAAAACCGGCAGCGCGGCGACCAGATAAATCCAAAGCCCACGCTTGGCGAAAAACGTCTTCCTCATCTCCAGCCGGATCACAGCCTTGATCTGCGCCCACCAGATTTTCGCCTTTCCGCCCATTGTGGGGCTCGCCATCGGTTGAATCGTCGGTTGAGTCATCGAACAACCTCTTCGTTGCCGATCAAATACTCGTACACGGAAAGCACATCGTCGTCCGCCGGCGCGATCGATTCGATGTCGATTCCATTCCCATTCCCATTCAAAGCCAACTGATTCAGCGCCAAATAGAATCCATCCGCATCCCGCGTCTTCAGCAGTACACCTTTTTCATCTTTGTGGATCGTCACTTCGATCGTGTGCGCATCTTCCAACATTTTTGCCGCCAGTTCGCGCGGACGCGTGCAGCGGATCAAAATCTGGGTGGGATGTTCCTGAATCTCGCCGCGCACGGTAGCGATCTGACCCTCGGCCACCACGTACCCGTTGCTTAGCAGAATGACTTGATCGGAAATAACGTCGACTTCGTGCAGAATGTGACTGGAAATAATCACATAACATCCTTGCGCCGCGGCCGCACGGAACAGCGCAATCATTTCGGACCGCGCCAACGGATCCAAGCCGTTCAGCGGTTCGTCGAGCACCAGCACTTTCGGATCGTGAGCCAGCGCCTGCGCCAGCCGGATTCTCTGCCGCATTCCCTTGCTGTAGCCCGCAATATTTCGCTTGGCGGCGTCGACCAGGTTCACGCGCTCAATCGTGCGCCATGCCATTTGCTCCGCGGTTTGCGCGTCACGTCCCGAGAGCCGCAAATACGAATAGAGAAACTGATATCCCGTGAGGCCTTTCGGAAACGCGTCAAATTGCGTCGAGTAGCCAAGAATTGCGAACACGTGCTCGGGATCATCGGCCTTGTAGCCCAGCACCTCGACCCTGCCGCGCGTGGGCCGCACCAGGCCCGTCATCAGATTCATGAGCGTGGTCTTGCCCGAACCGTTCGGCCCCACCAGGCTGGTAATGCCCGGCGGAATCGAGAGGTTTACCCGGTTCACGCCCAGAATCTCACCATAGAACTTCGAAACATCTTCGAAGACGATGCGGTCGCTTACTGGAGATCCCGCTGCGACATTCACTCGTGCATTGGCGCGGATGCTCACGCAACCACCTCATAGGCGCGAACCTTGCGGATGAGCAACCCGAGGCAAATGGCGCAGTACGCGAGCAGAGCGATCCATGCCTGGGCGACCGGAATCGCATGGTCCACATCTACCTGGAACAGCGCATTCCACACCGTTCCCATCAGATAAGCAAGGTTGAGAAAATTTCCTGAAAAGGTTCGCAGCACCGCATTGATCGCCTGCCCGAAGCCGGCCCCGAAAAACATCACGCCGAGAAGCAATGCGCCCGCCACAATTCTCCACTTCACCCACGCTGAGAGCGCCATCGCCAGCAAAGACAGAATTGCAATCCAGATCACCGAAGAAAGAAGCAAGCTGCCCGCGATCCACAGGTTCGCCCACGTCCAACTCGCGCCCGCCATCCCGGCTTGCATGACGAACAAAATTAATCCCGGCACCCATGTAATCTGCGACAGCAGGATCGCCAGCACCGACGATTTGCCCAACACGTACTCCGCCCGCGAAAATGGACGGCAAAAATACAGCGGCAGCGCTCCATTGGCGAGATCCGGCGAAATCAATCCCGGCCCCGCGAACGCGGTCAGAAGAAATGCAAACACTCCCTGCACGCTCATGAAATGAAAGAAAAATTTGTTGTCGATGGAGATGAACCCACCTGGCAGTCCAATCTCCTGAAGAAAGCTCACGCTGTGAGCCAGGTAAATCATCAGTAGGCACACCACCGGGTAAAAGAAGCAGGCCACAAACAGCGCAGTCAAGAACTTCGAGCGGAACAGGTCGCGTCTTGAATAGCGGAAAAGAATGAACCAGCGCGACCACGCCGGAGTCAGCGCCCCCGCATATGGCCTGTAGCTACGCCGGTAAACAGCCACTTGTGTTCCTCAACTTTCCATAGCCTTCAGAAAAATATCTTCAAGCGTGTCGCGCCGGAAGTTCATTCGCCGGATGCGAACCTGCCGTTCCGCAGCCAGTTTGAAAATGTCGCGCGTCTCAACTCCATCCGCCAGAATCATCTTCATGCGATTCGCGGTTACTGCGCATTCGCAGCCAAGTTTTTCAATCGCCTCGGTGAAATCGCCGTTAGCGCCGTAAGTTTCGAGTTCCAGGAATCGTTTATTCGCGCGGCGCTCTTCGTCCAGATTCGAATAATGCGCGATCCGGCCCTGCTTCAGAATCAGAACTTCGTCGCAAGTATCCTCGACGTCACGCAGCAGGTGCGAGCACAGAACAATCCTCATTTCCTTGCCGTCGCGAATGTCGCGAATCATGCGAATCATGCGCTGCCGGGCCGATGGATCCAACCCATTCGTCGGTTCATCGAGGATCAGCAACTTCGGCCCGTGCACAATCGCCTGCGCCAGCTTCGCCAGTTGCTTCATACCCAGCGAATACGTTCCCAATTGCCGGTAGCGTGCCTCGGCTAGCCCAACATAGAACAGGGCCTCGTGTGCCCGCTCGAGTGCCATGTCCGCGGGCAGACCCGAAAGTTCGCCCATCATCTGCACAAATGACACTGCGCTCATCTTCGAGATGAACGCGTCGTTTTCCGGCATGTAGCCGACCAGCCCGCGAATCTTCGCGACTTCCGTGCCGACGTTGTACCCGAACACGCGCGCCGAACCCGCGGCAGATTTGTAGAAACCAAGCAGAGTATTGATCAGTGTGGATTTGCCCGCGCCATTCGGGCCGAGTAGTCCAATGGAATTTCCGCGCAGCGAAGCGGTAAGACCGCACAGGATGTCGCGGTCGCCAAACCGAACCGAAAGCCCCTGTAGATCGATCAGCGGCAACGGCAACGTCGAAGCAGCAGCCAGCGTCGCCTCGCTCACGCCGGCTGCCGCTCCGAGTTGTGTCGTCGTACTCACTGCGTTTGAGCTGCCGAATTCCCCGAAGTGGTGTGGTTCAGTGCGCCCCCCAGAAACATCTGCGGCAGGAACGGCCCATTATCGCCCATCGTCAACAGCGTGCCCAGATCAAAACCCATGAACCCGGTGTTGCTGGCCACCACAATCCGGTCAGGCTGGCCATAGGCATAAATCAGACCCGGCGCGGAGTTCGCCGTGAGCGCGTCGACCGACTGCTGCTGTTGCCGGGTCAGCGCTCCACTCGATTTCAGTTGTGCGGCCAGAGGACCCACCACCGGCCCGATGTTGTGATAGAAGATTGCCGAAAAATTTGTGTAGCCATCGCTCGGCAGCAGCGCCTGAAAGCCCGCCGATTTCGCCAGCGTGTATCCCGCCTCCCGCGACTGGATAGCCCGCGAAATCGTCGCCAGATCGGGCGCGGCGATCAGATAATTGTCGACAAACGTGTAATCAACTTCAGAGTTAGCATGATTCGGATTGCTGATTACGAAGTAAGTCCGCGACCCAACCTGGTGCTGCGTCAACTGCATGGTGCGCCCTTCGGTGTTTTCGCGGTTGAAATTATCCACCAGCTTCGCGATCGTCGACTGCAGGGTTGCCGGATCGTACACTTCGAAAATCAGCTTCCAGCGCGGCGTGGGCAGCATCGGACCGTCGAACGCCATCGTAACCTCGCCGCCCAGCGGGGCTGCTATGTCGTCCAGCACATTCACGCCTGACTTGGTTTCGAAGTCAGCCAGGTGCTGGCTGAATTGAGCGTCCCCGCTCCCAATCATCTTGAACACTTCTTCCATGATGCTACGCGGATTCTTGATGACCGCCGACGTCACCATGCTGGCATCGGGCGAAACGAAATCGAGCGATCCCATCGACGCAGGCGCGGCCAGCCACGATGCCACTCCTTGTCGCTCGGAAGAGAACGTCAGGTCGGCATGGCTCTCGGTCTTGCCGCCGACTTCCCGATGTTCCATCGTCAGATAGCGCACGTCCCCTATCCCCTCCGGCAAGTTCCTACCAGCTTGTACGTGCTGCGTGACAATTTGTTCCATGTCGACGCAGAAAAGCCATTCCGCGCCTTGCTCGTAAGACCGGGCAATCTGCTGGTAAAACGGCGTCGCGGCAAAGGAATTATTGTTCTCCAGTTGCGTCCGCGTCACCGCATGTTGCAGTTCCGTCAGATCCGGACTGGCAACCATCAGATCATTACTCACATAAACCAGCAGGGGCTGGCCCGGACCCGGAGTCACCGCCCACGGATTTCGCACTGTCTGCAACGCAGCCTGCGAGGGATTCGAACTCAGCTTGCGGCCTGCGCTTTGGATGAACGACTCCAGGCCGCTCTCCTTCACTTTCGCCAGTATCACCGGCGCGGTGTATCCGGTTCCATTCTTGGCAACCGTAAATACGATCTCATCTCCCAAATAGCCGCTGAACGTCTTCACCTGATTCAACACGTCTTGCAATTTCGGACCATTTCCTTTCTGCTGCTGTCTCCACCAATCCCGCAGCGCCGGACTCTGCTGCAGTCGATCTTCGAAAAGCTGGCTGGCTTCTCCGAGAGTGTTCGCAAGATTCGGAATCGCAGCATAGACTACAGTATTCTCGGAGACGTACGGCAAAAGCTCAGAGCTGTAGCGCAATCCCGGCCCCGGGATCGCCGCAAACTGTTTTTGCAGCACCGCGAAATCCCCGAGCAGCGCCAGATATTTCGCAGAATTCTTGCTCCACGCAATTTCATTCTGGATCGGGACTTTCGCCACGCTTGGGCTGGAAGTCGCTTCGTCCCCGGCGTTGAGATCAGTTGAGTTCTCTCCGTAGTCAACCCGCACCACGCCTTCAATCACCGCCACACGCGACCCCTTGAGCCCATGGTTGACTGAAAAAATGGTCCCCTTCACTGAGACCAAACCATCGTCCGTCGCGACATACAGCCGGCCCGTACGCTGCTTCGCCGCCTGCACAATGACCTTACCGCCATCCAGATGAATCGTCGTGCCCTTCCATGCCCGCGTTACCGAGAGATCCGAGCGCTCGCTCATCTCGACCAATGAGCCGTCGACCAACCGAACCACCGCCGTCGACCCTTTCGCGGTGCGAATCTCGTCTCCATTCCTGATCTCGTAGCCTGCAGGAATCAACCGCATCTCGGCACCCGATCCCGCATAGAGCGAGCCGTCGACAGTCTGGACCGCAGCTCGCACAACGTGCTGCCCGGGAAGCATTCCGAGGTTGAACGCGACCACCACAGCGGCGACCGCCGCGGCCACCCCCACAGCCATGCCCCAGTTCCATGGCATTGAGCTGCGAACGGATGTAGGCCGCTTCGATTCGGGCCGAAGAGTTGGCTGCCGCTGGCCATCGCGCGCCCGCTCCAGCGCATGCCGGCAAGCGACACAGGCATGCGTATGGTCTTCAAACAACATGGCCCGCGCTGGCGCCAATTGCTTACTCAGATATCCCGGGATCAGTGCCTGAAAATCGTCACAGCTCCTCAGCGTGTGCGCGCCGAGTTCCGCCGCGGGCGCGTCGGCAATTGATTTCCACACGCGGTCGCCGGCCTGCTCGACCACTTGGTCATCCACCTGTTCATTTCGAATTCCCGACAGCAAATGATCGAAATCCTTACTTTTCATGGCCTTTTCTCCTGAGTATCAAAATCTAGATGTCGAATTAAGTACGCGAAAATCGATACGCTCCTAACTCTTTGCGAAGCTGCAGTCGCGTGCGGTGAACAATCACCGCGACCAGCACCTGCGAAATCCCCAACATCCGCGCAATCTGCGGATTACTGAAGCCGTCAAGAAATCGCAATGCAAAAATCTCTGCTGGACGCGGCTTGAGCTGAGCCAGCGCCCGCCGCAAGGCCTGCCCCAGCGCCAGTTGAAGTTCGCGCGGATCATTCTGCGCGGGCTCAGCCGGCAGATCCGGCAGCTCCACCGTGCGATCCGTCTGCCGCGAGCGCATCACATCCAGAGCGGCGTTGACGGCCGCGCGGCGCAGGTAACTCTCTTCATTCTCCAGCGCCTCCGCGCCCGCCCGCCGCCGGAACAGCCGCAGAAATACCGTCTGCGACACGTCCTCGGCGTCCGCAGCGTTGCCGGTGATCCGGTACGCCGTGCGGAAAACCAGGCGATGATGTGCCCGGAAAACCCGCTCGAATTCGCTCGGTACGACGATCGTCAATTCCTCTGCCAGCGCGCTTTGCAGGGTACGCCTCCCATTGCTCTTTCACTACTTAAGACGGCCCGAGGGATAAGTTCTTACAACCCGTCCGTTTTATTTTCTTGAGTCAGAAGCTCGAGTTCCGCTGCGGCATAGCCTGCACCCTGTATCATATTTGGGTTTAACGAGTTAGCCGCATAATCATGGCGAAAATGAATATCAAACCAAAACGCGACTGCGCCTGGGACCTGGTCAGCCTGGGTGAAGTCATGTTGCGCCTCGATCCAGGAGACGAGCGCATTTCCACAACCCGCCATTTCCGCGTATGGGAGGGCGGTGGGGAATACAACGTGGCCCGCGGCCTGAAACGCTGCTTCGGAATGGATACTGCGATCGTCACCGCGCTCGCCGACAATCCCGTGGGCCGCCTCGTCGAAGACCTCATGCTGCAAGGCGGCGTCAGCCAGAAATACGTTCGCTGGGCGCTGTATGACGGAGTCGGCCGCACCGTCCGCAACGGATTGAACTTCACTGAACGCGGCTTCGGCATTCGCCCGGCGCTCGGTTGTTCCGACCGCGGACACACCGCCGTTTCTCAACTGAAACCCGGCGAAATCGATTGGGACCAGATTTTCTCAAAAGATGGAGCCCGCTGGTTCCACACCGGAGGAATTTTCTGCGCGCTCTCAGACACCACGCCGTTCGTCGCTCAGGAGGCCATGGAAGCCGCGAAGCGCGCCGGCGCCGTGATTTCTTACGATTTGAATTATCGCTCCTCGCTCTGGAAGTCGATCGGCGGAAAAGGGAAAGCGCAAGAAGTGAATCGACGTCTCGCCCCGATGGTCGACGTGATGTTGGGCAATGAAGAGGACTTCACCGCCGCGCTGGGCTTCGCCGTCCCCGGCCTCGACGAGCAGCATTCCAATCTTGACACCTCTGGGTTCAAGAGAATGATCGAAGCCGTAGTCAAGGAATATCCCACGATTGCTGTGATCGCGACGACGTTGCGTAACGCAAAAACCGCCACGCTGAACGATTGGGGAGCACTGTGCTACAGCGATGGCAGCTTTTTCCATGCTCCCATGCGTGAAAATCTGGAGATATATGATCGCGTCGGTGGCGGCGATTCGTTCGCCTCTGGGTTAATCTACGGATTTCTGTCGGGCAAAGATCCGCAGTGGTCGGTGGAGTGCGGCGCCGCGCACGGCGCCCTGGCCATGACTACACCTGGCGACACAACCATGGCCACGCTCGCAGAAGTGCTGCAAGCCATGAAATCGCGAACCGCGCGGATCGAACGCTAAGATCGTCGTTGGCACCACTCGCGTGTGTGAAGGCAGCATGAGAACAATATGACCATGTCTATCGATGACGTTATCCGTAGGATCGAAGAAGTCGGCATCATTCCCGTAGTCCGCGCAGCCACGGTCGAAGAAGCAACCCGCGCCGTGCAAGCGATCCGTGCTGGCGGCATCCCCATAGTCGAAATCACCATGACCGTTCCCAACGCCGTATCCGTGATCCGCGAGGTGGCTCAGCAGCACGGCGACAAAGTCCTGATCGGAGCGGGCACGGTCGTCAGCGCCGAACAAGCCGAGTCGTGCATTCGCGCCGGAGCCGAGTTCCTGGTAAGTCCGGGCTTGTCGGTGCCGGTGCTGTCGGTCGCGCGAGTCTCCGACAAATTGGCGATCCCCGGCGCGCTCACTCCAACCGAACTGATGAATGCTCATGAGCAAGGCGCGCGCTTAATCAAAATTTTTCCCTGTGGAAACGTTGGCGGTCCCAAATATCTGAAGTCGCTCAAAGCCCCGTTCCCGCACGCCGCGCTGATTCCGACAGGAGGCGTAAACGTAGCGAACGCCGCCGAGTTCATCGCCGCCGGAGCTTTTGCTCTTGGAGTTGGCGCCGATTTAATCGACGCGAAAGCGTTGCGGGAGGGGAACCTGGAGAAAGTTTCATCCGCTGCCCAGGAGTTGGTGCAGGCCGTCAACTCGGCGCGAGCGGCGCTTCGCGAGAAGAAAGCTCACTAACGTCGAGTTCGTGCAATCGCGGTTACTGATTTACGCCGCTGGCCAGCACGCCGCCGTCCACGGGCAGAACTACGCCCGTCACAAAGCTGGCCGCGTCCGAAGCCAGGAAAACCGCCGCTCCGACCAGTTCATCGAGTTCGCCAAATCGTTTCATGGGAGTCCGCATCAACACTTCGTTTCCTCGGCCCGTCCCAACCAAAAGTTTCTCGCTGAGTGGCGTGCGGAAATATCCCGGCGCAATCGCATTAACACAAATTCCGTGCTGCGCCCACTCGATTGCCAGCGACTTTGTCAGCGACGCCAACCCCGCCTTGCTCGCCGAATAGGCGGCCACTTCGAACAGCGCCAGAAAAGTTCCCATGGACGCGATGTTGATGATGCGCCCGTACTTGCGTTCGATCATGTGCCGCCCGAACACCTGACAGACCCGCAGCGTGCCCGTCAAATTCGTGTCCATGATTCGGTTCCAGTCCTGTTCGGAAAAATCCAGCGTGGGCGCGCGTTTCGTAATCCCCGCTGCGTTAACCATGATGTCGACCTTCCCAAATGCGTCGACACACGCTTTCAGCAGCTTCTCCAGCGATTCCCGGTCCGCCACATCGCAAGTCACACGCAACGAGCGGCGACCCAGAGATTCGATCTCGTCCGCCAGTTCTTTCACAAGTTCGATGCGCCGCGCGCTCGCCACCACGTCCGCCCCAGCCTGCGCCAGGCCGAGTGCGAGCGTCTTGCCGATTCCCGAACTGCCCCCGACCACCACCGCAACCTTGCCTCCGAGATCCAGCGGCTTGTAACCCATAGTCCCTCGCCTCTACCAGTTGAACTCACCAGTTGAACATCACCAATTGGGCCTCACCAATTGGGCATCACCAGTTGAACATGGTTCCGTCGAGCTTGCGGTTCACCGGCAGATACGCCCGCTCATACGGAAATTTCGCCGCCAGCTTCTCATCGTAGTCGACACCCAATCCCGGCGCGTCTCCCGGATGCATGTAGCCACTCTTGAATGAATATGCATGCGGGAAAACTTCGTCGGTCTCCTTCGCATGTCGCATGTATTCCTGGATCCCGAAATTATTCACCGAGATGTCGAAGTGCAGCGCCGCCGCCATCGCCACTGGAGACAGATCCGTCGCACCATGGCAGCCCGTTCGCACATGATAGATCTCCGCCAGCGCCGCGATTTTCTTGAGATGCGTCAACCCTCCGCCATGAACCACCGACGTGCGCAGATAATCGATCAGCTGTTCCTGAATCAGAATGTGTGCATCCCAAACCGAATTGAAAACTTCGCCCACGGCCAGCGGCGTGGTCGTATGCTGCCGAATAATCCGGAACCCTTCCTGCAACTCCGCCGCGACTGCATCTTCCAGCCAGAACAAGTGATACGGTTCCAGGCTCTTTCCCAGCCGCGCCGCTTCAATCGGGGTCAGCCGGTGATGAACGTCGTGCAGCAGGTGAAGGTCGTCGCCAAACTTCAGCCGCAAAGCTTCGAATAACTTTGGAACCTGCAGAAGATATTTTTCGCTCGACCAGACATTCTCCCGCGGCAGTCCCTTTTCCGCCGGCTCGTAATAAAGTTTGTCGTGTGCCACTCCGTAAGTGGAGGGCAGTCCCGGGATTCCCGACTGCGCGCGCACCGCCAGATAGCCCATCTCTTTATACTTCGCAACTTCCTCCGCGGTCTCTTCGATGTCGCGTCCATTCGCGTGCCCGTAAACCATTACTCCGGTCCGGCTTTGCCCGCCGAGCAGGTTATACACCGGCGTGTTCAGCGCTTTCCCCTTGATGTCCCACAGGGCCATGTCGACGGCCGCGATCGCCGTCATGGTCACCGGTCCGCGGCGCCAGTACGCCCCGCGATATAAGTATTGCCACACATCTTCCGTCTGAAACGGATCGCGTCCCACCAGGCACGGAATCAAGTGGTCCGACAAATAAGACGCAACCGCCAGTTCCCGCCCGTTCAGAGTCGCGTCCCCCAACCCGTAGAGGCCCTCATCGGTCGAAATTTTCAACGTGACGAAATTCCGCCCCGGGCAACTGACGAACACTTTTGCGTCCGTGATCTTCAACGAAACTCTCCCGTAACCCTTCCGTAGAGACGTTGCTCGCTACGTCTCGCCCCGCCACCAGTGGGTCGCAAGCAAGGTCGCTACGAGTGTAACCAAACCTTCAAAGCCGGCGCACCAACCCACGCTCCGTAGCCTCTGTGTTCCGGAGCAGGAGCAGCACCAGAATCATTCCCACGAGAGGAACCACTCCCGCCAGAATCACGATGGGATCGAACGAATGTGTGCCCGCACCCTGGCGCGCATCGGAAACATATCCAATCAACTTAAAAGCGATGATGGTCCCGATCCCCGCCCCAGTGCCGGTCAATCCGCTCGCCGATGCCACTGACTCGCTGCCGAACAAATCCGAGGGCAGGACATTGGCCATGGTCGTGAATCCCGCATAAGTAAAGGTCACAACCGCGAATAGAAACGCAATCAAGTACAGGTTGGTCGTGAAGATGGTAAGAATCAGCAACGTCATGCCGATTCCACCGTAAACAATCGGCGCCTTGCGAGCCGCGCCCAGCGACCATCCCCGCTGGATCAAATTGCCCGAGAGCCATCCGGCGAAAAAACTTCCCACATCCGCGGCAACGAACGGAATCCAAACCGCGATCAAGCCGCTCTTGAGCTCAATTCCTTTCGCCACCAGGTAAATCGGGAACCACTCGGTGATGAAAAAAAAGACCGGGTCGGTGAATGCCTTGGCGATGATCGCTCCCCAAGTCTGCGGAAGTCGCAACAGATCGCGCCATCGCGGGGTAGTCTTGCCGGCTTGCGGAGCGTCCGCCTCGCGCTTGTCCGCCTCGCGCTTATCATCAACGATCATGGCCAGTTCTGCCGGGCTGATGCGGCTATGTTCCTCCGGCGGATAATAAAGCCAGCGCCAGGCAATCAGCCACAGAAAGCCCAGAGTGCCAGGGACCATAAACGCCGGCCGCCACCCCCAACGAAAATAAATCCACAACACAATGAACGGCGCGACCGCTCCGCCAATCGAAGACCCGCTGTCAAACAGAGCTGTCGCCAGCGCTCGTTCTCGCTTCGGAAACCATTCCGAGACCGCCTTGGTTGCAGCCGGCCAGTTCGCAGACTCGCCCGTCCCCAGCAAGAAGCGAAACGTCGCGAAGCTGTAAAACCCGCTGGCCAGCGACGTGAGCATCGAGATCACCGAATACCAGATCACGCTCAGCGTCAGCCCGCGCCGCGTGCCCACGCGATCCATCATCTTGCCGAATACGGTCTGTCCAATCGAATACGCCACCCGAAACGCGATGGCAATATTCGCGTAGTCGGAGTTGGTCCAGTGATATTCGAGTTTGAGATACGGCGCGAGGAGAGATAGAGTCTGCCGGTCGATGTAGTTAATGACGGTTGAAGCGAACAGCAGCCCGCCAATCCACCAACGTAACGAGGGAATCGGCTTCCGGGCGCTCGCCATTTAGATGAATTGTTTTGGGTCTCTAAGAACTCACCGTCGTTTGCGATTCTTCCGCGCGCGCTCTCAAGCTCGCACTCAGCAGGGAAGAAGAACCCTTGTCCAGGTAGAGAATCGCATTCGCATGCCGGCGCAGAATCGACGCCGGCGCCATCGGACTGATCTCTCCTTCCAGGCATGCCTTCACGGCCTGCGCCTTGCGCTGGTCAGGGACAATCGCAATGATCTCTCTCGCCTTTAGAATCTGCCGAGCCGACATCGAGATCGCGCGCTGCGGCACTTGCGAAAGATCGGCAAACCATCCCTCTCCCACTTGCTGTCGCCGGCACGTCTCATCAAGGTTCACGATGATGAACGGCTCCTCAGTCGTGAAATCCGCTGGAGGATCGTTGAACGCGATGTGCCCGTTCTCTCCAATCCCAACGAAGGCAACGTCGACCGGTGCTGAGGCCAACTCCTTACTCACCTCGCGAACCATCGCAGACAAGTCGCCGGCGTCCCCCTCGAGCCAGTGAAACTTGACGCTTCCAGCCTTACTCACCAGCCTGTCCATCAGAAACTTCCGGAAACTTGCCGGATGCGTGGCCGGAAGACCGACGTACTCGTCCAGATGAAAGCCCTCGACTTTTGGCCAATCAATACCAGAAGCTTTCGTCAGAACTTCCAGAAAGTCGAACTGCGCAGCTCCCGTCGCCGCGATGATCCGCGCATGGCCCCGCTCCGCGATCGCATGCCGAATCGCATTCGCAGCCTGCTCGGCCGCAACGCGGCTCAAAGAAGTTTTATCCGGAAATATTTTAAGTTGCATGCGATCCACCCTCCCAAACGCGTCAAGACCCGGCCTGCAATCGAAGCTGCCGATTATACAAAACACCGTTTATGCAAAAAAACGTTTATACAAGAAACGACAACCAGAATTAGACCTTCGCCGGTTTCAGATGCGGCGCCAGGAGTTGCACGAAACCGAATGCCACCAGATACGCCATACCCGCCATCGCGAAAATCGGTACGTAGGAGTGCGTGCGTTGCAAGATGTAGCCGACGGTCTTGGCAATACACATCCCGCTGATCGATCCAGCCATGGTGCCGAAGCCAACGACGGACGCCACCGCTTTACGGGGAAACATATCGGAAACCAGCGTATAGATATTTGCCGACCAGCCTTGGTGGGCACCCGCCGCAATCGCAACCAGACTGACCGCCAGCCACGCATTTGTAGTGTGAGCCGCAAACATGATGGGCGTCACCGCCAAAGCGCATACAAGCATCGCGCTCTTGCGGCTGACGTTCAGCGCCCATCCTCGCTTGAGCATCGCAGACGAAAGCCAGCCTCCGCCGATACTGCCCACGCATGCCCCGCTGTAAATCACGAAGAGCGGCAGTGCCATGCCCGTCAAACTCAAGCCCAACTTGCTCAGGAAATCCGGCATCCAGAACAGATAGACCCACCAGATCGGATCGGTAAAAAATTTACCCGCCGCGATCGCCCATGCCTGCGGCAGTTTGAGCAGCGCGAGCCAGGGAACCGTCGACTTCGAGTCCGCCGCCTCATCTGGAGGATCGCTCTGGATGTAGGCCAGTTCGGCGGCCGTGACCTTCGCGTCTTCTTCCGGCCGGCGATAAAGCGCCAGCCAGCACACAATCCAGACGAACCCCACCGCACCGGTCGCGATGAATGCCATACGCCATCCGAAACGGTAAGTAATCCACGGCACCACCAGGGGCGTCACGATTGCGCCAATGTTCGATCCGGAATTAAATAGTCCCGTCGCCAGCGCGCGTTCCCGCTTAGGAAACCACTCCGCCACTGCCTTCACGGCCGCCGGGAAACTGCCAGCCTCACCCAGTCCTAAACTAAAGCGCGCAATTCCAAATTGCAGCACCGAACTCGCGGCTGCGTGCGCCATTGCAGACGCGCTCCACACAAAAACCGCCAGCGAGAATCCCTTGCGAGTTCCCAGCCGGTCGATCAGTTTGCCGATGATCAGCAATCCAGCTCCGTAGGCAAACTGAAACGCCGTGACGATATTGCTGTACCCGACTTCGGTCCATCCGAACTGGATTTGCAGGGTCGGCTTGAGCAGCGCGATGACCTGCCGGTCCATGTAATTCACCGTGGTCGCGAAAAACAGCAAGCCGCAGATCATCCACCGGCGCCGTCCGATCGGGCCGCCAGGCAGGATATTTTCCGCAACGCTTTTGAGCGGAGTCAGACTCATGTAGATTTGCGCGCACCGACGAGGTACTTCACTCGACGTTTCACTAGACACGGCGCGGGCCCTGTACGTCAAGCGGCCGCTGGACTGCTATGAATCTGAATCACGTATTGCCTAGCCTGTCATTTAGCCAGCCGAAAAAGTCCCTAGCCGAGCGTTTCTGATAACTCCTTGATATTCAATTCGTTGAAGCAAAATGACCAATCTTGATTTCCCGCTTCCGAGCCACGGGCAACCCGCCTCTGCCTCCTCGCAACTAACAAATTAGTTGACGTTTTTGAAGCTGCCGCGTCTTATTGACAGTAAGGAGAAACCGTTGGCCCGCAGCAAATCCGCTACCCTGACCGAGGCCGAGTTGCGCATCATGAACGTGCTCTGGGAACGGCGCTCGGCCACCGTCCACGAAGTGCTGGACGCTCTGCCCGCCAAGCCCGCCTTGGCCTACAACTCCGTGCTGACCATCATCCGCATCCTGGAAAAAAAGGGATACGTGAAGCACATAAAAGACAAGCGCGCCCACGTCTACATCCCGCAGATTGACCGCACCGACGCGACCCGATTCGAGGTGCGGCACCTGGTCAGCCGTTTCTTCGGCAACTCCCATGAACAGCTGGTGCTGAACGCTCTGGAAGAAACCAGCATCGACGCGGAGGAGCTCGATCGCCTTCGCAGGTTGCTGGAAAGGAGCAAGTGAGCCTCCGATGACCGCGGCCGCCATTTCGACTCCAATCACCCTGCATGCAATCGCGCAGACATCAGCGATTCAGGTCGTAGCGATTCAGATCGTGAACTGCCTGGTCGAAGGGACGCTGATCGCGCTCTGTGCCAGCGCAATCCTCAGAGCCGCGCGTCTGCAGAATTCAAGTACCAAGTTTGCCGTGTGGTTTTCTGCTCTCATGGGAGTCGCCGCCCTGCCCGTTCTGATCGGAATTTCAGGCGCGTCATGGACGCACAGCGCAAACTCTGCACAAGCCGCCGGTCGCGCGGCGATCACACTTTCCGGTTTCTGGGCTCTTTGCATCTTCGCTGCGTGGGCCGCATTCGCCGCATGGTCTTTACTTGGTATCGCCCGAGGCCTGTGGCATCTGCGCATTTTGCGCAGCAGTTGCGTCCCGGTCGATCCCTCGATGTTAGACGCACAAGTGCGGGATACTCTGGCGCGTGCCGAATCATTGCGGCCAGTCGCGCTCTGCACTTCCGACCTGGTGCAGGTTCCGACCGCCATCGGTCTGGTAGAGCCGGCAGTCATTCTGCCCAGTTGGATTCTGCAAGAACTCTCGCCGCAGGAACTCAACCAGATCCTGCTCCACGAGCTGGCCCACCTGCGCCGCTGGGACGACTGGACCAACCTTGCCCAGAAGCTGGTCAAGGCGCTGTTCTTCTTCCATCCCGCAGTGTGGTGGATCGAGCGGCAAGTCTCGCTTGAACGCGAAATGGCCTGCGACGATGCCGTGGTCGCAGAAACGTGCAGTCCGCGAGCCTACGCAGAATGCCTGGCCCACCTCGCCGAAAAAACTCTAATCCAGCGCAGCTTGGTTTTGGCGCAAGCGGCACTAGGGCGCATTCGTCACACTTCGCTCCGCGTCGCGCAGATTCTCGACGTGAACCGACCGGCAAACCGCAAACGCAGTTGGAAACCGGCGGTGTCATTCGTCGCCGTGTTCGCGATCGGAAGCGTCGCATGGATTTCGAGGGCGCCCCGGCTGATTGCTTTTCAAGACCGCGACGCCGCTTCCATTGTCAGCCCGCCAACTGCACGCATATCGCCTTCTCGAAACGCGGCTCCAGTCACTCCAAGTTCCGAGCTGAGCGTATCGAGGGCAATTTCCGAACCGTCCGTTCCGGTCGTGCAGGCAAGTCTGAAGTTTCATTCGACGCGCCGCAACTTTCAAAGTTCTAAACATGCAGTCACCATGCGGGCGCAGACTTCGTTTCCGATCCCGCTCCGTGCCGATCAGACGAGCCCGATTCAAACCGGCCCGGCTCAAGCGAGTTTGGCTCAAACATATTTTCACTTAGCCGATGCGCCGATCGTTCCCGTGGCCTTCACCGAGACATTTTTTGTAGTTATCCAGAGCCCGGAGGACGGCTCTTCCGATCAGCCGGTAGTTCAGATCCAGTGGTGGCGCGTAACGGTTCTGCACCCGGCAGCCGATCCCGACAGCGACAGAATTCCTCCGAAGAAAACTTAACGACATACCCATGAAAACAGCGGCAGACAATGAGAGAAATCTCCATATCAGAAACTAACGAATTAGTTACTTAAATCTCGAAAGGACGTAACTCAAAATGAATGCAGGAACGTGGTTGAAAGACAGTTCAATCCAATGGATGAAGCGGCTGGCAGCGCCAATGCTTGCACTGGCGCTGGTCGCTTCGTTCGTCACCTATGAATTCGCCAAACCGGCCTCGGCCCGGGCAGCCTCGGCCGCGGCCGCTCCGCTCGACGCCGACAGCGTCGGCGCACTGCTCGCACTCGACAAAGCGATGGAAACTCTGGCTGCCCGCGTCACCCCGGCGGTCGTCAACGTCACCGTAACTTCACGCACGAAACCCGAGATGACCGGCCGGCAGTTGCCCGAGGACATGCAGCAATTCTTTGGTCAAGGGGGTCAGGGCGGCCAAGGCGGCCCGTTCGGCCAATTCTTCTTCGGTCCGCGCTCGCAGCGCCAACCTCAGATCGAGCACGGCATGGGCAGTGGCGTCGTGATCTCGCCCGATGGATACATCGTCACCAATAACCACGTGGTCGAAGGCGCCGTCGACATCCGCGTGACCACCAGCAATCGCCGCGTCATGAAAGCGAAACTTGTGGGCACCGATCCGCTGACCGACCTCGCCGTCTTAAAAGTAGACGCGTCTGGCCTGGAGAGCGCTCCCTGGGGCGACTCGAAAGAAGTTCGTCCTGGCCAAACCGTGCTCGCCTTCGGCAATCCCTACGGATTCCGTTTCACGGTCACGCGCGGCATCGTCAGTGCCGTGAACCGGAACAACCCCGACCCGTCGAACCCCAGCAAGCCCGGCGAGTTCATCCAGACCGACGCGGCCATCAACCCCGGCAACTCCGGCGGCCCGCTGGTCGACGCTCGCGGCGAGGTCGTGGGCATCAACACGTTCCTCGTCTCACCTTCCGGCACGTTCTCCGGCATGGGGTTTGCGATTCCCACGCAGATCGTCCGGCCCACGGTCGAGACCCTGATTCGTGACGGCAAAGTCAGCCACGGCCATATCGGCATCGGCATCGCCGACATCACTCCCGAGAACGCGAAGTTCTTCGACGAAGCCAATGCGAGCGGCGGAGTGGTCACGCCAGTCGAGCCCGATTCACCCGGAGCCAAAGCCGGCCTGCAGATCGGCGACGTCATCACCGCAATCGATGGCCAGAAGGTCAGCGACGCCGGCGAGCTTCAAGTGCTGGTCGGACAGAAACAGCCCGGCTCGAAAATCTCGCTCAACGTTCTGCGCGACGGCAAGAGCATGACCATTCCGGTCACGCTGGAAGAACTGGGTAGCCGGTCGTCGGAAGGCAAGCAAGACTCGGGCGCCGGCGAAGGCAAAATGCACTGGGGCATCGGCCTCGGCGACCTCACGCCCGATCTGCGCGATCAACTTCAGGCGCCCAGCAACATTCATGGAGCCGTGATCGAGCAGGTGCAGCCCGGAAGTCCCGCCGACAACGCCGGCCTGCAGCAGGGAGACATCATCCTCGAAGTGAACCGCCACAAAGTTCAGAGCGCCAGTGACGTGCAGCAAGCCTTAGCCAAAGTTCCCAAGGGCCAAGACGCATTGTTGCTCGTCTACTCGAACGGCGGCAACAGCTTCCGGGTCCTGCATTCTCCCGACGGAGCGTAAGCGATGACGCCGCACTCTCTTCAAGTCACCGAAGAGAGTGCGGCGCACTCTTGCATGTGGAAGGGCGGCGCTTTAGATCCGCGTCCAGGCGCTAAGAGTCCGCTAGGGCTTCAGCCCCGTGGCCATTAAGGGACTCACTGCCGGCTTGCATTCCCCGAAATTCCCGGCGCCTTCAAATAGCGCCCCGCAAACATCAGAAACGTAGGCCAGTTCGGCGCAGGCGTATGCCCGCCACTGTGCTGCCGGAAAGCGATGTCTCCGTCGATCAGCGCCGTCTCAATGGGAGGAAACTCGCTCGTTCCCAGTTCCTTCCTGCCCAACAACTTGTAAACCGGACCCGCACCCCCCGCGGCGAGGAACATTCCCTTCGCGTCCACCCAACCGTCACCGTTCGTCGCTCCCGCGCCGATAAACACCGGACGCGGCGCGCACAGCGCGATCAACTCATGCGCATCGACTGGCAAATCATTTTCGGTGAGCGGCCCGGCATATTTCAGAAAGTTGCCCGCCATCCAGTGATACTCTCCGGTTCCAGCGACATTGCCAATCTGCTCGCCAAAATTGCGCCGAAACAGTTTGGCCCCGCCTTCGCCCGACGAACTGATATATCCGATAGCAAATCGCGAATCATAAGCCATCGCGACCAGTGCTGCCTTGCCATAGCGCGAATGCCCTTCCACTCCGACTTGCTTCGCGTCCACCGCATTGTCGGTCTCAAAGTAATCGAGCGCGCGGCTTGCGCCCCACGCCCAAGCGCGCAGCGCGCCCCAATCGTCGAGTGCGCGAGGCTGGCCCTTATTCATCAGCCCAATCACGCCCTCGGTCAACCCCTCGCCATTGTCTTTCTGCACGCTCGTAGGAATGTATTCCGCATATCCCCAACCCTTGGCCAGAACCTGCTGCTGCCACGTTGGTCCGGGGCCAGGCTTCATCATCTCCGGGAAGCGCTTCATCAGCATGGCCAGCACCTCCGGACTCAACCCGAACTCCATCATCACCGGCACCGGCCCTGTCGCATTGGCCGGCGTCGTCACAGTCAGGTCGATGTCGACCTTCACCGACGGGTAGGTCGAGTTGTCGAGGTGCCCGCTTAGCTTCTTGGTGACGACGGGAACGTCGCCGTTCATTTCTTTCGTGGTGCTGACGACCTCCCAATTCACTTTCGGAGTGATTTTTGGCGTGCGGCCGTAGATCTCGCGGTCGAATTCTTCGACGATCTCGGGCCGCCGCTTTTTCCACCACATCTTCGCGGTTGTGACTTTCTTGCCGTTCTTTAGCAGCAACGGATCGGGAAGCTTCAAATCCGAATTGGCCTTGGACTCATCATAATTCGCGGCGTTCGGCGATTTCGGACCCCCATCCGCGCCACGCCGCAAGGAAGTGATGCGCAGCAGATCCATCATGCGTTGATGATCCTGCTCGGCGGTGAGAGGCGTGGGCGAGGCCGCGCCGGCCTGAGAAGTCTGCGCGTCAGCCATGAGACAGCTGAGAGCAACGAACCCGTACAGAATGCAACAGATCAGTCTTTGCATGAATTGCCCCATGACGCATTGCCCATCAACGTTATCCCCCCGGTCGCAATCGCGCGGTTTACTGCGTTGCTCCCGACCACTTTCACCCCTGCGGCACCTGCGCCAGATTTATGACACTCAAGATCACATAAAAAGCCATGATCCCGACAACGCATGCCAACACCAGCAGACGGTAGCTTGTCTCCAGTAAGTCAGCAAGCACTCCGGAGACAAAGACGAACAGGAACGGCATCGCCGCCAGCAGAAATCCCGCGCCCCCGACGTGCGGATGCGCCATCCCCAGCACCAGAAACAACAGCGCCACAAACAACGGGGCAGTATTGCCAAAGTATCGCGTGCGCGGCCATGAGGCATAAGTCACTACCGCGACTGGAAGCCCCAAGACCAGCGCGGGGCAGGCCCGCTCAATCCCCAGTGCGACTTGCTTATAAACGCCGGGCACGGTGAATCCGCGCCAGGTTGCTCCCCAAAACTCCGCGTGCCGCATGCTCTCAGCGAACGCATGCGGATGAAAAAAGTACATCGCAAACAGCAGAACAAATCCCACAACGCAGGCCGCCGTCCAGATGACGATTCCCGCCTGCTGCCGCACCGGGGCAACATAGAGCAAAAAGCCCAGTGCGATCGGAAGCAGCACAATCAGCGAAAACTGCGATCCCACCGCGATCGCCAAAGAAATCCCCAGCAGCACGATGCGCCGCCAGTTCCACAGCACCACTTCGCGCGGAGCATAGAGTGTGTGCGCGACCGCGATGGCGGTGAATACCGTGCCAAAGGTTCCCCAGGCCGCCATGATCTCTGGTTCCGTATGCCAGACCGCACTCGCCTGGATCAGCGACGGAGAGAAACAATAAAACGTAAGCGCGATGAACCCTCCCAGGTTTCCGCACAGCCGGCGCGCCACATACCACAGCGAGGCGCCCAGAAAAACTCCGCAGGCAAGGAATGGAATTCGCGGAAGCCATCGCCAGTAGGCCGCCGAGTCTCGCTCAAAGTCTTGTGGCCAGGCCAGAATCGGTGCGGCGGAAATCACAGAGAGCAGTGGCGACTGCTCAGTGTCGAAACTGTCGATAGTGACTGCGATGTCATTGTCTGCGTTCAGGTATGGAGCTCCAGCTACGCCGCGACCGTGCAACTGCTTCCACCCTTCGTCAATACGGATGGCCTCCGACGCATCCGGCTCGCGCCCCGCGCTCAGCTCGGCATGCACCAGCCACAACGCCTGCACTAGAAAGCAGAGCAGCAGCAGCCCAGCCAGAAACTGCGGACGTCCGAAGCGTTCACGCGTGAAATATGGCCGCATAAGGTCGAGCCGAGTGTTTTACCATGGCGGAGGCAGTTTGCGCGAAGTGTTCTGCTATGAGTGAACTCGACCCGAACACGCAGAGCAGTCCGGGGGCGAGTCCGGAGTTTGCCGTTGCCACTCAGCCCTCCTATGCCCGCACCCTGTTCCTGGACCCCCAAGGACTCCGTCCAGGCTGGGGATTGGCTTTCTACGCTTTGACTTTCCTGATACTACAGAGACTGGCCGCTGATTTGGCTGCGTCGTGGGATGTCGGCGCCAGCGGTTTGTGGTCGATGATGCTGGCAGAGGCCGGCAGCCTCGTCGCCGCGGCGATTCCAGCTGTGGTGCTGGCGCGAGTCGAGCATCGCCGATGGGGTGTTTATGGTTTGCCCGGAAAGCAAGCGTTCGGACGTTTGTTCTGGATCGGTTCGCTCTGGGGCTTCGCCGGGATCAGCCTGCTGATCTTCCTGCTTTACGGCGTGCACGCGTTTAAATTCGGTCACGTCATCTTGCAGGGACAACGCTTCGTTCGATTCGCAGCGTTCTGGGCCGTGTTTTTTCTGCTGGTGGGTCTGTTCGAAGAATTCTGGCTCCGGGGATATTCGCAGTTCACTCTCGCCCGCGGAGTCGGCTTCTGGCCGGCGGCGTTGATCCTGTCGTGTGCCTTCGGATTGATTCACCTGCGAAACGGCGGGGAACACTGGAACGGCGTTCTGGCCGCGGCGCTTATCGGTATGTTTTTCTGTCTCACCCTGCGGCGCACCGGCAGCCTCTGGTTCGCGGTCGGCTTTCATGCGGCGTGGGATTGGGGCGAGACTTTCTTCTACTCTGTGCCCGACAGCGGAATGGTCTCTCCCGGCCACCTGCTGAGTTCGTCGCTGCACGGCCCGCCCTGGCTCAGCGGAGGCTCGGTGGGTCCAGAAGGCAGCCTGCTCTGCTTCATCGTGATCGCCCTGTTGTGGATCGCATTCAGCCGAATTTTTCGCAGCCGATGATTCGCTCGTGAGCACAAGGTCGCGCCTGCCGGATGTGCCAGTCCGGGATTCGCTCCCGACAAAAGTGCTGCCGCGAAAGCCGCGTCTTTTTCGGACGCGCCCTATACTGATTGCATGACCTCGGAAGCCGACCTGCTTACACCCTTGCGTCGCTACTGGGGATACAGTTCGTTCCGGCCGCTGCAGGAGCGGATTGTCCGCAGCCTGCTCGCCGGGCACGATACCTGCGTGGTCATGCCCACCGGCGGGGGCAAGTCTCTGTGCTACCAGTTGCCTGCAGTCGTTTCCGAGCGGACCACAGTCGTGATTTCTCCACTGATTGCGCTGATGCAGGATCAAGCGGCGCAACTTGCGCAGATGGGCATTCCGGCCGCCGTTCTGAACAGTTCGGTCAGCAATGAAGAACAAAGCCGCGTCATCCGCCAGGCGCGAGACGGTGCCTTCCGGTTGCTGTACTTGTCGCCCGAGCGCCTGCAGCGCGCTGACACGCTCAGCTGGCTGCGGCAAGTGCCCATCTCGTTTTTCGCCATCGATGAGGCCCACTGCATTTCCGAGTGGGGACATGAGTTCCGTCCCGAGTACCGGCAGTTGAGCAGCCTGCGCGGCAAGTTCCCCGATCATCCCATCGCAGCCTTTACTGCGAGCGCTACCAGGCACGTCCGGCACGACATTCTGGCGCAACTCGACTTGCGCAACCCCGACAAATACATCGCCAGTTTTCATCGCCCCAATCTGCGCTACCTGGTGCGCCAGTGCGATGGGGTGGAGCACACTGCGCTGCTGGTGACCGCGCTGCGCCATTACGATGAGGGCAATGTGATCGTTTATTCGCCCACCATCAACAACGTGGAAGAGACCGTCGACTTCTTAGAAGACCAGGGCATCGCTGCCATCGGCTATCACGCCAAGATGGACGCGAGCGACCGGCGCCGCAACCAGGAGCGCTGGATGTCGGACGAGGTCCGAGTTCTCGTGGGCACGATCGCCTTCGGGCTGGGCATTAACAAGGCGACCGTACGCGCCGTCATCCACCTGGCACTGCCCAAGTCGGTGGAGCAGTTTTATCAAGAGGCCGGCCGCGCCGGGCGCGATGGCAAGTCTGCCGACTGCATTTTGTTGTGGAGAAAAAAGGACGCCGGCCTGCTGGGATATTTTGCAAACCAGATCCTGGATGCCGCCGAACGCGATCGCGCCTGGCAGAGATATCACACGATTCGCGCCTTTGCGGAATCCTCGAAGTGCCGCCATCGGCAGATCTGCACTCATTTTGGAGAGACTCCGAAGTGGCTGTCCTGCGGGTCTTGTGACGTGTGCGGAGCTGCGCCAGATTGGCTGACTGAAGTGGTGACTCCGGCTGCTGCGCGCCGGGCCGTCGTCCCGTCTAGCGGCGCGCGAGTTGTGGCGAGCGCTGTTGAGCCAGATCAGGAACTGCACGAGTATCTCCGCGAGTGGCGCAGGAAGACCGCCAAGGACCAGGGCTCGCCGGCCTTCGTGGTGCTGCACGACACTTCGCTCGATGAAATTTGCCGGTCAAAGCCCAACTCGATTTCTGAACTGCTGAACATCACTGGAATCGGCGAGCGGAAAGCAGAACTCTATGGGCAGGGAATTCTGGCGGCTCTGCACCAATATCGCGAAGGCGCAAGGGCAGTCGCGCCGCCGGGAAAGAAAACTGCTCCTGCTCTCGAAACTCTGCAACTGTTGGCCGAGGGCAAGAGCTTCGAAGACATTGCCAAGATCCGCGGACGGCAATTAGCGACAGTGGTGAACGCCGTTGCCGGCATGGTCGAAAAAGGCGAACTGGAATTCCGCGCGGAGTGGATTGACCGAAATCGTTTGGCGGTAATCGAAGCGGCTTGCGGGCGTCTAGACCTGTCGCAACTGGAGCGCCTCAAGACGCTCAAAGATGCCCTGCCTCCCGAAATTACTTATGATGAAATCCGTCTCGTCGTTTCTCATCTGCGGTGCGAGGCGAGCCGCAAAAAGACGTCGACATCGGTCCCCGCATGACCCGAACTCTTTCCAAAACGGGAAGACATTAGTAGCTCAAGAGACAACTATCGTGACGACTGACAAACACTCTGCTTGCCCGTTGGGTGTACAATTATTCGGGTTCTGATTCCTGCCCAGTTCTCACCAGAAAGCTTAAGTAGAGTTTGCCAAATTTTGGCATCGCTCGTGACGCTTCCGTGCGGTGAAGCACGTAACTAAGTGCGATAACGCACTTTGGTTTCCCGAAGGGAGCAGTCATGAAAATTCTTCTTTACAACCCCGACAACGGTGTAACTCGCAATTTCATGCCCCACCTCTGGATGTTTCTCCTCCAGTCGCTCACGCCGCCTGCACACGAAGTCCTGCTGATTGACGGTAACGCGAAGCCCATGAACGAGGCTCAGATCGCGCAGTATGTCATTGACCAGAAAATTGATTTGGTCGGCATCGGCGCCATGACCCGCATGATCGCGAAGGCCTACCGTATCGCCGACGCGATTCGCGCCACCGGAGTGAAGGTCGTAATGGGCGGACCTCACGTGACCGAATTGGCCGACGAGGCCCTCGGCCGCGACGGTGGCCCGCGTCACGCCGACGCCGTGGCTTTGGGCGAAGCCGACGAAACTTGGCCGCAGATCGTGAACGACGCGGAACGCGGCCAGCTCAAGGAAATCTATACTCCAGTCGATGAAACCGGCAAAGAACGCAAGCCGTCGCTGAAGCAATATCCCGTGATTCCGTGGCAGTCGATCGATCTCGATCAGTTCAACCTGGTGCCCAAGGCTGCACACGCGATGCTGCAGAAAGTCGGCGAGGGCTGGGGAACATTTCGCATTATCCCGGTTGAGTCCGGTAGAGGTTGCCCATACGGCTGCGAGTTCTGCACCGTCACCGGATTTTTCGGCGACTCCATTCGCTTCCGCACCAACGAAAGTGTCGTCAACGAACTACTGCTTCTGAAGGCACGAGCCCGCAAGGAAAAAGGTCAGATGGCGGTGTTTTTCATCGACGACAACTTCGCCATCAACGTGAAGCGCACCAAGTCCCTGCTGCGCGACATCATCGCCGCCGGCGCACAGGTCCACTGGGTGGCGCAGATTAGCGCCAACCTGTTGCGCGACGAGGAACTGGTCGACCTGATCGCAGCCTCCGGCGGCAAGTGGGTCTTTATCGGCATGGAATCCATCGATCCGACGAATCTGAAAGATGTCAACAAAGGATTCAACAAGCCAAGCGAGTATGCAGAAGTCCTTGAAAGATTAGCCAAGCGCAATGTGTACGCGATCACTTCATTTATTTTTGGTATGGACAACGACACCACGGGCGTAGCCGAACGCACGCTCTCGCAAGTGCGTACCTGGCCGCCGGGTCTGCCCATCTTTGGGCTGCTGACTCCGCTGCCCGCAACGCCGCTCTACAAGCGGCTCGAGGTCGCCGGCCGGCTTACGCGTCCGAAACACTGGAAAGAATTTATCCCCTTCGCCATGGCGCATACTCCGCTGAAAATGACCATCGACGAAGCGCACGCCGAAGTGAAATACGGATGGGCGCACGCCTACAGTCCCGATGCTCTGGCCCAGGCCGTCGATTCGCTCGACGATCAGCCGCTGGGGTACCGCATCAATATTTTCCTTGCTCGCTTGTGCTTCCGGGGAATCTATTTCCCCATGATGAGCAAATTTTCCTGGCTGACGGTGGTCGCGGAGAATCGCCGCACGATCTTTAAGCTGGTAAAGGAAGGCTTCTTCGGCCGTAAAGCCCGGCCCCGGAATCCAGCAGTAGCGTATGACGAGGCCGCACCCGAACCGCACGCCAGCGCTTAACTCGATTTGTTCAAGCGAAACCTAGATACAACGTAGCTAATAGAAGACGGCCATCAGGTTTGGTGGCCACTTTCTTCGTTCGCCAGCGTGGTACGTATCTACATCGCTACGAGTTGTTTCGCCGCATCTCGTCCGGAACGCACACAGTCGGGCACGCCGATGCCTCGATATGCATTGCCCGCAAGCGCGACACCGGGCAACTTCTGCCGCAGTCGCTCGATGCGCTCCAGGCGATCGAGATGTCCGACGCCGTACTGCGCCATCGCCGACTTCCATCTGTAGACGCGTGCAAACAGCGGTTCATCCCGCAGGCCAGTGATCTGCGGGCCCAGGATCTGCTGCAGCTCGTTGCGCACGATTCCAACGATCTGCTCATCGGAGAGCGCCCAAACATCTTCCGCGTTCCTTCCCGCGAAAAAGCAACGCAGCAGGGCGCGGTCGCCGGGAGCGCGGTGCGGAAACTTGTTATGCACGAACGTCGTGGCCAGCAGTCGCTTGCCTTCGCTACGCGGCACTAGAAATCCGAACCCGGGCGGCAGAGACTGGCGGACATCGCGACCGTAGCCCAGGCCCACGGTAATGGACGAACTGTACTGGATCGCGGCGAGTTCCGTGGAAAGCTCGGGACTCGCGATGCGCAGCACCCGCGCCGCCGCGGCCGCGGGGAGAGCGATAATGACGGCGTCAAACGCGTCCGACTGCAGGCCTGCGGAAACGACCCAGCTCTCGGCTTCGCGCTGAATAGCCCGCACCGGAGCGTTGGTCACCAGCGACGACGTAAGGCGTGACGCGATCGCCTCGGCTAGATGCTGCATTCCATTCCTGAGCGAAGTGAAAAGTGGCGGCGGGGGCTCGCGCCGTCCGCTCGACATTTTCTTTCGCGCGTTTTTTCGGGCAACGAGCATGGCGCGGCCGAGACTTCCGTGCGTTCGCTCCATTTCCGCAAACCGAGGCAGAACCGCGAGAACGCTGAGATTGGCCGCTTCTCCGCCGTATATGCCGGATAGCAGCGGGTCGGCTAGCCGGTCGACCATTTCCCATCCGTAATGACGTTCGACGAAGGAAGCGACAGACTCGTCATGATTATTTTCATTTCCTGCGATGGCTTGCCGTGGATGAAAAAGTTCCTGCGTCATGCGCAGTTTCGTCTTCCACGAGAAAAGCGCCGACAGGCCCGTGGGCAGAACCTTTGTGGGCACCATGAACATCAGCCCGTCGGGTATTTCGACGAGCCGGCCATGAGTCAGGATGTAAGTCTTGCGGTCGGCGTCGTTCGAGCCGATGAGCTGGTCGGCGAGTCCGATGTCACGGCAGAGATCGGTCGCCCAGGGTTTCTCTGTGATAAACGAATCGGGACCAGCCTCCACGATGCATCCGTCGACGTGATCGGTGCGAAGCACGCCTCCCAGACGCTCCGACGATTCATAGAGAACATAGTCGACGTCGGCGTCAGTCCGGCGGCGTTCTTCCAGTTCGTAGGCGGCGGCCAGTCCAGAAATACCTCCGCCGATGATGGCAATGCGAGTCATGGGTTACGAGTCGTGGCGTGCGAATTACGGCGTGCGCGGCGAATACTCTTGCACAAACCGTGCCAGGTTCCTCACATTGTCGACCGGCGTTTCCGGCAAAATGCCGTGCCCAAGATTAAAAATATGGCCAGCCCGCCCGGCAGCGCGGCGCAGAATGTCTTCGGCGCGCGATTTCAATTCTTTCCAGTCAGCGAACAGCAGAACCGGATCGAGGTTCCCCTGCACCGCGCACTCGTGATCGAGTCGGGCCCAGCCTTCATCGAGGGGAATGCGCCAATCCAATCCGACCACGTCCGCTCCAGTCTCCTTCATGGCGGGTAGCAGCGTGGCGCTGTCGGTGCCGAAATAAATAATGGGCGCGCCCGTCTTCTGCAGTGTCTTCACCATCCCGGTGACGTGCGGCAGCACGTAGCGGCGATAGTCTTCCACGCTGAGGCATCCCACCCAACTATCGAAAATCTGAATCACGTCGGCCCCGGCGCGCACCTGGTCGGCGGAATACGCGGTCGTGACCGCGACCAGCTTGCGCATGAGCGAATCCCAATCGGCAGGTGAGTTGTACATCATTTTCTTGGCGTGAACGTAGTTGCGCGAGCCTCCGCCTTCAATCATGTAGCTGGCCAGGGTAAACGGAGCGCCGCAGAATCCGATTACTGGCAGCCGGTCGCCGAAATGCTTCGCGACCAGGCTCACCGCTTCCGAAACATAACCCAGATCGGAGGCGCGATCGGTGCGCAACATCGCGACGTCCCCTTTGCTCCGCACCGGTTTCTCGATGACCGGTCCTTCGCCCGCAGAAAAATGAAACGGCAGTCCCATGACTTCGAGCGGCAGCAGCAGGTCGGCAAAAATAATGGCGGCGTCGACGCCGAGAAGTTCCGCAGCCGTGATGGTGACCTCAGCGGCCAGCGCGGGCTTCTTGCAGATCTCGAGCAGCGAGTGCTGCTTGCGAACCGCGCGATACTCTGGCATGTAGCGTCCCGCCTGACGCATGAACCACACGGGTGTGCGGTCGACCGGTTGCGACTTGCACGCGCGCACGAAGCTCGAATTAGGGGCCGACATGAATTCCTGACTGTAGCATTTTTCCAGCAGGAGCGTTGTGATCGAGCGCATAAGGTCTGCAGCCGCGGACACTGCACTCCAGGGCATAGTCGCGACCTTGTAGAATCGCGACATGGTGGGTAAGGCTGTCGGCAGTCTCGGCGTCATTGCGCTTGCGGTTTTTTTCGGTGGCGCGGCTGTTCAAAAAAGTGGAGCGCCAGCGCCACCTACCTTTTATAAAGACGTATTGCCCATCTTGCAGGATCACTGCCAAAGCTGTCATCGCGCCGCTGAAGTTGCTCCCATGCCGCTGGTGACCTACGAGCAGACACGGCCGTGGGCGACCGCCATGGCGCACGCGGTCGAGATGAAGATGATGCCGCCTTGGTTCGCAGACCCCCGCTATGGACACTTTTCCAACGATGCTTCGTTAACTCCACAACAGATGGCGACGATTTCCGCATGGGCTGAAGCAGGAGCTCCCGCCGGCGATTCGCACGACGCGCCCCCGCCGCGGAAATGGGCTGAGGGATGGAATATCCCGCAACCTGATCTGGTGGTGAAGATGTCCAAGTCAGTGCAGATTCCGCCCGAGGGGCAGGTCGAGTACACCTACGAGATCGTGCCGACGCATTTTGCCGAAGACCGCTGGGTGCAGATGTCGGAGTTTCGGCCAGGTAGTCCCGCGCACGTGCATCACGCGGTGGTTTACATTCGTCCGCCGGATTCGGCGTGGCTGCGCCACGCGCCGGTGAGTGAGCCCTTCACCGCGTCCACTTTGAACGATCCGCTGGAACGCCGCGAGGCGCACGAGACCACGAGCGATCTGCTGCTGGTGTATGCGCCAGGCAGTTCGCCCGACGCGTGGCCCGACGGCATGGCGAAGTTTGTGCCCGCGGGATCCGATCTCGTTTTTCAGATGCACTACACGACCAACGGCACGGCCGATCAGGATCAGACCAGCATCGGGCTGGTCTTTGCCAAGACTCCACCGAAGCAGAAGGTGATTACACTACAGTTGAATAATCATGCGTTGCTCATTCCGCCCGGCGCCGGCGATTTTCGCGTCGAAGTGCAGGGCACGCTGCCCAACGACGCGACTCTGCTCAGCTTGTTCCCGCACATGCACCTGCGCGGCAAGCGTTTTGAGTACGACATTGTGCATGACGATGGCAGCGTGGAAATCTTGTTGCGCGTGAATTATCACTTTCACTGGCAGTTGAGTTACCGCCTCGCCGAGCCGCGCCTGTTAAAGGCGGGGACGCGCCTGCGGGCCATCGCGTGGTACGACAATTCAAAGAACAATCCCCACAATCCCGATCCCTCGAAGTTGGTGACGTGGGGCGACCAAACCTCCGACGAGATGATGGTGGGTTTCTTTGACGTAGCGGTAGACGCCGGCATGGATAAGTGGAAATTCTTCGTGCGCCACGAGCATGCAAGGCGGGAGCAGAGTAAGTGACAGATACTAATTGCTGGGTCTGATTCATGTTCGAATCCATCAACGCGCCGAGGGGTCGGAACTGGATGCTGCGCCTTGTCCTTGCGGCGTTCGGGGTCATGCTTGGGACTGGGCTCGTCGCGCTTTGGCGAATTACCCAGATGCCGCTGACATCCTACAAAGGGCCTCTGCCACCGTTGTCCGACGAGCAGCGCGACCTCGCGAGTCGCCTTTCAGAGCATGTGACGTACCTCTCAACTATGATCGGCGAGAGAAACATTCACCGCGAGGGATCGCTGCCAGCGACCGTTGATTACCTTCGCAATAACCTTCTTCGATCCGGCTATGCGATCGCCGTTCAGTCGTACAACGTAGAGGGTCACGCGGCCAGCAACCTCGAAGCCTCGCTGCCTGGAAGCGAGGGTACTGCGGGAGTTGTGGTTGTCGGTGCGCACTACGACAGCGTTGCTGGAACCGCGGGCGCGGATGACAACACCTCTGGCGTAGCGGCCATTCTGGAACTGGCCCGCATGCTGCAAGGGAGCAAGCTGCGGCGAACGATTCGATTCGCGTTGTTTGTCAATGAAGAGCCTCCGTATTTCCAGACGGAGCAAATGGGAAGCTTCATCTATGCCAGGCAGTTGCGACACGACGGGGTTCCGGTTTCGGCGATGATTTCGCTCGAGATGTTGGGCTTCTATTCTGACGTGCAGGGCAGCCAGAGATATCCGCCACCGCTCAGCCTCTTCTATCCGAGCCGAGGCGATTTCATAGGCTTCGTCGGCGACAGCGAGTCGCGCGATTTGGTGCGGCGAGCCACGCGCAGATTCCGCGAGTCCATCTTGTTCCCATGCGAAGGTGTTGCCGCACCCGCGAACTGGCCTGGCATCGGATGGTCCGACCAGTGGTCGTTCTGGCAGCAAGGCTACCCCGCCATTATGATTACCGACACGGCTTTGTTTCGAAACCCCTACTATCACACTCCGCTCGACACGGCCGAGAAGCTGGATTTCGAAAAAATGACACGAGTTGTCGGTGGAGTCCGCAGCGTGGTTGTGTCGCTAGCAAACGAGCCGTGAGCATTTGTTAGACTCCTAGAGATTCCAACCCGAGGCAAACGTCTCATGAACGCAAAACGCGCGGTCGTTCAGGGAACCATCGGATTATTATTGGCATGCTTGATCACTGCAGCGCTCGCGCAGTCCACTGCGACCCCGCATGCCCCAGTTCCCGGCCAGGCCGCCGCCAACACGGCGGGCCCGAAAAAGGCTGAGGAGCAGTTCAAGAACATTCAGGTGCTCAAGGGAATTCCGGCCGATCAACTTTTTCCGACCATGCAATTCATCACCGCATCGCTGGGCGTGCAGTGTGATTTCTGCCACGTGCAGGGCGCCTTCGATAAAGACGACAAGAAGACCAAGCTAGCCGCACGCAAGATGATGGAGATGATGATCGCCATCAATGCGGATAATTTCGATGGGCACCGCGCCGTAACCTGCAATACCTGCCACAACGGCACCACCAAGCCCCAAGCGATCCCATCCGTGATGACGGAGGAGCCCAAAGAGGGGATGGGTGGGTCGAAACCGGAAGCCACAAACGCCGGCGGCGCACTCTCGGGGCCGACCGCCGGCCCAACTGGCGACCAGATGCTCGACAAATATGTGCAGGCATCGGGCGGAGCCGCCGCTATTGATAAAGTCACCAGCCGCGTCATGAAAGGCACGATCGACTTTGGCGGCAAATCGCTGCCCATCGATATTTATTCGAAAGATGCCGACAAGCGCATTTCGTTCACCCACATGCCTGAGGGCGACAGCATCACGGCATTCGACGGCCACGTGGGATGGCTAGGAACACCCGGTCGCCCCGGTGCTCGCGAGATGCACGGCAGCGAGCTCGACGCGGCATCGATTGATGCGGATCTGCACTTGCCCACGCACTTAAAGATGATGTTCCGCGAGTTGCAGGTGCAAGGCAGCGAGTCTATCGGCGGTCACGACGCTTATCTGGTGATCGGCCAGCGTGAAGGCAAGCCTCCGCTGCGTCTGTATTTTGACCAGCAGTCGGGCCTGCTGGTGCGCCTGGTACGCTACGCCGACACCGCGCTGGGCCTGCTCCCGACCCAAATCGATTACGCCGATTACCATGATATCAACGGTGTGAAGATCCCCTACCGCTGGACTCTGGCCCGTCCGAGCGGACGTTTCACCATTCAGGTGACCGATGTGAAGCAGAATGTTCCGGTTGACGACACGAAATTTGCTAAGCCGCCCGGGGAGGAGTCGGGGCCGGGCCGTTAGCTTCTCGAAGAATTCACTTCTCTTTGCAGGCCCCGCTAATTTTACCTGGCGCGCAACTCGGCGCCCCATCGGATCGCAGTCGGGCCTTGCCGGTGCCGCTCTCAATAATAAAACCTGATAGCCACGATAAATAGTTTCGATTTCCGCGAACCTGCTGCGGACGGTACAGTGAGGCGGTCTCGCATTGGGAAGAGCCGTGGCTTTTCGAGGAGCAAGAAGTGCAGGGACTGGTCTCCCAAACGGAGAAGAGAGATATGATTGGGAGATGTCGGCGCAGGGGCTGGCCGGGAGTGGCGCAGCACACTTACGCGGCGACAGCGTGAACAACGCAGAACAGGACTTGACGACATTATGACGAAGATCGAGGCGGTCATTCAAAACTCCAAGCTGGAAGCAGTGAAAACGGCCCTCCACGAAATCGGTGTCGAGGGGATGACCGTGATCGAGGTGCGCGGGCATGGCCGCCAGAAGGGTCACACCGAGGTCTACCGCGGCCGTGAATACAGCGTGGATCTCATCCCCAAGACCAAGATCGAGATGGTGCTGCCCGATGCTTTGGTGGAAAAGGCAGAGCAGGCCATTCTGGCCGCGGCACGCACAGGAAAAATCGGAGACGGCAAGATTTTTCGCTCCCGCGTAGATGAAGCGATCCGCATCCGCAATGACGAGCGCGGCGAGGGCGCTCTGTAGTCGCGTTGTGAGGTGAAGTGGTGTAACGCGCTCGGCCCGATCGGGACGCAACCGGAAAGAGTTTTGACAGGCAGCAGTTGATTCCGCCTTCCCCCAGTGACTCGCTTCACGGGGTGAATAACTTTCATGATGGCAGCGTCCTTGACCAACGAATTACGAACCAGCGAATTACGGCTCAGCGAATTGCGCGGTTCTCTCACCGAAGAATCGGCCCGGATTCAGCACGAGTTCGAAGCCTCTGCCGACGGGCGCGCCGCCTTGGCGCAACGTACGCGGCTCGTGGAAGAGATCCTTGCCCGGCTGTGGCGCGACATCATTTCATCCGATGAAGCCAAGCCCGCCAACTTTGCCCTGGTGGCGACCGGCGGATTCGGCCGCGGATGGATGTTCCCCTATTCGGATATTGACCTGCTTTTTCTGTTTGGCGATCGCGACGCCGAGAAGACGTTCAAAGATCCTGTTCGCCATTTTTCGCAGGAATTGTGGGACCTGCGGCTCAAACTAAGTCCGGCATCGCGCACGCTCGCCGAGTGCGACCGCTACGACCCCAACAATACTGAATTCACGATTTCTCTTCTCGACTGCCGCTATCTCGCGGGCGATCACGACCTGTTTCGGCGTCTTCATGACAAGGTCATCCCCAAGCTGGTGATGCGCGAATCTAAGGCTCTGCTGCAGGGGTTGGCCGAGGTCACGCGCGAGCGCCACGCGAAGTTCGGCATGACGCTCTATCACCTTGAGCCAAATTTGAAAGAAGCTCCGGGTGGCTTGCGCGACTGCAACGTGGCGTCGTGGCTTGCCCTGATTTCCGCCATGGACAAGCTGCACGATTGGCCGACGGCAAGTTCTCTGCGGGCTCCGGTTCGTAAGCAGCTGGATGCTGCTTTGGATTTCCTGATGTCGGTGCGCTGTTTTCTGCACTTCCGCCACGGCCGCGATGACAACACGCTGAGTTGGGAAGCCCAGGACGAAGCCGCGGCGCGCAAAATCGGAGCCATGATCCCCGGAGCTCCGGCTGAAGCCGCGAACTCCGCCGAACTCTCAGCCGCCGACTGGATGCGGATATACTTCGGGCACGCCCGCGCCGTGCAGCGCACCGTCACCCAGTTGCTCGAGGAAATTCCGGAAGCCTGGTCGGCTCTCTACCGCCAGGTGCAGAGCTGGCGGTCACGTCTGACGACAGCAGATTTTTCCGTGGTGGACGGCCTGATTTTTCTGCAGCAGCCTTCTGCATTGCAGGACCCCGAAGTGTTGCTGCGCCTGTTCCATTTCATGGCCCACCACGGCTTGAAGTTGAGTGCAACCACTGAGTACCGTATCGAGCAGGCGCTTCCAGCGCTCGCTTCCATGCCGCCGCGGGGAGCCGAACTCTGGCTCTACCTGCAAGAGACTTTGCTGCAGCTCCATGCTGCAGACGCCCTGCGCGCCATGCATTCCTTGCGTCTCTTGACCCTGCTCTTGCCGGAACTCAATCTCATCGACTCGCTGGTGGTGCGCGATTTCTATCACCGCTTCACCGTCGATGAACATTCGTTTCTCGCCATCGAAAGCCTGCACCGCCTGAAGCAATCGCAATCCGAGTGGGACAAGCGCTACGCCGGATTGCTTGCCGAATTGGAGAGCCCGGAGTTGCTATATTTGGCGCTCTTGCTGCATGACACCGGCAAGGGAGTGCCCGGCGGCAATCACGTCGAGGCTAGCCTCGAGATTGCCGGCCGCGCCATGGATCGGCTCGACATGGATCCAAAAGAGCGGGCCGAAGTGCTCTTTCTAATCGGCAGTCATCTGGAACTATCGGCGGCGCTGCGGCGCGACATTTTCAATCCTGAAACCGTCGCCGCATTCGCTGAAAAAATGGGAACACCGGAGCGTCTGAAAATGCTCACGCTCATGACTTACGCCGACATCAAGGCGGTGAATCCTGAGGCGCTGACTCCGTGGAAAGCAGAAAACGTCTGGCAACTCTACATTGGCGCGGAAAATTATCTCAACCGCAGCGCCGACCAGCGCGTGCATGCCGACGTGAATGACGAAAAGCTGGCCCGCCTGCGCTCGCTGGCGCCCGTAACCAGCAGTAAGTTCAAAGAATTTCTCGAGGGATTTCCGCAGCGCTATTTGCTGGTCCATTCCGCGGAAGAAGTCATGCGTCACATGCGCATGGCCGATGCGCTCGGCGAAGATCCGGTCCAGGTCGAACTCAAGCGCGGACGCCACTGGTATGAACTTACCCTGCTGACGCGAGACCGGCCTTTTCTGTTTGCCAAGCTGTCAGGCGTGCTGGCCGCGTGGGGCATGAACATTGTGAAGGCCAACGCGTTCTCGAACGAAGCCGGCACGGTCGTCGACACGCTTTACTTCACCGATCGCTTCCGCACCCTGGAACTGAACCTCTCGGAGTGGGAGCGCTTCACCCGCAGCGTGACCAGTGTCCTGTTGGGCGAGGCCGACCTTGAAAAGATGCTGCGTGACCGCCAGCGCGCGGAAAAAGGCGCGATCGCGAAAGTAAAAGTAGAAACGAAAATTGAGTTCGACGACTCGAGTTCGTCGACCAGCACGCTCGTGCAGGTGATCACGCAGGACCGCCCGCGCCTGCTCCATCGCATTGCTTC